>Ga0074195_1001825_pt1 | contig 27100 bp, 22 predicted proteins | sample EPASupsiteHSE623_FD_64525 | JGI IMG/M metagenome (GOLD analysis project Ga0074195, IMG submission 64525) | Bioremediated contaminated groundwater from EPA Superfund site, New Mexico - Sample HSE6-23 | ecosystem: Environmental > Aquatic > Deep subsurface > Groundwater > Contaminated ... | reverse complement strand
GGGGCTGGATGATATAGCAATGGCTATTGATTTTTGCCAAAAATCAGGAAATCTTACCAAGTCATTGCAGCTTACTTGTAATTTTTATTTAAATCATGTATTATTAAGACGTTTAGCAATGTCATTAACATTTCGAGTATGTTTAACAGAACTGTTTGCGAGGCTGCTCATGTTCAGGGATAAAAAAATTGCTGTGGTGGTTCCCGCCTACAATGAAGAGATGCTGATTGGGGATACTCTGACGTCTGTACCAGACTACGTCGATAAAATCTATGTGGTAAATGATTGCTCTACTGATAAGACTGCAGAGATAGTTGAAGCTCTTGCAGGTGAGGATCAGAGAATTGAATGCATAAATCACGAGAAGAACAAGGGAGTGGGAGCAGCCATTATAACGGGTTATAAAGAGGCGCTTAATGACCATATGGACATAACCGCAGTCATGGCTGGAGATAACCAGATGGACCCTGCTTTCCTGAAGTCTTTTTTAGATCCAATTGTCGATGGAACGGCAGATTACACTAAGGGAAACAGGCTTCTCTCCCCGGAGTTTAGAAAAGGCATGAGCAAGTGGAGATTTTTTGGAAACTCGATACTGACGTTTCTGACCAAGGTCTCTTCAGGCTACTGGCAGATGGTGGACCCTCAAAACGGCTACACTGCAATATCCAGACAGGCCCTGGAGAATATAGATCTCGATTCTGTATATCCTCGATACGGCTACTGCAATAATATGCTTTGCAAACTGAACGTACAGGGATTAAGCGTCCTGGATGTCCGCCACCCTGCCAGATACGGCAATGAAAAATCCAAGATAAAGTACGGCAGCTATATCATCAAGGTCTCCAACCTGCTCTTTTCCGATTTCCTCTGGAGGCTGAAGGTAAAGTATACAGTACTGAACTTTCATCCGCTGGTGTTTTTTTACTTGTTTGGAGTTGTGCTTTGCATCTTGGGGCTTATCGGCGGATTGTACTCTTTGTATTACAAGTTCATTTTGTCCGGGCCCATCTTTGAAAAAGGGGTTTTAGCTCTGCTCGTCTTTATCATGGGAATACAATCCCTCTTCTTTGCCATGGTCTTTGACATGCAGCATGAAAACGGGATAAAATTTCGTTAACTTCTTCGAAGATATTTCCACGTCTGTATGACAAAGTAAGCTAGAAGGATTACAAATCCGGCCACTTCTGATACAAATGTTATGGAAAAGGATGGCTGAAATCCTTGCAGCAGGCCCAAAATGTAATCATTTATGCTTATGGCCTCATGGAACTGGAATCCTCCCAGAAGCGGCCATAACAGGATGGCAGGCTGCTCCCACATTCTGTCCTCGATCAGGTGCAGCGCGTCTGCGAGGGCAAGCATCAGCATCTGCCAGTAAAGCCCCAGAAAAAGCCCAATTATTATCAGGATGAGCAGAAACATCAGCGTGTGTCCTATCAGCCTTCCGCTTCCCAGGGGCAAAATGATTCTCCCTAAAGGTTTATCTATGAGGTCCGGCAGTATTGAGCCGACGATTATCAATGGATAGCTGAACTTACGCTTGGTCAAGAGGGATATGAAATAAAAAATCCCAAGGGTAAGTCCGATATGCCCGAAGAGAAGCATGAAACTAACTAGGGTTGAAAGAATAAAGTCTTTGGGCTAATGTTTTTGGTTTCTTTTAACGGACTATTAGGTTTTCACTGTTCTTTCAAATGAGGAACGTAGCTTAACGCAGGAGGTAAAATAATACATGGATAGAGCGGAATTATCTGTAACAATAGACATTGAGGACTGGTACCATATACCATCGGTTTGTAGCTCGCCGTTCTCAATCTACAGGAACGTAGAGGAGTTCTTTGAGAAATGGAACAGCGGCTACGATTATCTGACTGAACCGACTATGAGAGTTTTGAATATGCTGGATGAGTTCAGGATAGAGGCTACGTTCTTCGTGGTGGGAGATGTAGTCAAACGCTATCCTGGACTTGTGGAGGCAATTGTTGAAAGGGGGCATGAAATCGGCTGCCATGGGCTGTATCATGCCTGCAAAATACATCCAAAAACAAAGATGCCTCTTTTGGGCGTTGGGGAGTTTCGGAAGAGAACCCGTCAAGCAAAGGAACTGCTCGAAAAGATTTACGGGAAAAGGGTAATCGGTTATCGTGCGCCCAACGCTCTTGTGGCCGGATGGATGCTGGACAGCCTTGAAAAGCTGGGATTCAAGTACGATTCCTCGGTCTGTGCAAACTCGATCTACAACAAGACCGATTCATCTCTTAACGGAGTCTCTTCGAGGCCATACTATCCCAAGAGGAACTGTCTGGATGCTGGCGATGAGAGGGATTTCATAGAGTTTCCCTGGTCCTATTATAACGTGGGAGGCTTTGAGTTGCCGACAGGCGGCGGACCCATGCTTAGATTTCTGGGAGCTCACTTTATCATGATGGGCTTAAAGCAGAGCCTTAAAAGAGGGCATACGGTGCTGTATTTCCATCCAATAGACATATCGAACTCCAAGTTTCCGGGAGTCGGCAAAGGCAGGCCGCTTTACTGGCTGTTTAAGGGAGAGGTGGTGGAGAGAAGAATACGGCATATACTGACCAATCTAAGGCATGTCAGAAAGGTACGGATGGGTGATGCTTTGGGGTATGTATGAATATTATGAGGTGTATATGGAGATTAAGGAATGTATATGAATATTAAGGAGATTTACGATAGTCTTGCGAGTGAGTACGATAAAAAACATTTTCAGCCTAGTTCTTCTGCTAAGTATGTGGAAGAAAGGAGACTAGATCTGATATGCCCCTACCTAAAAAGATCTAAGGATTCGAAATTGCTTGACATCGCTTGTGGAACAGGTACATATTTAGAAATAGCCAAAAGATTTGGGGCCGATACTGTAGGCTGTGATATATCCGAAAACATGGTGCGTATATGCAAGAAAAAGGGATTCGATAATGTTTTTATCAATGACTATCGTGTGCTTCCCTTCAAAGAAGGGACTTTCGATACGATCTTGTGCATAAATGCCATACATTATTCGGATGATCCCAAAGGAGTAATAAACGAAATGCGTAGAGTCCTCTCTAAGGATGGGACTATATTATTTACCTATTTTAATAATCTAAATTTCAGATCTATTAATTATTTAAGGAGGATGTATAAAAAAGACCATCCAATTAGCAAAGAGCGAAGATTTAGCCCTTTTCAAATGAAAAAGATACTCAATGGACTTAGACCTCTGCATTTCTATGGAATAAACTCGTTGCCAATCCCGAGCAATGATAAACCAAGGAATGCAACGCTGTTGAATGTTTTTCATGATATAGAAAGCCTAACCAAAGAGACTCCGCTGATGCACTTCTTTAATGAAGTATTTGTGGTATTGAAGAAATATGGTCTTATACCCCAGGCATTGACGTTTAGCATGATACATGAGATAACTCATTTCTTTTATGGATGCCCATGCTTACCTATCACTCCGTTTTAGGATAAAAACAGGGCTAATCCCCTCCAATTCATTGGAGGGATATGTCTCGACTGCGTCGAGACTGCTATCGATGTAATCGAGGCATGCTATGATTACATCGAGGCTGCCACCGACGTAGTCGTGGCACAGCCCGTACGGATTACTTTCGCTCCACATACGTACTCTATATATACGCAGAGCATCTATCATGACGTGTCTGGCTTTTGCTACCAGAAGTAGAATAGACTCAGGTAGGTCTCGTTAACTCTTCGAGTTAGCGAGAGTTGCGACATAAGTCGCAACATTATCCAGACTAGATCTCAGAACTCCCGATATGAGGTTGCATTGGGAAGTCCAATGCGTAAAATCTGGAACGTCGAGTCTCGTTAACTCTTCAGAGTTAGCGGGGTTTCGACACAGTCGAAACTCATCGAAGCCATAAAACAATCGCCCTGGGGCGGCATGGCGTTGGTTGAAAGACCATAGATGCCTGCGACTTCAGTCGCGGGAGCCGTCACCATTGCTCCTCTCAGCATGTGCTAAAGCCTCTTGGAAACTTGGAAACGACTGCAGAAAGCAATTCGTGATTCAATAAAACCGGAAGCGCCTATTGTTATCGTAGAGTCTGGCAATTTTATGAGTAAAATCTTCATCACCGATGGGAGATCTCTGGCAACATTAGCGATAGCAAGGTCTCTTGGTGAGAAAGGCTTTGAGGTTCATTGTGGAGAAAATTTTTACTATAATATTACCTTCTTCTCAAAATACATAAATAAAAAGATAATTTATCCCTCTCCGGAGCAGGAGCCGGACCGGTTTATCGATAAAATGTTGAGTGTCGTCAGAGAAGATCAGTATGATATCGTAATTCCGGTTAGAGATGATACGACAAGCCTGCTCTCAAAGCATAAAGATGAGTTCTCGAAATATACTAAGCTATACCTTTCCAATCATGAATCAATTAAAAAATTAAGGGATAAGGGAGAGACTATTAAGCTCGCCCGCAAATGCAAAGTTCCTGTCCCTGAGACTTATTTTCCAGAGGACACGAAAGTCGAAGAGATTAAAAAAAGCGTCAGGTATCCTGCGTTAATCAGGCCAAGAATCAGTTCAGGAGCAAGAGGGATATGCTATGTCGAATCGGCGGAAGAGTTCGATGGATCATACCATAAAGTGAAAGTTGAATATGGAGAGCCGATAATTCAAGAGTACGTCAGCCATGACGGAGGACACTTCAGCATCGGCGCATTATTTAACGAAGTTTCAGAGCTCATGGCGGTTCATGTCTACAAAGAACTCAAGCAATATCCGATAAATGGCGGCCCTGCAGTAACTGCCGTTAGTGTCCCGAAAGAAGGTTGGGTTGATACAATGCTTCAAATTTTGAAAGAAGCGAACTGGGTTGGGCCTGCGCATATGGATGTCCTGTACGATCCATTATCAAATGAGCCGAAGTTGCTTGAGGTAAACCCGAGATTTTGGATGAGCTTAAATCTATCCATTAAATCCGGAGTTGACTTTCCATATCTTATCTGTAGGCTGGCGAAAGGCGAGACCTTTACGCCGGTTGGCTCGTATAAAGTGGGGCTGAAATACAGGTGGGTGCTACCTAACGAGATTTTGTGGATGCTTCAAACCCCCAATAAGGTCCAGGGCATAAAAGAGTTCATAAATTTTTGGGGGAATGATACCTGCTACGGCGAGCTGGCTCTCAGAGATCCTATGCCAATTGTTGGCGTACTATTGCAGTCGATTAACTATGCACTGGACTCTGATAGAAGAAAATCCATTCTTGGAAGAGGATGGGATTTAAAAAGATAAAGAGAGGATGAATGAGGGATTTTACATTAGGAAAATACTGCGAGCTATGCGAAGATATACTCGATAGCGGGTATAAAGTGTTCACAGTGCAAAGCTACTTACAAAAACGGCCCGGATCGGACTTTGTTATTTTAAGGCATGATGTGGATTCTAAGCCCCAAAAAGCCTTAAAAATGGCTGAGATGGAAAGCCAGATGGGCATTAGTTCCACCTACTATTTTAGATCCACAAAAAGCGTTTTTATCCCAAAGATCATAGAGAAAGTTTATGCTAAAGGGCACGAAATAGGATATCACTACGAAGTTTTGAGCAAAGCACAAGGCAACTTTAAGGAGGCGATTAGGTTATTTGAACGCGAACTAGACGAGTTCAAGAAGATCTGCGATATCGATACTATTTGTATGCATGGAAGTGTCCTTTCGAGATATGACAACAGAACCCTATGGAACCTTTACGATTTCCGGGACTTTGGTATTATAGGTGAGGCGTATTTGTCAATGGGGGAAAATTTTCATTATTTTTCCGACACCGGGTGGGAATGGAGCAATAAGCACAAGATGCGAGACATCATGCCGTTTAAGAAAGATGAACTTTTTGTCAGCTCAACTGCAGACTTAACTGGCGCTATAATTAATAATAAGTTAAATAATATATATTTGCTTGTTCACCCTGGAAACTGGGCGGATAGTTTTCACAATTGGTGTCATATATTAATTGAAAATAAGGTGTTTAACATCGGGAAAGAACTCTTGAGGTTTATGAATTACCATGAAGATCGTAAGTCATATTAAACGGGAAGACTGGGAAGAATTTCTGAAGAGCTCTCCAGATGCAAAGCTCGTTCATACTCCGCAGTGGAAGGACTTTCTGGAAAAGAGCTTCAATTTCGAGGGCAAGCATCTTTTCTCGCTTGATGAGAACGGACTTGTCATCGGCATGCTGCCTCTATTCAGATCCCAGCGCATGCTTGGGGGCTTCAAGCTGTGCGCATCTCCATTTTCTGGTGAGTGCGGCTTTATAGGAGATAATAGGTCCTTTGGCCAGATCCTTGAAACGGCAATGGACCTCGCTGGAGAATCTGCATACCTGGAGATAAGAAGCCCAATTGTAGATAACGGCTTTGAAGTTAAGAATTTATTTTCAACATATATTCTTGAGCTCTCGACAGATGTGTCTGCAGTATGGGAGAGGCTGAACAAGGGAAGCGTTAGACGATATATAAAAAAATCCCTCGACAAAGGAGTGTGGGTCGTAGAAACAAGAAACATGGACGACTTAAAAGCATTCTATGAACTAAACTGTATCAATAAAAAGGAGAAGGGAGTTCCATCTCATCCATGGGAGTTTTTCAGGAATATGTTCGAGCTAGCCGGAAATTATACAAAATTATATTTATCAATGTATGAGGGCATGCCCATCGCAGGCGGGATTATGAACTTTTATAAAGAGAACATGAGCTACGGATATGGCGCCAGCGATCCGAACTATTTGGACCACTATCCCAATAATGCATTCCTTTGGAAGAGCATTCAAGATGCATGCTTGAGCGGATATAAATATTATGATTTTGGAAGAGTTTCCTACGACAACACTGGGCTGATAAATTTCAAACAAAGATGGGGGACTGTTGAGAAAAAACTTTATTACAGCTTTCACCCACGAAGCCCAAGCACATTTACGGAAGACAGAAAGGATTTCAAATTTGAACTGGCAACGAACATTATTAAGAGGACACCGATGGTAATTTATAAAAACTTTAGTGATGCCGTTTTTAAGTATTTTGGGTAAATATATTTAGGTTTACTATATTTTGGACAGTCATTTTGGACAACTATGACGATTTAAGGTTTCATGGCTCTTAATGAAGATACCAAATGATGCTACAGATTATACCAAAGATATAAGATTCTTCAGGGGAAATAATAGATGAAACTTATGGTAAATATGGCTCATCCTGCGCACGTTCACTATTTCAAGAATTTCGTCAGAGAGATGCAAGACAGAGGACATGAGGTGCAGATACTGGCCTTTGACAAGGAAGTAACATTTAAACTATTAGATAATTATGAACTTGACTATATTAAATTCGGGCGCCACAATAAGACTTTGATCAAAAAAATAATCGGCATTCCAATAAGCGATATGAAGTTGTACCAGATAGCAAAGAAACTCGACCCGGACATCTTCGTCGGTTTTGGGTCGATCTACGCCTCCCATGTTTCCTTTTTGCTTCGAAAGACGTGTATCAACCTTGAAGATACCGAACCCAGCATGGAGCAGATCGGGCTTTACCAGCCGTTTGCTAATGCCATCTTCACACCCACCTGTTTTAGGAGGAACTTAGGCAGAAAGCAGATAAGGTACAACGGCTATACTGAGCTTACACATCTTCACCCCAAGTACTTCAAGCCCGATCCTGCAGTGCTGGATGATCTGGATCTAAGCCGGGATGAGCCGTTCATAATTCTCAGGTTCGTCTCCTGGACTGCAAGCCACGATTTCGGTCAATCGGGCGTAAAAAACAACAAGGATCTGACGAAAGAGCTGGAGAAATACGGGCGGGTTCTCATCAGCTCAGAGAGGCCTCTTCCGAGGGACCTGGAGGAGAAGAGGGTTAAGATTGCCCCAGAGCAGCTGCATAACCTCCTGTATTATGCTGCTTTATATGTTGGCGAGGGAGGGACAACGGCATCCGAGGCCGCAATCTTGGGTACTCATTCCATTCACATCTCTACGCTGGCAAAGCACTGCGGAGTTTTTGAAGATCTGAATAGATATGGGCTGATGTGGACCTACGACAACGAACAGGGTGTGATGGAGAAAGTATCGGAGATCATGGAGGATGATCCCAGAAGGGAGGGAAAGAGAAAGAGGGAGAGGCTGGTTGGAGATAAGATAGATGTGACCGCCTTCCTCTCCTGGTTTGTAGAAAACTACCCCGAGAGCTTTGCGATAATGAAAGAGAACCCGCGCTATCAGGATGTGTTTACGTGAAGGTCAAACTATGAAGATGCTGATACTATCGCCTCATACCGACGATGCAGAGCTTGGCTGTGGAGGAAGCATTGTCAAGTTCTTAGATGAAGGGAATAAGGTCTACTGGGCGGTATTTTCCACTGCTGAAGAGTCTTTGCCGGAGGGCATGCCAAAAGACTCTCTGAAGAAAGAGTTCTGTTCTGTCATAGATAATCTCGGAATGAGCCTGGAGAACTGTCTGGTGTATAACTTCAAAGTGAGAAGCCTTCACGAGCACAGACAGGAGATCTTGGAAGAGCTCATCAGGATGAAGAACGATTTCGACCCCGATCTGGTCATCGGACCCTCGTTAAACGACCTCCACCAGGATCATCAGGTGATAGCAAACGAGATGATAAGGGCCTTTAAGACTCAGTCGAGCATAATTTGCTATGAGCTGCCCTGGAACCATATAAGTTTCATGACTCAGCTGTTTATCAAGCTGAAGAAGAACCATGTGACCAGGAAATGCGAGATACTGGGGGAGTATCAGTCCCAGATTATGAAGAATAAGCTCTACTTCTCCAAGCAGTTCATCTACGGATTGGCAAAGACAAGGGGCGTTCAGTGCAATGCCAAGTTCGCAGAAGCCTTCGAGGTAGTGCGATGGATGATTTAGCAGTTCTTGTAACCGGCTCGGGAGCGCCAGGCATTGCCGGGACGCTCTACTCTCTTCGGAACAACTTCGAGGGCAGAAGAGTTACCGTTATCGGCACAGATATTCAGGACGAGGTTGTTGGGAGATACTTATGCGACAAGTTCTACAAAATCTCCCGGCCTTCCTCGCAGGAGTACCTGCCTCAGCTGTTATCCATCTGCGAAAAAGAGAGAATCGATGTGCTGCTCCCCCAGAATACGGCAGAGCTGCTCGTGCTGGCTGAGCATAAAGACGAGTTTGAGAGCACAGGCACTAAAGTTGCAGTATCGAACAAAAAGGGCATTGATCTCGCCAACAACAAATATGAGCTTATGAAGCTGGCAAAAACTGTGGGCGTTCCTGCCCCCAGGTTTCACCTGGTGAGGAGCCAGGATGATCTGGAAAAGCGTGCAAGAGACCTGGGCTGGCCAGAGCGACCTGTGGTCGTCAAGCCTCCAGTCTCTAACGGAATGAGGGGGCTGAGAGTCATTGACGAATCTCTAGACCAGAGGCATCTTTTCTTTGCGGAAAAGCCAAGCGGAGTACACGTGAAGATGGACTACCTCACATCCGTTTTAGGGCCGTCTTTTCCGGATCTGCTGATCATGGAGTATCTGGGCGGGGCGGAATATACAGTTGATGCCCTTAAAGCAGAAAAGCTCGCGGTCATTCCAAGAAAGAGAGATCTGATAAAAACCGGCATTACCTTTAATGGAACTGTAGAGAAGAATGAGAAGATCATCGAGCACTCAGAGAGGCTTAGCCGTGAGACTGATCTGAGTTATGCCTTTGGCTTTCAGTTCAAGCTTGATGACGAGGGCGCTCCCAAGCTTCTAGAATCCAATCCAAGAGTTCAGGGAACCATGGTTCTGGCGACATTTGCAGGGGCTAACGTCATCTACGGAGCGGTCAAGCATGCCATGGGTGAAGAGGTTCCCGAGTTCAATGTGGCTTGGGGAACCAGAATATTGAGGTACTGGGGCGGCATTGGAGTCGGTGCAGAATCTGTCCTTGGTGCATTATGAAGTCCTGGAAGAGATATACTGATTATCTGTCCAGTGCCGAGTGGCATATCCATACTAAGTATTCAGATGGCAGGGACGACATAAAGGATTATTGCCAAAGGGCGGTGGAGATCGGGATTCCGCTTGTGGCCTTCACAGAGCACGTACGAAGGAACCTGAGCTATAACTTCAGCTCGTTCCTGAAGGATATCGAGGCTGCGAGGGAGGAGTTTGATCTAATAATATTATCAGGATGCGAGGCGAAAGTCCTTCCGAGCGGCGAGCTGGACGTTGACGATGTGGTCTTGAGAGCAGTCGATTATCCAATATTTTCCTTCCACTCCTTTCCAGATGATCTGGAGCTGTATGTAAAATGTCTTAAGAGCGCCTTGATGAATCCTTATGTAAATGCCTGGGCTCACCCCGGCACTCTTTCAGGCCAGAAGATCGATCTGCCAGCTCGCTCTCTGGCAGAGGTTTTCATTCTCATGAAGGAGAGAGAGGTGCTGCTGGAGATAAATAGAAAGTACGACCTGCCAAAAGAGAGATGGGTTAAAATGGCAAAAAGGTATGGAGTAAAGACTGTGAAGGGCTCTGATGCCCATTGCATCGAGGATTTGGTCCGATGATTAACCTAATTCTTGCACAATGCTAAATCTGATGTTCAATATGACATTTGCTGACAAAATGGTTTCGGAAAGTAATGCAAGAATTAAAGCAGGAAACAATCCCAATGACCTGCGGGACCCGCAGGTCTATGAGATCGTTAAACAGGACGAAGAGCTGTGGAGCATCTATGCCAGAAAGGAGGAGTACTCGCCGGCTGGGTTAGATAATCATGGCAGGTTTACTCATGCCTCAAGTAGCTGCAAAGATATCTCCAACCCCAGGCTATCCCAATACCTGGTAGATAAAGGTTTTAGAGCTCAGTATCCGGATAACAAAAAATTCGCAGTATGTTTAACTCATGACGTGGATGAGATCTATCCACCCATCTCTCATGAGCTGATCTCTTCATTTTATCACATGAAAAACCTCGATTTTAACGGCCTGAAAAATCAGCTCTTATGGAAAAGGATGGGAAAAGAGTCCAGCCCCTACTGGAACTTCAAGGAGATTATGGCCCTAGAGGAGAGTTTCGACGCCAAATCCACATTCTATTTTATGGCTGCAAGAAGAGATGTAAAGCGCTTCAGGTACGATGTGGAACCCCTGGAGCATGAGCTTGGTTTTATAGCAGATATGGGCTGGGAGGTAGGGCTGCACGGAGGCTACTATGCCTACGATAACTTAGAAGAGATCAAGAAAGAGAAACTAAGGCTGGAGACGGCTCTGGGCAAAGATGTAATTGGATACAGGAATCATTATTTAAGGTTTAAGGTCCCTGATACTTGGGAGCTGCTGGCAAAGGCCGGATTCAAGTACGATGCAACTTTAGGATATGAGGATGCTGTGGGCTTTCGAAACGGAATGTGCCATCCTTTCCGGCCGTTCAACCTGAACAATGGCCGCTACATCGATATTCTGGAGATACCCCTTTGCATCATGGACACAACTCTTTGGGGGCACAAGTCCCAAACTGGGGGCCTATGGCCGACAGTCGAGAGCCTGATAGGTGTTGCCGAAAAATACGGCGGAGTGCTGACGCTGCTGTGGCATAATAATATGTTCAACTGCCCTTTCAGGGACCCGCTATGCAAGCTGTACGGCAAGATCCTGGCTTTGGCTCAGGAGCGAAATGCATGGCTCACGTCTGCTTATGAGATCTGGCGGTGGTGGAATGACTATTGAAGTAATTAATGATGGACAGCTCTGGGATGAGTTCGTCGATAACAGCCCTTATGGAACCCTGTTTCATAAATGGGATTTTCTGAAGATTGTTGAGAAACATTCCGGTTACCAGTTGCTTCCTTACGGCGCTTATAAGGGTGAGAAGCTACTAGGCATATTTCCCTTATTCCATAAGAACGCCCATGGAGTGAAGATGCTCTTCTCGCCGCCGCCGAGGACGGGAATCTATTATTTGGGATTTGTATTATCAAAAGATTATAATAATTTAAAACAAAGCAAGAAAGAGAGCGATTTTGGGTATTTTTCAGACGAGATGGAGGGGACGATCCGGAGCCTCTCCCCGGATTATATTCATATTAGCACGGTCCCCAATTTCTTAGACACCAGATTTTTTAAATGGAATAATTATTTGGTCGAGCCGAACTACACCTATGTCATCGACCTTGGCAAATCGGCAGATGAGATAATGGGTAGCTTTCATCGGTATCTGAGAAGGGATATCAAGAGTGCTGAGACCTCTGGGATGAGAATCGGCCTGGGGGAAGATGTATCTGCCTTTTGCGATATGCAGAGCAAGAGGTATGAAGAACAGGGAATGATCGATCCGCTAATTAGCAAGGATTATTTTTTAGATTTAGTTAAGGCTTATCCCGATAATATAAAAGTCTATTATTTATACGAGAAGAGCGGAGAAATTGTCAGCGCTCTGGCGGTGCAGGAGTACAAAGATAGGTTCCAGGGATGGATGGGCCTGACAAAAACCGTGGAGCACGCCAACGAGTTGATCATATGGAACCTGATACAGATTGCCAAAGCAAAGAACTACAAGAAATTCGAAATCATCGGGGCTAACGTAAAGAATCAGTGCCCATTTAAATCCAAGTTTAACCCTTCTCTGGAGATGAACTATGTTATTTACAAAAAAAATCTAAAGGGAAGCGCGGCTGAGTGGGCATATGTTAATTTAATTAAAAATAAAAAACTCTCTAAATTATAGGGTGGGTCTGTTTTCGATTCGGAAACTGATGTACGTCTGATCCTGCGCAAATCTTAATATTTTTAGCTGGAGCGTCTATTTTATTAATGTTACCATCCAGTTAAGAATAGGTTATTATGAGAAGACCGAATACTGCAGGAACTTGGGTTGCTCTGATTCTTCTGGCTCTCTCTCTTTGCTTTATCACCTTTGGGGCTATAGAATTGTCCCAGGCGATTGAGGATGATGCCTCAATCCCAGCAACATTACCTCTAAGCAAGCTAAATATGGATCTGGGGCCTCTGGACAATATACGATCTGCATTAGCTGGCATATTAAACAAGACCCCTGCAGACCACTCCGAAGGAATCCAATCGGTCTTAAATAAGGATGACTTGAAAGGGATTGATTATTCGATAGTAGTATATGTAAGTGATTCCAACCTTTTGGTCGAGGACGATGAAGGCAACGTGATCTCCAAGAGAGCTGCAGGATCGGATGATGCAGCTGCGATCAGAGAGGCAATAAATATAATTGACAAGGGAACCGTCTTATGCATAGGCACCTTCCACATACTTTCGCCTATAGATAACCTGAAGAGCGATATAAATCTTAAAGGATTACCCGGGCTCACTATCTTCGACTGCTCCAAGATGAATACGACTGCTTTTCCATGCGACTGTGAGGGATCGGGATATGCAGAATATACAGCTCCTCTGTTAGACGATGTTCTCGAAGGATCCAGGGCCGTAAAAGTAAAGGATGCCTCTATTTATCGTGGGGGCGACTTCGTTAAGCTCGTCGATAATGAGAGCATAATGGACTTTAAAAAGGGAGAGATATTAAAAATCGAAGCGATAAACGGCAATGAGATTATATTTAGCGAAGCGATTAGAGATAATTATTCTGTGGAAAGAGTTGCCAACATCCGAAAGCTTACAATGACAGAGGATGTTACAGTTGATGGGATTGAGTTTGTTGGACCAGGTATTGAGACAGAATCAATTTTATTTGCTCTAAATTTACTAGAGCACTTCAGGTTTAAAAATAACAAAGTCGCCGATTTCGGAAGAGCTGCTATTTATCTATCTGATTCTCTGGACGCGGTTATAGAAAATAACACATTTGAAAATATATTTCTGACAGGATTTGGCTATTCCATCTCAGTCACAAACGCCTGTAATAACATACTCATAAGTGATAACTTATTCAGGGTTAAAGGCAGGCATTACATAACCGCGGGAGCTGGCACCGGCAGCCGCAACTCTGGAGGATTTCCAAGAAATATAAAGGTCATAAACAACAGCTTTGAAGACTGCATACAAGAGGCGATAAACTCCCATTCGCCATTTATCGGGCCGATAGAAATAATCGGAAATACATTCAAATCGTGTGGGAAAGGCATTGAAATTGCCAACGGCAACACTGTGATAGTAGATAATTCATTTACAAAATGCAAAATTGGAATTCAGCTGTTGGGCGACGAAGAAAGAACGCACGATATTCACTCAAATGAATTTAGCGATTGTGAAGAGAAAATACTGATTGAAACAAGCGATGTAACAGTTTATGGCAATATATGTGAAAGCAGATTTCGGATAAATAAAAACGAAATAGAGTTTTTATAATTTTCGATTAAATTATTATTTATATTGCTTGTTAAATTTATTTAAATTATTTACGAGGTAGTAAAAGTGGTTGTCGAAATAATAGAGGAGAAGAAGATTTGGGATAATTTTGTAGATGAGTGCTCATACGCAGCTCTGCCGCATAAATGGGATTATCTCAGGATCACTGAGAAGTACAGCGGCTATAAACTTCATACATATGGTGTATATAAGGGCGATGAGCTCCTGGGGATTTATCCATTATTTTATAAGAGAACTAAGGGATTAAAGACGATCTATTCTCCTCCTCCCGATAGAGGGATTCCTTATCTGGGGTTTCTGGTCTCAAAGGAATATGATAAACTGAAACAGAGCAAGAAAGAGAGTTTTTTAAGCTCATTTCTGGGCGAGATAGAGACGGAGGTCAGAAAATATTCTCCTGATTACATGCTCGTTTTCACAATACCCAATTTTCTCGACATGAGGTTCTTTAAATGGAACGATTACTTTGTGAGGCCTATATACACTTACGTTGTGGATCTGAATCGAACTGCCGAGGAGATCTGGGGCAATTTCCACAAGGACTTACGTAGGGATATAAAGCAGGCAGATAGCTCAGGCCTTGAGTTTCGTATGAGCGATGATATGTCCATACTTCATGAGAGACAGGAACGAAGGTACAGGGAAATAGCTGCCAATTTTTCAATGGACGCCGATTACCTTGAAGAATTGTTCAAGGCATATCCCGACAACATTAAAGTATATTATGCATATAATGATAGCGGAGAGGTGGTGAGTTCATCTAACTCCCAGGAGTACAAGGGAAGGTTTCTAGGATGGATGGGCATGGCCAAGACAGCAGGGAATGCCAATGAATTTCTGATGTGGAAGCTAATTGAGCTGGCAAAATCTAAAGGCTACAAAAAATTCGAGATTGCAGGGGCTGACGTGAGGAAACAATGCCAGTTCAAATCCAAGTTTAATCCGTCTTTGGAGATGTGGTATCGAATTCACAAAATGAGCATGCTTGGAAAGGCGGTTGGATGGGCCTACGTTAATATATATAAACCGCACTTTATAAAATATTTCGCTCGCTAGATCTTTGCTTAACATCCTTGATGACGAGGTGGAGATGACCGTTGAACTGATCGAAGAGAAGAAGACATGGGATCAATTCGTAGACGATAATCCTTATGGAGTTTTATCGCATAAATGGGATTTTTTAAAGATCGCTGAGAAGCATAGCGGCCATAAGCTGTATACTTACGGCGTATACAAGGGCGATGAACTCCTGGGTATTTATCCCTTGTTTTATAAGAGGACTAAGGGATTCAAGACCATCTTCTCGCCTCCCTTTAGAAGGGGAATTCCCTACCTGGGGTTTCTGGTCTCAAAGGAATATGATAAACTGAAACAGAGCAAGAAAGAGAGTTTTTTAAGCTTATTTCTGGGCGAGATAGAGACGGAGGTCAGAAAATATTCTCCTGATTACATGCTCGTTTACACCGTCCCTAACTTCATGGATATGAGATTTTTTAAATGGAACAATTATTTCGTGGCTCCTGATTATACTTATGCTCTTGATTTAAAACCACCTCTAGAGATGATATGGAACAATTTTCATAAGGACGTAAAGAGATGCGTCAAGCTTGCAGATAGCTCAGGCCTTGAGCTTCGTGTGAGCGATGATATATCCCTGCTTCATGAGAGACAGGAACGAAGATACAGGGAAAAGGCGGTCAGTTTCTCGATGGATGCCCATTACCTTAAAGAATTATTCGAGACATATTCCGATAATATTAAAGTTTATTATGTGCATAATGATAATGGAGAGGTTGTCAGCGGAATGCTTTCACAGGAATATAACGGGAGGTTTCTGGTATGGATGGGAATTGCCAGGGCTGTTGAGCATGCCAACGAGTTCTTGATCTGGAGGTTGATTGAGCAATCAAGATCAAACGGTTTGAAGAAATTTGAGATCGCCGGGGCAAACGTGAGGAATCAGTGTCAGTTTAAGTCCAGGTTCAGCCCGTCTCTGGAGATATGGTATCGCATCTATAAAAGGAGCAGGATAGGAAAAGCCGCTGAATGGACTCATGCCAATCTATTCGAGAGACTTTCACAAAAAAGGAAAGCTATGTTATGAGTTTCACTAATTCCAACATCGTTGACCAAATGCTTGGCATTTTTAAGAGATATTGCACAACGTCCCTCTACAGGAACTCAGTTTTCTTTGGGCTCAGCAGGGTTTTAAACGCTTCTATCGGCCTGATCTTCTGGGAGGTAGCGGCGAGATACTATCCGGCCGCAAGCGTAGGTACTGCAATCGCACTTATATCTTCTCTTGGGCTTGTAACGACACTGTCCCGGTTCGGATTCGACTTTTCTCTCATCCGGTTTATGCCCGTGAAAGACAGAAATGCCGTTTTCGGCACTTGTCTATCAATGACTGCGATAGCCTCGATAATTTTCAGCTCTATTTATCTGCTAACAGTAGGATACATATCTCCACCGATCTCTTTTATTCGAGACTTTGCTCTCATCTTTGTTGTTTTCGCCCTGTTTAATTCCATTCTTTTAACTACTGGCAACACTTTTCTCTCCTTCAAGAAGGGCGAGTACTATATGGCACAAAACATTGTCGATGCTCTTAGAGTGCCAGCGCTAATTCCCTTTGCCGTCTTAGGACCCATGGGCATTTTTTTAGCTTCCGGTATCTCCGTCTTTTTTGCCTCAATGGTAGCTTTTTATCTAATCTTCAGGGTCATCAAATTGAAGTTCGAATTTAGCCGGCAATTCTTGAGAGAGACCTCGCGGCTGTCTACCATCAACTACATCTCGGATCTGCTCTACGAGAGTCCGGCTCTCATTCTGCCTTTGATGATATTGAACTTGATAGGCGCCGAAGAGGTGGCGCAGTATTATATAGCAATCGCCATCGGCAACATTATTCTATTAATACCGCTTTCTGTCAGCATCTGCTTTTTCGTCGAGGGAAGCCACGGGACGAACATGAAGAAAGAGATTTTCAGGGCGCTCTTGTTCATCTACGCCCTTCTCCTTCCTGCAGTAGTTTTTATCTACTTCTTCGGAGGTTTCATCCTTCAAACCTTCGGAAGCGTGTATGCACAGGCCATTGATCTGCTCAGAGTTTATGCATTATCAAGCTTTTTTGTTGTGATTTTCCTCATGTTTATACCGATTTTAAACGTCAAGCTGATGGTAGAACGCAATGTAAAGCTGAGCCTTTTCAGGTTTTTCGTCATATTGGGGCTAAGCTACGTCTTTATATCGAATTTTGGGCTCATCGGCGTAGGATATGCATGGATGATCGGCCATGCAGTGATCAGCCTGGGAATTGTGGCTTTGGCCAAGATGAAAGGGTGGATCTGAGTGCTATTTAAAAAAGGCGGTTTTGAGCAGGACAAATCAGAAATCATATTTGATTTGACTCAGAAGCTGCTTTTATATTCACTTCCGGTCTTAGCTATTATCGGCATAGCCGCTCCCTTAGCCCTTGGCAAATACAACTTTTCGCTTTTGGGAAGCTATCTCGCAGTTCCCATGTTCCTATCTTCAGCGGTTTATATAAAATATCGAAAGAATTTTTCTGAATGCAGAAAGCTTGGCAAGAATCTATTTCTTTTTTCTACAAATTTATATCTATTAAATTTTATTATTTCATTGATAATCCTTCAGATCTTTAAGGTAAGGCCTTTAGCGTATTATGTGCTAGTTACGTTTATGATTTCTCTCATATTATTTAATATATTCTTTTTTGAAATAAATAGAAAAAGATCCCTTACTATATTGATCCTGATTATGATGTTAGTCTTGAACATCATCTGGAGCGTGAGCTTGAATTATCATTTCTTTATAGGCAGGACGGATTCCATAGGGCACGCATGGCTCATAGAAAATCTAATACAACAGGGGCGGGTAACTGACATATTCGGGATCTATAAGCCCTTTCCACTATGGCATATCCTGGTTTCATCACTTTATTCTGTCACAGGCATACATATACCTGCTCATAGAGCGATGTTCTTTACAAACGGCATAATTTATTCTTTTATGGTGCCTATAATTTACCTGATCTCTTTAAAGATCCTTAAGGATATAAAGCTGGCACTATTATCTTCCTTATTTCTGGTAATTTATTCTGACATAATTTTTTACGGTATGTACTCCATATCGAGAAGTGTTGTTCCCTTTCTCGAGATTTTGTTGATATTACTCTTGCTTAATAGAGACAGGCCAGCAAGAGTAATTTTGTATATTGTGGTAATTTATTCTATCATCATATTTCATACAGCCTCTATGCCTTTTATAATAATAATATTTTTCATGATTTGGCTAATGCAGAGAGTATTAAGCATCGGTAGCAAGGATCGATTTTTGACAAACTATTGCATAATGCTGATGGCAGTTGCGACCTTATCCTACTGGATGTTCTTTGCCGAGGGTCTATTAAGAATCATAGTCATAAATATCTTCGGTTCTGCTCCCACCGGCATTATGACCAAATCTATTCTTAATATGCCTTTTAACGAGCTGATGAATTATCTGCACTATAGCCCAATTTTATTCTTCGCATTGTCTGGCATTCTTTTCGCCATGAAGTCGGATAAAATTTTGAACAGCGAAAGGATCTTTTTTTTAATAGGGCTGTTGATGATACCTCTAACATTTCCTGGCCCAAGTTTGCTGATAAACAAGCTATCAAACAACTTCAACTTAGCAAGGTTTGTGGAATATTCTTTTCTTTTCATCCTCATAGCTAGTGCCTTCGGCTTCGGGATGCTATTTTATGAATCGAAAAAATATGGAAGATTTTTGCTGATCATAATATTTATTTTAATGTCATTTCTATCAATTTCAAACGATTTTATTGCTACAGACAATCCTTTAGTAAAGAGGCCATTTTATACCTTCTATTTAACGGATGAAGAGATTACCTGCTTCTCACACGCCTCTAATTTATCCAAGGGCTATTTGATGTCGGATTATGTAACATCTTCCTTTATTTCTAGATACATGCGCAACCGTGCAAACTATCGCTCAAAAGAACACATATTGGAGGCGGATCGTGAAAATATGACGCTGCTACGAAACAGCAGCGAAGATCTCATTCTGATAAGACGAATGGAGCTTAACAGAAGGCCTTTGAGTTTATTCACTGTGAATGATGGGAATTTCGAGCTAGATCCTAACATCGGCAACTCATGCGATTACTATTCTCACGATCTGCCCCTATGGAACGCTCTCGACAGGTATAATGAAGTATTCGAATCCAATCAAGTTACTGGATACATTTAGTCGCCTTTGAGATTATGGATTCGAGGTCATCATATTCACAGCCCTTCTGGTATGGTCTATGAAGATATCAATTATCTCCTTGCGGTCACCCAGCCCTTCCAGATAGGTTCTGGTCTCAAATCCCTCGCTCTCAATTATGCTTTTCCACGAGTCTTTGCTCTCTCCAGCCATATCATGAAGAACATGTCCACCAGATACCAGGAGGAACGGAATCAATCTTGCCCTTTTAACTTTAGCTTTCTTCAGGTGCAAGATTGCTTCTGAAATGCCCGGATGGCCTTCTAGAGTTCCTAAAAATACGTTTCTATGAGACTGCTCCAGAATGATGGCCATCTGAATATAAACGCTCTCTCCAGGATGGCGGGAGCCGTGACCCACCAGCACTACAGCTTCTTCCTCTGGATCTCTCTGCAGCTCTCTATGCTTTCCCTCCACAGTGATCCTGTCAAGAACAGGACCGAGAGCCTCAGAGACCTTTCTGCAATCTTCCAGGCTGGAAAGCAAAGGCATGCCCATCTCCAGTCTTCCAAAGCCAAACCTTCCCTTGATGCCTTTCATCCCTTGGACGAGCAAGGCCAACTCGTGAAATTCGCTTCCCGGAACTATCTGCAGAGATTGAACCGCCACATCCCTGTATCCCTGATCCTGCAGATCTGCTAAGGCGACCAGTGGGCTTGGGATCACAATGCCGTATCTCTTTGAAATCCTTTGCCTGATATGCTCAGAGGTTAAAGCCAGCCTGACGTCAGAGCCAGAGAACTCTATCTCATAATGCTTCTTGATGCTGGCGTAGGTATCCATGGCCTGGCTTTGAAGCGAGCCGTAGGCTACCAGGATTATGGCAGGATAATTTGGGATGGGCATTTGTCCAGGATTTTTAGGCCTATGGCATATAAGTCCTTCCGGCTAGAGAATATAAAGAATTCTTATCTGTCGCGCATGATGTCGGTGATGAAGGGCACACAATCGTGATATCTTCTTTGGGTATCTCTGAATACGCTCTTTTCCAGTGAGGCACTCGTTCTTAGAAAATCCTCAATTGGTTCCTTGTTTTCTTCTTTCATTATCTGGTCGGTTGTCAGTCAATACCATAATGCTTCTGCAGAGCTTACATCTTTTAGCGATAAGTTTTTCAACATATTCTTACAGATAGCTATTATTGCCGTGATACATTATCCTGCGCTAAATCCGGGATTTTCCTGTCCGTACGGGCTCTAAGTTTTCCTGTACATGCAGGTTTTTAGGCTTCAGCGGTGAGCGATATGTTTCGTAGCCAGAAAAATATGTCGGAGACAAAAAAATTAGAAACGTTCGCCAAGAGGGGGAGCATCGCGATTTGGTTTCAAAAGAAGTTCAATTTTTGGGGGAAAAGACAAGTGAATTATCAATTTTCGATGAGTGGGATAACTATGAGGTGTTAATACATGAAGGTGTATATGAAAAGCGGATTCATTTTAACAGTAATAGCTTTTATCGCCTTAAGCACATCTGCAGTAGGACAAGAAAATACAACAGACTATTGGTTAAACATTGGCGATAATCTTGCTCGAAACGGATCGTATAGCGAATCAGTCAAGGCCTACGATAAAGCAATTGCGCTGGATCCTAAAGATCCCCAAGCTTTGATTATGAAGGGTCGAGCTCTTGAAAACCTGAAGCTCTACAATGGGTCGCTCAAAGCTTACGATAAAGCTATCGAACTGGACCCCAAAAATGCCGGTATATGGGTTCTAAAAGGACGGGTTCTAGAAAATCTCGGCAGCTACAACGAATCCCTCAAAGTTTATGATAAAGTCATCGAGCTGAACCCAAAAGATCCAGGTGCATGGATAATGAAGGCTAGAGCTCTGGAAAACCTGGATAACTACAATGAGTCTATAAAAGCTTACAATAAGGCAATTGAGCTTGATCCAAAAAGCGCTGGTATCTGGATCGCAAAGGGTAGGGCCTTTGAAAATCTTGGCAGCTACAATGAGTCGCTCAAGGCTTACGACAAAGCCATCGAGCTTGATCCCAAAGATCCAGGTGCCTGGATCATGAAGGGTCGAGCTCTAGTGAATCTGGATAACTATAATGAGTCTCTAAAAGCTTACAATAAAGCCATCGAGCTTGACCCCAAAGATCCGGGCGCTTGGATCGTAAAAGGTCGGGCTCTGGAGAACCTGGGGAACTACAACGAGTCTCTCAAAGCTTACGATAAAGCCATCGAGCTTGATCCCAAAGATCCTGGTGCCTGGATCATGAAGGGTCGAGCTCTTGAAAGCATGGATAACTATAACGAATCGCTCAAAGTTTACGATAAAGCCATCGAGCTTGACCCCAAGGATCCGGGCGCTTGGGTCGTAAAAGGCCGGGCTCTGGAGAACCTAGGGAACTACAACGAGTCTCTCAAAGCTTACAATAAAGCCATTGAGCTTGATCCCAAAGAGGCAGATGCCTGGATGGGCAAAGGCAATGTCCTCAAAACTCTGGGCCGTGAGACCGAGGCCAATGGAGCCTTTGCCAATGTTAGAGAGGGTTAAACGCTGACCTTCTCTACTTCCAAGGCGAAAACGCCTTCAAATCAGGCTTCGAAATCGGCTCTGCCTTCTCCTTTTTGTTTAAGTTTTTCCCAATTTTGGTGGCGCATATGTAATACTCTTAGCAAATAGAAGTGTAAATCTTTATTCACTTTGGATTCTTACGAATTATTTTTAAGACGAGTTCGATTCATAACCTGATCCATTTAGGAGGCGGTTCTGTCTCGCTTTAGAGGAGATGTAAAACCCATCGTTTATCTCAATTGATTTAAAATTTAGGGGAGGAGAATATGATGTATAAACTTACTCTTGCTTTGATAGCCTTAATCGTACTTTGTGTACCGGCTACAGCACAGGGAAATGCGGCAAGCTATTGGTTAGATATCGGGGACAAGTTTGCTCGAATAGAATCGCATAACGAGTCCCTTCAGGCCTATGATAGAGCCATTGAGCAGGACCCGGGATTGGGAACAGCCTGGGTTAAAAGAGGAGATGAACTCCAGAACCTGGGCAACAATGAAGAATCTCTCGAAGCCTACGACAGGGCTATCGAGCTAGAGCCGAGATCGGGGGCTATCTGGAAAAATAAAGGAGATGCACTCCTGAGTCTTTGCAGGTATAACGAGTCCATACGGGCTTACGGGAGGGCCATCGAGCTTGACCCGATGCTGGCATCCGCCTGGAATAACATGGGCAATGCACTCCTAAGCATGGGAAAATATCCTGAGTCCCTGACAGCTTACAGTAAGGCTCTTGAGCTGGACCCCGAGCTATCAATGGCCTGGAACAACAGAGGCAATGCCCTTCAGGGATCAGGACAGTATAATGAATCCCTCAAAGCATATGACAGAGCCCTTGAGCTGGACCCAAGGTTGGCAGCAGCCTGGAACAACAAAGGCAATGCCCTTTTGAGCCTGGGCAGATACGATGAAGCCATCGAAGCCTATGACAGGGCCATCAAGATCGACCGGAGGATGATAGCAGCCCAGATTAACAAAGGCAGCGCATTAAACAGGCTTGGCAGACATAGCGAATCCTGCGAGGCATATGATGATGCCTTGGAGTTATGTAAAAAGCATGCAGGTACTTCGAAATACAAAGACGGCTGCAAAGATGCCGGCAATAAAAAATGTCCAAGCACCTGGATAATTGAAGGGCAAACTCTAGAAAGGCAATCCGAGTACACAGAGGCTCTCGAAGCCTATGAGAAAGCCATTGAGTTTGATTCAAAGAACGCCCTGGCCTGGTGCTGTAAAGGCAACTTGCTTTTCTTGATGGCCAGATATGAGGATGCAGTTAAAAGTTACGATAAAGCCCTTGAGATAAATCCCAGATACATAACAGCCTGGAAGAGCAAAGGCAATGCCCTCCTATCCTTGGGTAGATACAACGAATCTCTTGAGGCATTTGACACTGCCATTGAATTGTGTCCGGAGGATGCTAGCGCCTGGATTGAAAAAGGCCAGGCCCTGGAGAGAATGGGTAAATATGATGAATCCCTCGGTGCATACGGCAGAGCCATTGCCCTGAACCCAAGCTATGGAAGCGATCCAAGGTATACAGATGATCTTAAAGATCCAATTGCATGGCTTATCAAGGGCAGTGATCTTAAAAGTCAGAAAAAATACAATGATGCGCTCGTGGCTTACAACAGAGCCGTTGAACTGGACCCCATGAATCCCGGCGCCTGGATCCAGAAGGGCCGTACTCTTGAGAGCCTAGAAAGATACAACGAATCGCTCAAAGCTTACGACAAAGCAGTCCAATTGGATTCTTCAAATCCGGGCATCTGGATGGTGAAGGGCAAGGCTTTCCTCGACCAGGAAAACTACAACGACTCAATCGAGGCCTGCAACAGAGCCATTATGTTGGATCCAAAAGGCCTGGGTGCATGGATCATGAAGGGCCGAGTTTTTGAAGACCAGGGCAAGTACAAAGAGTCTCTTGAAGCTTACAACAAGGCCATTCAGCTTGATCCAAAAGATCCCGGCGGCTGGATTATGAAGGGCAGATCCTTCAGCAGTCAAGGCAATTATAATGAGTCCATGAAAGCCTTTGACAGGGCAATTGAGCTGGCCCCGAAAGATCCCGGTGCATGGATTATGAAAGGCCAGGCATTTGAGGAAATGGGCAATTACAGTGCAGCTCTCAATGCTTACGACAGGGCAGGCAAGCTGGCCCCGAAAGATCCTAGCCCATGGATTCTGAGAGGTAGGCTTCTTGAAGGCCAGGACAACTACAATGAGTCTATAAAAGCTTATGAAAAGGCCATCGAGCTTGATCCAAAAGACGCCAGCATCTGGGTCCTCAAGGCGGGCGCGCTTGAAAGCTGCGAAAGGTACGATGAATCTCTTGAGGCTTATGAGAAGGCAATTGAGCTGGACCCTATTGAGAAAAGGTCCTGGACGGGCAAGGGAAATGTCTTAAAAGCCCTTGGCCGTGATGCCGAGGCAAAAGATGCTTTAACCAGAAGCGGTCTTAGTGAGGATTAAATGAGGCCGATTGCTAGTTGGTCTCAATTATTGTTTCATAATTAATACTTGCAGAAGGGAATCGGGGGAATCTCTCCGCAGATTTCCGGAATAATTACAGGGGATGTCCTTCGAATGTCTCTGTGGCGCTATCTCTAGAATTAACTCGGAATTGCTGTGGGCAATCCTGACATGCTACGTCTAGCCTTTTGATCTGGTGGCAGTGCAAAGAATTCGACATCTCATTGACATAAACCATCTCCAGGAGTTTGATCGCGGGTTTTGCCTTGGCTCCTGCCTGGATGAGGATCTGAACAGATTCTCTGGCACTAAAGCCTGCGTCCTTCAGCTCATAACCCAAAGCCATGCTCTTTCTCCAGCCTGAAGGCTCAAGCTGAACCCTTTGAGATAAAAGCAGCTTGAGGAAGCAGCTTCTGATTCCAGGAGACCTCACCAAATTGAAGCTCCTGCGTACCTCTTGTCTTAGGGCTTCCTCAGAGGCACGTCTCTTCTCAAGACAGCTCTCACAGAGTCTATACTCTTTTGATGACGTAGATATGGATTTCCCGCACTGGCAGCATATACCGCCAAAGAGGCTTATCTTCCGGTGATCTACAAAATCCATGGAGCCCTCCTGTATTGAAGTTCTCTCAGTCTGGATTGCAGAGCCTTCACATTCACCTTGTGAACTAACGCTGCAGCCATTAAATCCCCATAGCCCTCAGCTGCCTCTTTTAGGATGTCATCAAGAGATTGGTCCTCTAATAAATTTTGATTAAGTTGCACGAATACCTTTATTTCCTGCTAGTATTAAAGCTCTATTATTCGCTATTCGCTTATTTTCCCTTCTCGACCTGGTTTCTAGAAGCTATGTATCTTTGAACAGCTTCTTGAAAAGTCGCACAAAAGGCGATCAATTCAAAAAATTACAGGGCTTGAAGCCCGCCCTGCAATCATCTGTTCCGCTTAGCGGAGCTGTTAGGTAAAACAGATCGATTAAGAATAATCAAATAAGTTTAGTATCTTCTGGGCGGTCTGGCTGGCCTGTGCTTCTGGTAGCAATCCTGGCAGTATACCGGCCTGGAGCCATCGGGCTTGAAGGGAACCTGACATGTCTTTCCGCACTCTGCACAGGTTGCGTCGTGCATCTCTCTTGGGCCGCTGCTGTAGCCGCCTCTGCTGCTTCCGTATCTCTCCATTTATTTCACTTACCTTTGTATCGATTCAAAGAACCGATATCTGCTACAAAAACATCTCAACAAAATCCTTTGAATCGACGCTATGCAGCACATTCAAAAAGCTACTCCAGGTGATATACCTGTCGGTCGAGATATGACATTTTTAAGATCTGCATTTGATTACTGGCAGATCATCTTCTCAAAGCATGCCTGGCAGACCACCTTGCCGCCTACCATCCTGCCCATGATCTCCATGAAGGCCTCGCCGCACTCCTGGCAACGGAGCGATGGATAGATCCTGGCCTTCTCCGGAGCCGGAATGTCTACCTCCTCGACTGATATTAGCTCCTCGTCCGGCGCTGTCAGGATCTTCTGGATTACCTTCTCTCTCAGGGCCTCGAACTCCTTCTTCTCCTCGGGGCCCAGCTCTCCTTTAAAATACCTCTGCCGAAGACCATCCGTCTCTTCGAAGATATCGCCCCTGAAGTAGATCCGGAGCGCCTTGTTCTTATCGCGGGAGTAGAATGTGAAGGCCTGCTTGCCGTAGTCTTTGAAGACCAGGTTGCCCTTGCCAAACGTGCAGCCCAGCATATCCTGGATGGCATCCACGCTGCAGGATTTGTTCTCCACAATGGCGACCAGCTCCTCATCCTCAGACCTTGGGTAGTGCTCTTTGACATATTTCGCTACACGGTAGCCCATGGCGAGGCCAGGACACATGTGGCCGTGAAACTCGACTGCCTTTTTCAGGTCTTCTTCCATCACTTTCACCCTGTTATGAATTAATGTTAATGATTCAATAGCTTTTCTGAATTGGAAGATAAGTAAGATGCAATTGAAAGATAAGTAAGATGCGGTTGATATCGACAGCACGCTAGAAAAAGGCGCGACCTAAAAAGAGAAAAATCCTCGCTCATGAGATGCTCTTCCAGCTGCCTCCCTCCATTACTTTCAAGGAGGATCTGGTGCTGGCGTAATTCATGGTGCTGGTCCAGTTCTTCTGGAAGGTATTCCACTGCATAGCTGCTAGAGACTTATTCCTGAAATCTGATTGCCAGGCAGTGGGAGGATAAATGCTTGTGCTCATGTTGGCTGGATTCTGGTAGGACGGTACCGGGAATCTAACGGTGTACTTTCCAGTATACTTTCCCAAGGTAATTGGTTCTCTAAGAAAAGTCGTTCTATCAAGCTCCGGGTAGTAGACTCTTGACGAAGAAACCGGCACTTTGGCATGGAATATCGGATCGGTGAAGTACTGTCTGACCTCTCCATAGTTTCCGCTGCCCACATAGCCCCCTTCGAGCCAAT
>Ga0074195_1001824_pt1 | contig 27114 bp, 25 predicted proteins | sample EPASupsiteHSE623_FD_64525 | JGI IMG/M metagenome (GOLD analysis project Ga0074195, IMG submission 64525) | Bioremediated contaminated groundwater from EPA Superfund site, New Mexico - Sample HSE6-23 | ecosystem: Environmental > Aquatic > Deep subsurface > Groundwater > Contaminated ... | reverse complement strand
AGAAAGAATGTCACCGGCATTACCCGGACTACCGTTGTCATACAGGGCTCCTGTGAGATTAATATCTCCGACAACGTCTAGTTTGTAGGCTGGGTTGGTGAGACCGATGCCGAAGTTGCCAGTTCCGGAAAATGTCATGTTAAATCCTCCAAGGGGAATATCGGTGTTTGCCGTGAGAGTACCACCTAGTTTGACGGCGTTAACCGTACGAGTAAGGCCATTGGAAAAAGTAAGGGGAAATTCGTAGTCGGTACCACCCGAGGCAATGCTAAGTCGACCAGTTGTGACGGCGGCTTTGACCAAACCCCCAGCAGAAAGAGAAGAGAAGTCGATGTCACCAGAGGAAGCAATGCCAGTAAAGCCTGAAGCGGCACCTAGTGTTGAAATGTCCCAACTGGTGGAGTTAACGGCAACAGTGTTAGATCCTCCTCCAATGGTGACGGCACCTGTCGAAGTACCGGTATTGATGTTGGTGGTGAAGTTTGAGGAGTCGTTGAGGCTAACATTACCGCCTGAAGTGGTAACACTGCCAACAACTGTCAGTTTAGAACCCGGATTAGTAAGTCCGATACCAAAGTTACCAGTATTAATGAAAGAGTTGTCTCCAGCTGTACCGGCCAAGTGAACCGTAGCCGAGGCTGTTGCGGCATTACCTAGGTTGACGGCGTCGGTGATGCTTGTTGGGTAGAGAACGCCTGTGTTCCAAGTCCAGCCTTGGTTGGCACCAGAAAAGGTAGAAGGAGCAATCCATTGGACACCGGTTCCGGTACTAGAAAGAATGTCACCGGCATTACCCGGACTACCGTTGTCATACAGGGCTCCTGTGAGATTAATATCTCCGACAACGTCTAGTTTGTAGGCTGGGTTGGTGAGACCGATGCCGAAGTTGCCAGTATTAATGAAAGAGTTGTCTCCTGTTGTACCGGCTAGATGGACTAGGGCTGAAGCGGTAGCTGTAGCACCTATGTTAATGGAGTTGGTAATGTTTGCGGGAGTAAGGGCCCCGGAGTTTAGTTGCCAGAGATTACCTGAAGCTGCGGAGATACTGACACAGGTGAGGGTATCGCCAACGGCCTGAATAGCTTCGCCCGCAGGACAGGCAGAAGGATAGTTTTGCAGTTTGGTCCAGTCAAGTTCGCTAATCTCGGCATTGTTTATTTCTCCATTGGGGAGCGAGACAGTACCTGAAGATACGGTTAGTCCGGTAAGTCCAGTGAGAGTGCCGGTAGCCGTAATGTTGCCGTTATTGGCAATGGTGAACTTGGTTACTCCTGAAGCCGAGGCAGTGAAGAGGTCACCAGTGCCATTTTGATTCGCGATTAAAGCAGCATTAACCAATGTAGCGGAAGTATTGATGGCTGTTTGACCGTTGGCGGCGACGTAGAAACGATCGGTTTCGGTGGAACCTGCTGTGAGGGAGAGAAGCCTACCTGTAGCGGTGTTGTTGCCTACGTAGCCGGAGATGAGAGCACCGGAGGTGAGATTGGCATTTTCAATTCGTAAAAAGTCGGTATTGGTCGTGCCACCCAACATTTGAATTTGACCGCCACCTAATGCGTCTGGCTGAAGGATAATGTCGCCGCCGGAGTTAGCCGTGGTGGTGAGAGTGAGAGCTTGACCATTTAAAGTGAAGGTGCCGGAGGTGGAGTTTATGGCTGGGGAAGAAGCGGCAATATTGATGTCGCCGTTATTGTCGACGATGGGAACTGTGTTGACGGTAGCGGAAGCGGAAGCAGGATACCCCTGGAGGGTTTCGGAGTTAATGGCGTAACCAACAGTAGCAATTTGCTGACGGGGGGTAAGGGTCTCCGCTCCGACGATAACTTCCAAATAAACATCACGATTTTCCGTGAAAACAGTGTTGGCAATTTCGGCTCCACAAGTGCCATTACCAATTAAAGTGTTAAAGATACCATTGGGGTCGGGGACAATGGGACAAGTACCGGAAGTGTAGAGTTGGGTGCCGGCAGTTAGATCATTCCAAAGTTTGAAGGTGACATTGACGGAGGTAGTGATAGGGGTGCCGGAAGAATCGGTCAGGCGGCCTTGGAAAGAAAGTTGACGTCTGGGAATTGTAGGTAAGGCTGCGGAACTGGGTAAAGCCTGTTTAATTATCTGGTTATAGCCAAAAATGACCATGGCAGAAGTGGCTAGCACTAGGATAGCAAGGTGAAGATATGGTGTGAAGGGGAGAGAGTTGTATTTTTGATACCAAATACCAAGGCGGCTTTTTGAACTTTCTTGGCCGTGTTTGTTTTTGGACGAAGAAAATCTTTCAAACCAGGAGAGAGGAAGCAGGCGGGGAGTTTCATGCCTGTATTCAAAAGGATTGGTAGGTATATATTTTTGAAGGAAACAGTATTTGGTGAACTGTTTTATCGATGATTGACGACGATTTATGACAGATGTACTTGTATGACTGAGTTTGAGATAGGTAACATAGGTATTTAGGTGGCTTTCACTTAAGATGTTCTCTAAGTTTTGATCGAGAAAAGGGGTCTCGTTAGCACTCCAAACAAAGAAATGATTAAGGTCGGAAACATAATTTTTAATTGTAGAGTGGGTCTTTTTTTCTTTAACTAGAAATACTTTAAAGTGATCGAGAATTTTTTTAATTGTTGGTAAAGAATCATCATCGTTGTTTTGAAGAAGGTTGTTCGGTGAAGATGTACCTTTGGTTTGGTTTTTTGCCTCCTGTAGGTCGGAGTTTAGACCATATTTGGATGATAGGAAGGTGGAAAAACGTCTAATTGAGGCTAAACGACGGTTAATGGTGTTCTGAGGAGTCATACTCCTTTTTTGGTCCAGAAGATATGAGTTGAGGTAGTTTGAAATACTTTGAAATATTTCTTGGACCGTTGGAGGATTGTCCGGGGAGGAAATAGAAGCGGAATAAGAAAGGAAATGACGAAGATCGGAGAGATAATTTTTGACGGATACGGCAGAGAGCCCAACCTCAAATAGAAACCCCGAGAAGAGAGTCTGGAGTTCTAGTTGATTGGGCAGAGAGATCATTTAATTTGTGGCTAAAACAAGAAGGAAAATAACAGGGAGAACAAAGATAATTCCCGCAGTCAAAATCTCGGCGAGAGAGACATTTGAGCTTACGGAACTGCTGTCCCAGTTCTGTTGTGAGTAGTCGTTTATTAACATTTTTAAAGAGTTTGTTGATAACTAGTGTTTAGGTTCACATTAGACGATATTAGACGTCTATATACTAATATAATAAGAGAATATGATGAAGTCAAGTCGGAGAGTGGAACATAGGTCGGAGGAGTAGTAAGGGCTGAAAATAATGCGGTGAATATAGGGGAGATGGTGATATAGGGAACTTAACCAATATTGATTAAATTATTACCGCAAATCTATGCGTTTATATATTTTCATATGCGTTAATTATGGCTATTTATTTATAATTATATGCGGATATGGAAAGTAGGCATGATTTTACACGACTGTATCGATATGATGTCTATAGCATGATAATGATATCATGTGATATTGTCTGCGGAAATCGATGATATAGTCTGTCTTCAATCCTGAGAGTACCCAATAAACCCGAAGTTTGTAATGCAGCTTTTTATTAAGAATAAAAATAACAAATAACGGAATTAATAGGGAGTGATTATCTTGAAATCTTAGGGTAGAGGTATTCGGAGTATGCTAGTTGAAGGGAAAGATAGAGATAGATTAAGAAGAAGTAGTTCTGTTGTGTGATAAAGGCAATGGTTGATGTGAGACAAGCAACAGTAAGAGGCAGCGAGCGAAGATTCAACGAGAGCTTTTGGAGACGATTTGAGTGGATTTTAGGGTCTTCCGGGAGTGGAAAAAGGCAGGTAAGGGATAGAAATGAGCCATTAATGATGATGTTTTTCCAGTAACGATTGGTGGCGGTAACTTTTACAAAGATTTTTGGAAGTAATGGAGTAGTTAGATGGTAGAAGCCTTTGATGTCTGAGATTTTTGTCTGCCACGATGAGTCCAGTTTTTCCGGGTCATACATATCGAGAGTAGCGAAGGGAACTGTTTGATACTCTTTTTTACCGAAAAAGGGGAAGAGCAGGACGGAGATAAAACGGAAGATCAGTATAAGTCTAATTTTGGCGCCATACATGGTCATGAGTAGGTGAAGTGGAAGCCCCAGAACTAAAAGGAGCATGAACCAGAGATTGGAGGTAATCAGCGGGAGCTTGGGAACCAAAGTGGGGTTGAGGGGAGGAGTGGGCGAGATAGGAGGAACCGGAATAAAAGGGATAGGGGTTATTTCTACTTCCGGGGTGATGATGGGTGTCACTTCCGGAGAAACAGACGTTGTTGGTGTGGGGGTGGTGACGGCTAAGGGTGTGGGAGAAATTATGCCGTAGGCGAGATAGAACTCGGGAAAGATAGTGGAGTTACCACCAGCGTCTGTTGCGGAGAGATAAACGGTGTAGACAAGACCGCGAATGAGTCCATAAAATCGGTGTTGCCAGCTCCCGGTTGGGTAGTTTCCTTGATATATTTGATTAGTACAGTTAAGTATATTTTGTGGACAAATCAGGATAAATTGCATATTGGCATACGGTTCAACTGAACCAGTGAGAAGAGGATTGACGGTTGTGACGGTGAGATCTCTCTGATTGATGTCGGGAATGGTGGTGAGGTCCGTGGTACTCCAGTTAAGAGTTTGACGGTCGACTTTTTTGAGGGTGATGAAAGGATAGATTGAGTCAATATAGAAAGTTCTGGTTTCTGAGGATGCGCTAGTGCCGGCGGTAGTGTAGGCGACAACTTTCCAGGTGTGATACCCTTGGGCAAAATCAAAATTAGTATCGAGATAGAAAGTATCGTTGTCTCGTCGGATGGTGTAGTAGTAATAAACTTGGGAAGTAATACTATCGCTAACCGAGGCGGCAAATACTTGACCATCCAAGTAAACGTCGTAATGGTGCAGAGGAGTGGTAGGTAAAGGAGAAGGGCGTTTCCAAACAAGAGCTTCTCGAGGATTGTTGGTGGTGGAGTTATCGCTAGGAGAGATGAGGGTGGGAGGGTTGAATTCTTGAGAGATTATCTCGGCGGTCACTATCGCAGAGCCGGTAGCATTAGGATCTATTGCGAAGGAAGATTTGCTTGAGATAAATAACAGAACGACAAAAAATAAAAGTTTGGTGGCAGTTCTCCTCACTATTCCAGTATATCTCTCTTAAAAGGCTTCGGTGCTTTGGAGCTCTTCTTTAAGCTCTTGAACTTCCTTTTCCAGTTCGGACTGGTGTTTTTTGCTACGCTTGTTGAGAATAATGATGATGGTCAGGATAGAGATGAGAGCAATAAGAGTGTAAATGACCAAACGAATGGGGAATAGCCAGAAGAAAATGGTGGCGGTTATAAGAGAACCAGCGGTGCCATAAGCAAGACTTAAATCGGCTTTGTAGCGTCCCCAACCCCATTTTTGATTCCAGGTCGTGGTGAAGTCTCTTTGAGTTTCGGGAAAAATATTACCGATATCAACTTTGACTTCGGCAACCTTGGTGTTGAGAGGATCACTGATGGTGATGGTTCCCTTTGGATTTATATGAACGTCAGACAAACTTTCAATTGATCCGGTAAACTCAACAGGGCCTTTTTCTGTAAATTTGGGAACAGAAAATTTAGTGATGCTAGCTTTTTCAGTTACTGGTCCGCTGACGGTGACATAAATGAGAGTACCGACGCGAGAGGTAATGATGTTACCGGTTTGTTTGAGATCACCGGCTTTGGCCTCTGCGTTTGGAGTGTAGGTAATCATGGCGTAGTGGCCGCCGGGGAGAGCAGTCATGGGGATTTTGATATTAATATTGATTATTTGTATGCCCCCGGCATCAATAGGGATGTTTTTGGGTGCCGTAATCCAGTTAGCAAGAGACCAACGATTATTGAGTTTGGTGGTGATGGGAAGAGGAGTACCTTTGCTGTCGGCGACAATGAAGTCTTCGACAGAAACGGTAAAATTTTCGGTACTGGCGGAGTCGTTACGAAGTTTTAGGGTAGCGGTTAGCGTTTGTCCGGGGTCGCCTCGAAGCTCAAGTTTGGGGGGAATGGCGGTCATAATCGTCTGAGCATCGGCAAAGGGCACAAGTGAAAAAACAACAAACAGAGAAACAATGGCGGTTAGTAGAGTTTTGGTTGTTTTCATTTGAGCAGAATGGATCTTTATATTTTAGAATGAGGCGGTGGCGGTGTAAGTAATTTGGTTTTCATAGTTTCCGGCAGGTTGGGTGGCATCGACGGAAAGTTTGTAACAAACATGTGCTTGTTGGCTACTGGCAATGGTGGCATTGGACATTATCTGGAAGGGGGATTCTACATCTGCCAAGCTCGGAAAATGCTGATAATTGGGGGCGGTAGGTGCAATCGTGGGCGCGTTGGCAACAACAGCTACAGTGTAGCCAAAGCCCGCGTTGTTGGTGGCTGTGGCCCAGGTATCCGAGGTAGTTTCGTTACATAAATTATTATCACAAGTAGTGTCCGGGATATATGATGGCGAAGTGGCCAGGTTACTGAGACGAGAATTTTCGATAGCGGTAACGACATAACCACTAACAGCGTTGGTGGAGACGGTGAGAAGCTGAGCCGCGGCTTTGAAGGTATCAAGAGCCATCACTCCGAAAGGAACCGAAGCATTGGTGGTAGTCACGTCCGTGGTTAGACTACAAGCAGACGCGCCCGAGTTGACACCCTCAATTTTGAAAGTAATACTAGGGTCGACGGTTGCGGTAACACGAACGGACTCGATGACGGCCACTTTACCGGTAACATCATCGGTCGGAGTAGCACTGTTGGGATTGGATGTGTCAGTAAAATTTTGGATTTTGAAAGTGTAAGCATCGGCGGTGTTGGCGACTCTTGAGGCTGAAGGGGCGGGGGCAATAATATTGGCGGTGCCGCCGGTATTTCCGATGGAGAGAGTAATATCGGTTCCGATGCCTCCTGCGCCGATATAGTGATACTCAAAACAGTGATAGTTGGCCGGTGAAGTACATCCGGTACTACCGGATGCTGTAGCGACACCTGCCGAAAAAGTATAACCGGAGGCGTTGGTACCGGTTGCCGTGGGGGTAGTGTTGAAGTCAAAGCCAGTAATGTCCGGAATACCATTGTTGGCGGTTGCCGGAGTTGAGTCGGCCGGAATAAGGACTCGGAAAAATCCAGCAGGAACCGCAGAGGCAGTTTTAAAAGTAATGACATGCTGAGGAAGAGCCTTGAAATAGATGACATCGGTGTCGTCAGCATCGCCAGCAGCGAGAACGGTGGTGGTGGTGAACTCGTCGTCGTCAATAATGGAGGCGATAGTGTAAGAGTTGGTGCCACCGATAACTAGTGAATCACCTGGCTTAAGTCCGGCTGTGGAGACAGAGGTAAATACGGTTGCGGCGGTGGTGTAGATCCAGACATGGGTACTACCGGCTATTGTTGGGGATTTAACGCGGCCGGAGAAAGACATGCGAGAGCTTTGGAGAGTGTCTTTAGCTGTGGTAAGGTTGGCGGCGAAGGAAAAAGAAGGGTGAAAGAGAGAAGGTATCAGAACTAATGTAAACGCAAAAACACACTGCAGGACGTGTCTATTTTTCATAATCTGAATTAAATATGTCATCGATATCAGTGTGTGTCAAGTAGATTTTTCTGGCGTTTTTGAGGTAACTCTTACTATGGAGATGATGAGAAGAAGAGAAATGAGGAGACCAAGACTAAGTTTGAGTGGGAAAAAGACGATATTAATAGTACTTGTGGTATTGGAGTTATCGGTTTTGATCTCCAACGATAACTGATGGGGGCCGATGTTACTTAAGGAGGGGAAAAATTCAAAGCTATTGCCATTGGTGTTTAAAAGTTGTCTTTGGGATTTAGCGATGACGTTTACTGGAAGGATGCCTTCAAGGTAGACAGGCTTACCTTTTCCGGAAGTGACACGGAAAACACCTTTGGTTTCGGCGGTAAAGCTGCCCTCGTTATTTACCGTGGCGGTAAATTTGAGAGGAGTAATACTATCTGCAAAGTAAAGTTCACCGATTTTAATAACTGTGCCTTTGGCTGGGTAGAAACCTTCAATCCTGAGTATAGTATCCGGGTATGCTTGGGAGCTGACAGTGATCAATAGATTGGAACCGATGGTGGCTCGTAGCGCAGAACCTTGGAAGGTTTGATCAACGGAGTTTACGTAGGTAGAGACAATTAAAGTGGCGTAAATATCTTTTAAGGGGGCTGTTTCGGGAACAGAAAGACTAAGAATTAATTGTTCTGAAGCTCCGGCAGATATAGGGAAAGGTTTATTAAATTTTATTTCGGAGTTGGCTAAACTAAAGTAACTTAACCATGGAGCAGTGGCTTTGGGATTAAGAACTGGGTTGCCGGAGATGTCCGATTCGGTAAAGGGAACGATGGTGGCGACTAAAGTTTTGTCATTATTACTGAGATTTTCTATTTTATAAACCTGAGTAATCGATCTTCCAGGTTTAATGTGAACGCGAAGAAGTGGTGGAGAGATGGACATACCGTAGTTGGCGGCGGAGATATATTTGGGTAGCAAAATAGCAAAGGTGATAACACAGAGCAGTATGGTGATGAAGATTTTTTTTGTCATTTAAAAAGCAGGAATAGCGATGAACTGAATGGCATTTTGATAAGTACCGGCTGCTTGTGAACCACTGATATTAACTTTGTAAGTGACTGTTGCGGCTGAGGAGGTGGCAATACCGCCCTTAGACATGACAATGGCTGGCTGGTCGATGTTTTCGACCGGAAAAGGGCGATAGTAAGTGGAGTTTACAAAGTCGGCGGTGTTAACGTCGGTTCCGGACATGTTGTAGCCAAACCCAAAACGGGCATTATCGCCCCAGACATTGGCATCTGCCTGCAAGCAGGGTGTTGCCAGATCACAGGAAGTATCGGGAATAGTGGTAACACCGTCACTTCTTCGGAGAGGATGATCTTCGATGGCTTTGACGGCATAGCCAAAAGCACTACCTGTTGTGACAGTAAGGGTATTTGACAGGAGACTGGGGATGCCAGGAACAAGACTACCGAAGTTGATGTCGAGATCTGAGATTTTAAAAGAAAAGGGAATGAGGGTATTAATGTACTGGAAGCCGGCAAGGATGACATACCCGGCAGAGTTGAACTGACCTTGAAAGGTTTGGCCAACGGTATCGGTAAGTTTATATGTAGTTGAGGATTTGGCGCCACCGGTAATATTGATAGTACCCATTTGGATTTCAAAAGTGGGAGACTTAAGATCATCCGCATAGACCAGGGAAATTTCAGTCGTTGTGAAAAATATCGAGAGAAAAATCAAGGTTATAAGGTATATCACTTTCATTTTTTAGTCTAATTGAGGGTTTTGAAACATCATTGGTGAAATTTTTAGGAGTGTGGTGTCTGTTATTGATATAGTTCTTTGTTATTGGTTGATTGAAGGTGATATAGTTTGGTTTTATGCTTGAGAGGAGGAAGTTTACCCGAAATAATTAGATAATTATTTGATTTATAATCCCATCTTATCGGATGTCTCTTCAATGGACTTTTCAAGGATATCGGTGGAGGAATAAAGACTGATTAAATCTTTCTGTGTAGCCTTGAGTTTTTCAATAAACGATTTGGAAATGGTGACGTCTTGACCTTTGGAGTTTAGATAAATGACGATGTCGGTGAGAGAGTTGAGAATGGTTGCAAGAGATGGTTTGGCTGTAGTTGCTATCCAGAGAAGGCTGTCGGTTTGTTCGTCCTTGATGGCTTCTTTGAGAAGGGAAATTTTACCTTCGGATTGGAGGTATTTGAGATAACTATTGCTAAAAATCATGGCCAGAGGAGTCATAAGAATGAGAGAGGTAATGTCGATGATCATGACCGAAGATAGGTCGGAAAAGTTTTGCCAGAGAAAGAGGAAAACAAGGATAAATGAGGCTATTGCGGCCTGGTATGGATCAAATAAAAGAGCAATTACAAAGAGAAGAAAGAATAAAACAAAGAAAATGGGAGAGTTGATGCCTCCAGAAGAAAAGATTAGTAGGAGGACTACTGAAATAAGCATGACGGTCTCTAACATTAAGATGCTTCCAAGTCTTCGAAAAAGATATTTGGAGCCGAAATAGAGCAGTATAAGAGCTCCGGTAAGCTGAAGATTGTAGGAATTAAGAACTGGAGACTGAGTCCAGGCAAAAATGAAGAAAATAGCTACAGATAAAATGAGGGGACGCACCAATTTCGTAGACATACTCTAATAATACCAGTAATTTAAGAGCTCAATAGGTTGACACAAATTACAGTATTGCTGCGGAAATAGTAAAAGTAGGTTGCGGAGATTAGTGATATATATTGTTACTAAATTGGCAATTTATTGTGAAGTGTGCTTATATATTTATGCCTATATTTTTGAAATAATCAAATTTAAATCGAATATATTTCTCCACGGAAAGAGAAAAATATTTGCGGAAATTGATAGAACAACAAGAGGAAATTTATAAAAAGTGGTATATTTTAATTGTGGAGTCGGTAACTTTAAATAAATTTCTTAAGAAAACTAGTAGTCTAGATCGGCTTTTGTTTATTATTATCTTAATAGGTGCCATTGTCGCAATTGTAAGCCTTTTTAGAGGTATTCTAATGGATGCTCCTGTTCAAGTTGAGTATTTAGCTGGTGGTAATTTGGAGAGAAGTGAACCAAATTCTAAAGTTTTTGTCGATATAGAAGGAGCGGTAATGAAACAAGGAGTTTATGAACTTTTGGACGGATCCAGAATAAAAGATGTTTTAATAATGGCCGGCGGATTTACAGACAAAGCGGACAGAGATTTTTGTGAAAAAAATATTAATATGGCCGAGTTAGTAAAAGACGGACAGAAAATTTACATTCCATACGTTCAAGATACCAATACCCAGCAAGGGTATCCTGAGGCTAGTATGACCAGTAAAAAGATTAGTATTAACAGTGCTTCCATTGCAGAGTTAGATACCCTCTGGGGTATAGGAAGCACTAGAGCAGAATCTATTGTGAAAAATAGACCTTACGGAAGTATTGATGAACTGATTACTAAAGGAGTTTTGACCAAATCGCTGGTAGATAGAAATAGAGATCTATTATCTGTCTACTGACATGAAAGGGAGACTTATTTTTCTTTTTTTGATTTTAGTATTTCGATTTTCTCTAGGCTTCGCGGAGTCGAGTAAATATCAGCAGAATTCACGGATTAAGGTTACGGGAAATATAGACAATGTATATCAATATAATACGGAATGTATCATCGTCGTGGGAAGATTTTGGATTAATTACCGAAACGAGTGTTCTTTTTCACGACAGGCGAGGGTACAGATAATTGGCACAATTGATAGCAAAGTGACAGATAGATTTTTGGGGAGATTGTGGCTTGATAGGGCGGAATTATCTGTTTTACCGGACAAGCCAAAAGTCGTTTCATCTGTGAGTGCTTTCTCGACAAATATTGAGGCTGTTCGTGAAAAAATTGTAAACGTATACAGAAGATTTTTACCCGAACCTGAGTCAGGCTTGGTTGCGGGAATTATTTTGGGATATAAAAAAGATATAGGGCGGGAGATGTATGAGTTAATGGTTAAGAGTGGAACAGTACATATCGCCGTGGCTTCAGGATACAACATAATGTTGGTCGGCGGCACGGTGCTTTCAGTTTGTTTTTGGTTGATGAAACGGAAATGGGCGAGTGGCGTGGCTATTATGGCCATGTTGTTTTACGCTTTGGAGGCCGGCGGTGAGCCACCGGTAATTCGGGCCGTGATTATGGCTGGAGCGGTGTTTTGGGCAGCCGTCGTGGGGAGAAAGGCAGTTTCTTGGTGGATATTGATGGTGACGGGGTGGCTGATGGTTTTGGTGGAGCCCTTGCTACTTGTGAGTGTAAGTTTCCAGTTGTCTATGGCGGCTAGTGTGGGTCTGATGGTGCTGGAACCAATGATTAGTAGTAAGTTGGGTAATAGTCATGAAAAACTAATGGAGATACTGGGAGGATCGGGGTTTTTGGCATCTATTTCGACAATGATAACGACGGCGCCGATTATTTGGTGGCATTTTGGAAGAATGAGCTGGATTGGTATATTAAGTAATATTTTGATATTACCTTTAGTACCGATTTTGATGATTACCGGAGCGGCGATGCAAGTGGTTCCCAGAGTGTTTTCTTACCCTACTTACGCGATTGCACACTGGATGGTAGGGGTGATTCGCTTTTTTGGTGTGTAAGATGAAGTGTGAACTGGAAAAGGTGGGGAATAGTAGTCGTATTACTAAACTTGATTTGGCTTTGGCAGCAGTGGCCAGATGGAAAGCTGCGGGTGATTTTTTGTGATGTAGGACAAGGGGATGCGTCGCTTGTTGTTTTGGGTTCATTTCAGGCATTGATTGACACCGGTCCGAGTGAACGGAAGTTATTTGCTTGTTTGGGAAAAGAAATTCCTTTTTGGGATAGACAAATTGATTTGGTATTTATTAGTCATCCACAGGTGGATCATGACGGGGCGTTAAAGGGACTGCTGACTCGATACAAAATTGGAAAAGTAATTGAGAAAGCGGGTAATAATGATAGATATAGATATAAAGATTTGTATTTTGATATATTACTTGGAGGTCAAACCAGTAACGATGAGGAAAAAGTAAGCGGTAGTGATGAAAATGAGGACTCAATGGTGGTGTCTCTGAGATACTTCGGTTTTTCGGCTTTGTTTACAGCGGATATCGGAGAGAAGACAGAACTGGCACTACTGGACACGGGAGTGCTAAAAAAGACAACTGTATTAAAGGTGCCCCATCACGGGTCTAAATTTAGTTCGTCGATTTCGTTTTTGGAAAGGTTGAGCCCAAAATTGGCTGTAATCTCCGTGGGAGCCGGAAACAGTTATGGTCACCCCAATGGTGATACTTTGATGCGTTTGGATCAAGTAAAGACAAAGGTACTAAGAACCGATCTCCAGGGTAATGTAGGTGTGATTTACGATGCAGGAAAGATACAAGTTTTCACGGAAAGGTAAGGAGATCTTGATGTTTATCAAAATATCTACTACTATGAAGATGGATGTTAAGAACATCCTAGTTGGTTAGTTGCCTTGATTGAAAAGTGACTTGTAGACGTACAAGAGTTAACTCTCAATGGCCCTGATCAGGTTGCAACTTGCTAAATAAGTTTGTTTGCACATTGCAGGTGTTCGTGTTCGCGTAAGGCCACGTTTGTATCTGCTGTTAGTGCCAGTTGTTCGTGTTCGTAAAGAGACAGGGGGCGAGGTTTTTACCAAGCCCCTTTTCTTTGCCTATCCAGACGATTTTAGTCTACAATTGAGCCATGAGATTTTCACCAAAAATATATAAACTGGGGAGATTGCGAGTGGTGTTAGTGCCCGAGGAGAGAGAGTCGGTGACGGTGCGGGTGATGATTGGCACCGGTTCCCGTGAAGAGACGGACAAGGAGGCGGGCAGTGCTCACTTTTTGGAACACTTTGTTTTTAAAGGTACGCGAAAATTTCCCAGAATGTTTGATATTAATGAAGCGGTCGAAAAAGTAGGAGGTGCTTTCAATGCCTATACCGGTCAGAACGAGATGGGTTTTTGGGTGAAGATGGACAAAGGTCACGTAGCTTTGGCTACCGAGATCATGGGGCAGGTAGTGACAGAGCCTGTTTTACCTAAGGAACATTTCAACAAAGAAAGGGGCACGATACTGGAAGAACTTCACATGTACGAGGACAGACCAAACAGCAAGGCCGCCGAGGAGTGTGAAAAATTGCTATACGGTAAAACCAATATGGGGAGACCGATTATCGGAACAGTGGAAAGTTTGGAGGCGATGACGGTTGAAGAACTGCGAAAATATTTTGAGAAATGGTTTGTGGCCGAAAACATTGTTCTTGGTGTGGTGGGTGAGTATGGATCCGATGAATCAATGCTGGAGTTAATCAAGAAAGAGTTTGGCCCGCTTATCGACGACAGCAGAACACTTTCAAAGAAAGATAAATTTTCCTGGGATGTTCAGAAAAAACCGAGAATAAAGCTGGTCAGTCGTAAAGTGGAGCAGGCCGCGGTTTACGTGGCATTTAGGGGCATCAAGATGACTGATGAGAGGCGTTTCACCTTGGAACTGTTGAACATTATCTACGGTGATGGCTGGATGTCTCGTTTGATGCGTGAAGTCCGTGAGGAAAGAGGTTGGGCTTATGCCATAGGCTCCGGAGTGGAGGAGTTTTCGGATGCTGGAAGTGTGATGGTTGGGGCTGGACTGCCAAAGAACAAATTAAATGAGGCAGTGGAACTAATTACCGAGATAAGTGTGGGTTTGGCTGGGGGAAATGTTTGGGCAATAAAGGACGGAGAGCTAGAAATAGCCAAAGACTGTTTCCGCGGCCGTTTGGCGTTGGCTTTTGACAAGCCCGAAGAAGTACTAGGTTCGGCACTGGAAGACACACTTTTTAGAGAAAAAATATATAGCCCAGAGGAGATAATGGAAAAAATTGAAAGTGTAAGCATGGAAGATATACGTAGTTTGGCTGCAGAAATCTTTAAAAAAGAAAATATGTCGATTGCTGTGGTCGGGGACTACAAAAAGCTGGATTTTAATATCTAACAAATCTAGCAAAAAGAAACCCCGCTTTGTGGCGGGGTTGTTAAAGAGGTTATCGGGGGTTGGTGTATTCTCGGATGGCGATAACAAGGCTGGTGCAGTCGCAGCGAAATGGTTCACCTTCAGGATACTTGACCTCGGTCAAGTTGTTGAGCCTGCCGGTTTCGTCAAAGATTGTGCGGTTCCTTTTTCGAGACAGTTTTACATCAATCCGGACCTCTTCTTTCTCGGTCGGATTAACAATTTTACGATAGCGATTTTTTTCGGTGCTGGAGTCAGGTTTTGGACCAAGGTTGGTGTACGCAAGTACATTTTGGTCCGGGATGATAATAGCTGTGGGTCTGTTTACAAATACTTTGGCTCTGTAAAGTTTATCCCCCACGTAGAAAGCGATATCTTTCAGCCTACCAGATTTTTTCAATGTGTGCCTCCTTTAAGGATAATGCGAGTATTCTACACTAAGATTTGAAAAAAGTCTGCAGGATTATTTTTTGGTCGGTTTGGGAGGGTGCTGGACCTGTCTGGCTTTGATACTGGCGCAAATAGGGCAGTAGATGGCGGCTGGTTTGTTTTCTTTGGCATCACGAGCTTGTTCATACTCGGAATAAACAAAAGGGCTAAGGCAGTTTTGGCAGGTGAGGACTTTATCAGGCATAAATTACGTTTTTATTAATTGTGGACTCGGGGGGAATTGAACCCCCATCTTAGCAATGCGAATGCCATGTTCTACCGTTATACTACGAGCCCTGTGGTATATTTTACCAATAAATTGTTAGTATTTACTCCATCATTCACATAGAGTAGTTCTATGGTACAGTTAATTATGAATAATTATTCTGTTAAAGATATTGAAATGGCCAAGGAACTTCGTTTGAAGGGAAAAACATATAGTGAGATAAGCAAGGAGTTGAAATTAATTATTCCTAAGGGTACTTTTTCGTATTGGTTTAAGGGGTTGGTTCTCTCTTCTGATGTTCAAGATAAACTTTCAGCTAATATCGCGAAAAAGTTAAAAGTTGCGCGAGTTAAGGCAGTAGAAGCAAATATGGAAATACGAAAAAAATTCAGATTTTCAATAAATGAAGTTAATTTACCATTGAGCAAACGGATTGTTGATCCAACTATCGCTAAGATTGCACTAGCGATGTTGTGCTTAGGTGAGGCTTCAAAATCAACATCTAGGTCAGGATTTTATCTTGGAAATTCCGACCAAAGAATTATTGTATTGTTCATGAAGTTACTTAGAGTGTGTTTTCCAATAAATGATTCAAAGTTTAGATTTACGATTCAATGTCGGGCAGATCAGGATATTGAAAAGTTGGAAAGATATTGGAGGAAAGTAGTTGGAGTAGCTGATGGACAGTTTTACAAAACAAGAATTGATCCAAGAACATTGGGGAAACCAACAATTAATATGGACTATAAGGGGGTTTTGCGTGTTGATTATATCGATAAAAAAGTTCAGTTGGAGCTGGAATCTCTAGCTAATTTGCTTTATAATCAAGCAGTCAGTTTATAAGGGCCCTTAGCTCATCTGGTAGAGCGCCTCAATGGCATTGAGGAGGTGGTCGGTTCGAGCCCGATAGGGTCCACAAACAAAAAAATACCCCGCTGTGGCGGGGTGTTTTGTTATTATTCCAGTGTAAAAGTATAGTGGCTGACATCATCTTCGTCGTTGCCATATTGAGTGAAGTTTACCTGGTTTGTTTTGAATTCAATTTGAGTGTTGTTGAAAGGGAACATGTTTTCAGATTTGTCAGGGACTTCGTCAATACTTGTTAGTATATTGAACGCGAGATTAGTAGTCCGAAAGTCCAACACGGTCATCTGGGTCCAAGTTTCTTTCCAATGATGAATTAGTTCGTTGGTTTCACCCGGCACCAGGAGTTGGCCATTGTAGGTTTGCGCCTTGGATTTTTTGTACTCCTTATTTATTACGACCGTGAACTTCTTGTCTTTGAGCAATTTTAGGATAAGTTCGCTCACTTCGGAAATATTCCTAGTGGTCAGCATGCCTGACCAATTTAGATCAAATACCTTATTAGATTCCACGATAACTCCTTTTCTAAAGGTGCGTTTAGATACGTGGAATTATAGCTAACTAAACACTATGAGTCAACTTTACTGTTGGGGTGTGGCTGATTGGGTAGCGGCCGGAGCCGGGGCGAGTTTTTCCAAGGCCTTAATTTCTTCTTGAATTGTGGTAATGTTTTCTCCCTTGGGATCAGTGTACTGGAGACCGGCTTTGGCATACTGGAGAGCCTTTGAATACTCCTTCTTGGCTTTATAGATACCGGAAAGATTGAAGTAGGGTACATCCCAGTTTTGTTTGAGTTCATTGGCGCGGTCGATGAATTTGATGGCCTGATCGATATCGCCAAGGTTGTAGAAAAGGATACCAAGCTGAAGATAGATGGCGGGATTTGTCGGGTCAACCGAGGCAGCTTGAAGTCCATGAGAAATGGCCATGTCGGCAGAACCTTCGGCGTAAGGGATAAGTGATGTATAAACTGAAAATAGATTTTCCCAGGCGGTGACGTTTAGCGGATCCAATTTGGCCGAGGTTTTTCCGGCATCAAGAGAGCGTTGGGCGAAATCGGTACCAGCTTTTTTCTCTTCCTCGGTAGATTTTTCTTTGGAAAGATAGGTGTCGGCGATAGAGAGATAAATCTGAGAAAGTTTTTGGGGGTAGTAGGGGTTGTAAGTGTCTAACAGGGCCGCCTTTTGGAATTTTAAGTATGAGTTATAGGGGTCTGCCTGAAGGGTATTGGTGGCCTCTTTGTAAGCAATAGAAGCAAGATACATCTTGCCAGCAAAGAACCAGTATGACGAAAGCAAGGCCACAGCGATAAAGGTAACAATCCATGGCAAAAAGGAAGAGGTGATGGTTGACTTGGCTGTTTCCGGAAGGTCATGATAGGTAGGAGAGGTAGATGAGGCGGTCGAAAGACTAATAGAAACATCCTTTACGGATTTAAGATTCTGAAGCTTTTGTTCGATAGTAAGACAGATGAGAAGGACAAAGACTAAAACGAGAGAGACAACGCCTGCAGGAATGACAAAAAAGGAAATAATAACAGAAGCAAGAGCGATGATAATAAAGTTGGAGGAGTTTTTATCTTCGGCATCGCGTCTGTTTTTAAAAGAAACAATTAGTGGTCGGAGGAAGGAAAGTAAAAACGACAGAGCCCCGATAAGGCCAGTGGTGGTGATTAGGGTAAAAATATAGTTACTGGACTCCGAAAAGCGAACATTCCAGAGATATTTGTCCAGATTGAGGAAAACAGGGCGAAGACGGGTGAAAGCGGTAAAAAAGGTTTCCGGTCCGGTGCCGAGAAGAGCCGTTTGCCAGATTTTCAGAGTGTCGACGGCGATAGACCATCCTGCTCGTACCGGAAGAAGGAAAAAAACAGGAACGCCGTTTTGGGGAAGAATAAGGCTGATATTGATGACGGTACTGATGATCATCAGGAGAATTGAGCCAAACAAGGCTGATTTGACAGTCCAGTTTTTGATACCGGTAGTAAAAAGAGTAGTGGCGATGAGAAGGGGAATGGTAAAAGAAATGGCGGGAAGTATACCCCCTGTAGGGTTGAAAAAGCGATTGGTGATGAACTCGGCGGAGGTGATTTTGCCAATAAGGCCGAAGTATTGTAGTAGGGTGATAAGACTAAGAAGTGAGCCGGAAAGAATTAGTCCGTAGATACCGGAGTTTATCGTAAAACGATTTTTTTGAGAGGAGACAACGGTGATAAAAATAATAGCCAGGAAGAAAAAGAGAGAGGTTTGTCCAAAAAGACTGACGTGTTGGGTTGGGCTAATTAATACTGAAGAGACAGTATTAGCGACAACAAGAATTATGAGGGGAAGCAGAGCCGGTGAGGAGGTGAAGTGGAGTTTGCCACGGGTGATGTTGCGAATACACCAGGCAATTAGAGAAATGGTACCGAGAAGAGCGATAAAAAAATACTTGTTGAAGGCAAAATAATCAGCGGTAAGAGGAATAAATAGAAGGGGGGTGACTAAACTAAGGATAAACGGGACAATTCGTAAAATTTTGGTAGAGATTTTGTCTAAAGCTTGTCGCATATGGATATTCTAGAGATTGACGATGTGATAGTCAATGTATCGAAGAATATCGGAGGCATTGTCGACGGCGATGGTAAATTGACCAACGGTTTTTGATTTTAAGGAGTAAATGGCTTTATCACCAGGGCGGGGAGAGAGATAGATTTGAGAGGCTTCTCCGACGTCTGTGTCTTTGACGAGGATTTCGGTGGTACCAGGTTCGAGAGTAGCAACCTTGTCGACGATGTTGCTGCCGGAAACAGGGGCGATATCGGTAGTGGCGGTTTCGGTGGCTGTGTTATCGACAGCGATGATGGGCTGGTTGTCGGGAGCTATCGTTGGAGTGATGGAAGAAGTCGGTGTACTCTCACTCAAGACTCCTTGGGGTAGAGGGGAAATGAGATTACCGGTGGGCTGACTGGAGTAATAACCGAGGACAATGAGGGTGGTGGGTATAAAAAAGAGGGCACAGGCAGTGATCACAATAGCCATGGCCATGGCAGAATGGCTCTTTGGTTCGATGGTGTTTTGGAACTCAATAATCACTATATATAGTATATTCCATTTTTGGTTTATTTTCTTAATTTTTGCTGTGCGATCTATTACCTTCAATCTATTACCTTTTTATAAAAATAATCTATCATTATTTAATGGACCTGCCGAAGAAAAAGTGGAGTGAAGATTTGAAGTTGATTAAGCCAAGTGTGGAGAGAGTTCTGTACAAGGGGAATATTGATTTGCTTTTAGATGATGCACCGAAACTTGCTGTCGTAGGAAGTAGGCGAATGTCGGACTATGGGAAGAGTGTGATTGATAAATGGATGCCAACATTTATTCAGAAAGGTATTACGATTGTGTCAGGATTTATGTATGGTGTGGACCAAACGGCGCACAAGGTGTGTCTTGAGAATGGTGGTAGAACGATTGCAGTTTTGGGTTGGGGAATTGATCGGAAAGTAGCGGCGGATGATGAAAAACTGTATCAGAAAATACTAGAAGTTAATAGTTTGATAGTGTCTGAATATGAAGGAGAGTTGGAAGGAAGTGTTTGGACTTTTCCGCAGAGAAATAGGATTGTGGCGGGTATTGCGGATGCAGTTTTAGTAATCGAGGCGGCGGAGAAGTCGGGGAGTTTGATAACGGCGCGGTTGGCAAAAATGTTTGGTAAACCATTAGTGGCAGTTCCGGGATTGGTGACCAATAAAGGGGCTGAAGGGACAAATAATTTGCTAAAAACAGGTAAGGCGGTAATGGTAACTTCGGCCGAAGAGGTTTTGGCGGAGATGGGTCTTGGGTCCGGGCAGATGAAAATGAAGTTTTGAGACGGAGCATTAAAACACCTTGAGAAAAATGGTTACAGGATTATTGAGCACAATTTTGGTACTCGTTTGGGGAGATTAATATTGTCTGTAGAGACGCAGAAATTTTGGTGTTGGTGGAGGTAAAGACAAAAATAGAGCATGATTTTGGAGAACGGAAGAAAAGGGTAAATAAAAAGTAAGGCTTTGGGGAAAAGACGGTTTGTGTTAACTCTCAGTTATTCCAGTTATCTATGCGGTAAAATAGGAGACATGATGCAAAAAACTATCGTACTGGTAAAACCAGACGCCTTACAGAGAGGCTTGGTGGGTGAGATTATTTCTCGGTTTGAAAGAAAAGGTTTGAAACTTGTAGGTCTAAAGTTGGTACAGATGACCGATGCAATGATTGAACATTGGTATGAACATCATGTGGGCAAGAGCTTTTTTAACGATCTAAAAAAGTTTATGGAGTGGACACCTATCGTGGCTATGATTTGGGAAGGAGTAGACGCCATTCCAGCTGTTAGAAAGATGGTTGGTTCAACCAAGGGAATTGAGGCTGATGCCGGCACTATTCGTAGTGACTTTGCCATGAGCGGTTCCCAAAACTTGATTCATGCGTCAGACAGTATCGAAGCGGCTGAAAAAGAAATGGGTATTATTTTTAATGCCGATGAAATTTTTGAGTATCGAAACGTGACAGATTGTTTGATTTATGGAGAAGAAGATTTAAAAAAATAGGAATTTGTGGGGGATTTTTGTGCTTAGAAATGGTAGAATTAGCCGTATCGGGGTGTAGTGAATCGGTATCACGCTTCGTTCGGGACGAAGAGACAGGCGGTCCAATTCCGCCCACCCCGACTAGTGGTCAACTGTCGGATTAAGTCATTTTGTTTTTGGTGAGGTTGGGCAGAGTCGAACTGCCGACCTTCTCGTTAGGAGTGAGATGCTCTATCCATCTGAGCTACAACCTCAATTAGTGTATTTTACATCGAAGGTTGTGATAATATTTGGCCAATGAGAAAGGAGTACGATCTTACAAATGAACTTGGGCCTCAGAACTGGCTGGATGTAGTGGCCGGAGAAGCGGTAGTTTTAGGTTGGTTTTTGAGAGATATAGAACTAACGATGAGAGGAACAATACTGGCTGAGAGTATAACCAAAGTTCATTTTGACGACGACAGCTTTTTTAAGGTCGAAGCTCAGGCACTAGATCTGGTCAAGACTATCGAGGAGAGAAAAAAAGATCAAACACAAGTCCAGTTTTTGGATGAGATATGCGAGTATGATGGGAAAAACAAGTCATTAAATAAATGGGAGTACAGTTTGATTCTAAGTGGTGGGGGATATCAAATCATGATGTTGATGCCGGAGTATTTTGATCGTGAACCTCCAGACGATGGTAAATCAAGAGTTGAAGAAATAATTTGGGAAAGTTTTAAAGATCCCGCTTTTGGTGAGTTGGTCAAAGTTGAAGACTCAAAAATGATGGGTGTGCAAAAGATGGATACAACCGATTATTATACTCATGACAAAAAGTTAGTTTGCCATAAGGTTGATTTTGATCACGAATGTAAATGGAAACGAGGGCAAATTATCATCTATCATATAAATGATTATGCGCAGTCGATCACCGTTTGGACAAAGATAAGGGCTACTTTAGGTCAAAGGAAATAAGGTTGTAAGTGTCGGCTTTTTGGTTGATGTTTGTCAAAAGAATCAAGCGGCTACCATCAGGGTTACTGACGACGAAACCATTTAGTGGTTGAACATAGGTAATGTTAGTCATATTCAAACCGTCGTAGTCGACAATACTGACACCGTCAGCATTGGTGACAACAAGTTGACGAGAGTTGGAATACCAGGATAGGTTGCCGACGGAGTAACTTTCCGTTTGAGCCTTAAGCTGTTTGAGAGTAGCAACGCTGGCGGAAGGGGTGGCATCGGCGGCGGTAATGATGGTTTTCTTGGTGGTGGCAGATGAGGAAGCAGAGACAAGGAGGTAGTTGGTGCCTTCTTTGAGATCGTAGACATAAGTTTTGTCTTTTTGGAGATTTCTAGTCTCGGTGGTGGCGTTGATGTTGGGTAGTGCTTTGCCGACCTCGTTTGTGGGAAGGTTAACATCGAGAGTGGGAGTGTAAAAAACTTTTTCTTTATCGGGAGAGAAAAAGACGTTTACTGCTTTGTGAGTGAGGATGTCGGAGAAATACTCGGGGTAGAGGGCAATAGTGGGGAGATTAATCTTGGCGTACTCATCTTGCCATTGAGAAATGATGAGAGGGAGTCGAAGAGTAACATCGGAGATAGTCTTGATATTGTTTATTCCTTTGGTGGAAAGAAGCAGGGCGGAAGTGATTTTTTCGGTGGTTTTGATTTTTTCGGAAAAGACGGCCAGAATTTGGGTACTGTCCGGTGACCAGATCAAAAGAGCTTTGGTAAAGTCTCTGGTATTATTGTCGGCAATCTGGGTGTACTGAGAACCAAAGAAGTTTCCGGAAAGGGAGTGAACATAAAGTCCGTTGGCGGTATCAATGGGTGATTTGGTCAGAACGTAGGCGATTTTGGTACCGTCGGGGTTTAAAGAAGCATTGTTGGCTTGATAGAAGGTTAGGGGGGTAGTGGCATTGATGGTGGGGAAGAGACGAGCGTCAGCATTGGAAACCAACTCGGATTTCAAGGGAACCGTTTTGACCCAAGGATGAAAGCCATCTCTTTCGATCTTAATATTGTAGTTTCCGGGGTAGAGATAGAGCTTGTCGTCGGTAACGGTGGTCAGTTTGTCATTAATAATGACACGCGCGGACTTGGGGTATGAGGTGACATTGAGAAGTCCTGAGCCTTGGAGTGAGCCTTCTCTGAGGTTGGGTCGGTAGCCTTTGGCATATTGGATGGCGGCAACGGTGCCTCCAACGAGAAACAGAAGAATCAGAATATTGATGATTAGGCGTTTAGCTTTCGGATTTTTTGTCATCACTGTCTATTATATCAAGACCATTGTGACTAGTGTGATTGTAGGTGTAGAGAAACGGGTACTATTTATACCAAACACCTGATAGAATGTGAGACAAATGTCCTTTTCATTTTCTAAAAAAATTGCCATAGATTTGGGGACAGCCAATAGCCTTGTATATGTAGTAGGTGAAGGGTTAGTTCTGGAAGAGCCAACTGTAGTGGCGGTGTCGGTAACGGATGGAAAAGTTCTGGCTGTGGGCAAAGAAGCTCAAAGTATGCTAGGTAGAACTCCGGGAAATATCAAGGCTAGCAAGCCTATGCGAGATGGAGTAATTGCCGATTATGCTGTGACGGAGGCGATGTTGAAGTATTTTCTTCGAAAAGTAGGTGCTTATGGTCTTATTAAACCGGAAGTAATGATCTGTGTTCCTGCCGGAGTAACCCAGGTGGAAAGAAGAGCCGTTCTGGGGGCAGCGGTTGAGGCCGGTGCTCGGAATGCTTACCTTATCGAAGAACCTCTGGCGGCAGCTATTGGAGCCGGAGTACCGATAGCCGAACCATCAGGGAACATGGTATTGGATATGGGAGGTGGGGCGTCTGAAGCAGCTGTGATATCACTCGGCGGTGTAGTGACTTTTAAGAGTGTTAGGGTGGCTGGTAATAAAATTGACGAGGCGATTATTAGATGGGCAAGAAGAAAACACAACTTAGTTATCGGAGAACAAACTGCCGAACATATAAAGATAAAAATTGGTTCGGCAATGCCAGTGTCTCGTGAGGAGACGGTGGAAGTGACCGGTCGTGACAGTATCGCTGGACTACCGAGACAGGTGACCGTTTCATCAACGGATGTTTTTGAAGCCATTAGAGAACCACTCGGTAAAATCATTGCGATGTTGAAGACGGTGATGGAAGAGGTGCCACCAGAGCTTTCCAGTGACATTATTGATAAAGGTATCGTGATGTCTGGAGGGACGGCTCTACTCCGGGGATTTGACAGATTGATTACTCAAGAAACCGGTGTCCCGGCGTTTGTAGCGGAGGATCCACAGCGGTGTGTAATAAAAGGTATAGGGATAGCAATTGAGAACTTGGATGTTTACCGCAGTAGTTTAAAGCACTGACGAAGAAATATATTTTGTATCAAGCCTTTTTATTTAATGTATCAGTATTACGAAATGATTGCTAATGTTGCAATTAGGCACGATTCTGCAATAAGTTCAAATTTTTCTATGAGTTAGTCTTTTTATTTATATTGAGTAAATAATAATTGTGTAAGGGGAGTTTTTTGAAAAATTTTTATTAAAGACCTGTGTAAATATTTTTCTTGTTTCCGGTCAATATTTTGAAATTTTTTCAATATTGATAATTGAAAAGAAATGGTATGGAGAGAGTGAGGTATCTATGGAATTTTCTGTCTTTATTTTTAATTTTTGTTTTCACGATTATGTCATATACCCCCATACAAAAATATTTAACACTTGATGTCCGGCCATATTTTATGTTGGGGGTATGGGTATGCCGAAGTTAATTGAAATAAATTAATTTTTTACTTATATCCGGGGTGGGGTATGAGTAAATGTTTGTGGTGATGATTATTGGGTGGTTTATAGAATTAGTCTCCATTTTTTTGTGTTCTAAATTATGGGATGATTTGATTATTTTCGACTATGTAAGCGATATTACTATCGCGAGTGTCTGGTGATTGTAAAATTATTTATTTATATGAAATATAGGGCAATGGTATTTATAGATTGTAGATAACAATCCTATAATCAGGCATAAAATTGATATAAATCTGTTTCAGCTACTATTGTTGAAATTCATTTTTTTGTATTCCGGACTTTGGGAGGGTGAAGTTATATGTTTTGAGCCACTGGCTGGGTCTTGTAGTGACCCATTCTTTGTTTTTGGTAAAAAAGAGTATGAGTTTTAACTTGAGTCCTGGAAAACCGGAGTACCAAAAACAGAATACTTTTGGGTGGGGAAACAATGCGTCGCTCATGGAAGACAAATTTTTTGAAATACGTCAGAGATGGTTTTTAGCGAATTAGTTGTGAAAAGAATTACTTATTTGATTTTTATGGTTGAACAAACTATATCAATCATTTTGCTGATATAGGATAGATTTGCTTAATTTTAGACCTATTTATGATGTAAAATTATGAGATTTTAAGAGGAATGATAGCTGTTAATATAAGATAGTAAAAATTAAAGCAATATATTTGATAAAAATGTTATTTAGCTATAAATATAGAGTAGAGAATTTGTTCAATAATGTCAAATAAATTTGTTTGAATCTGATTGAAGAGAGAGCCCAATAACATAATTTACGTAAATATTAGACGCATATTTATATGAGTCTTCAATATATAACTTATATTATTCATATTTTTTGTCAAAAACATTAAAATTTGGTGATTTTTTTAGGTTTGATGTTTTCACTGACCCATTTTTTAGTGATTTTTGGTCAGTTTTTGCTTTCAATATGGCATAAATAGATTGATATAAGGCAACAAACATTCGAAAATACCCATTTGGCAGACAAATGTAATGAGTGATAACAGTTCGGGGATTTAGGCACGATTTTTGAAGATTGATTTTGAGAGAGTTAAGTTTGAGGATTTATCTCGTTGGCCTGTTAAAATAATACCATGAGAAAGAATGTTTTGGGTGCCCCAGTAGATTTGTTGTCTGGGGCTGAAACTTTGGAATTATTGACCAATTGGATTGAAGGTGAATCTAAAATGAAGTTGGTGGTGACTGCTTATAGCGAGTTTTATGTTCGAGCACAGTCCGACAGTGAATTCATGAAGATCATGCAGTCTGCTGATTTGGTCACTCCTGATGGCGTATCTGTTTTGGCGGCGGCAAAGTATCAAGACAGAGTGAGAGGCGAGTCTCTTTTGAAAAAACTCGGAGAGGGTCTAAGGGTTGGCGGGGAGATATTAAATGGAAAAGTGGGAAAACCAGTGACGGGAGTATGGCTTTTTGAAAACATGGTAAAAATGGCGGCAGAAAAAGACTGGAAAGTATTTTTGCTTGGCGGATGGGATAAGGTGAGCGAAAAAACGGCCAGAATGCTTCTAAAACGGTTTCCAAGGCTTAGGTTGGAGTATGACGAAGGCGAAGTGAGGGTAGGAACAGACGAAACAACTAATAAACGGGTAATTAAAAAAATAAATCGGTTTGCTCCGGATATCTTGTTTGTGTCCTACAACCCCATAAAACAGGAAAAATGGTTAGCGAAACACCGGGATATACTGAGGGCAAAAATCGGTATTGGGGTGGGTGGTACTTTTGATGAATATGCGGGCAAGATCAAGACGTCTCCGAGATGGATGGAAAAAATGGGGCTGAAGTGGTTATGGCGAGTACTGATTGAACCGAAGAGATTTGGGAGGATAATGAAAGCAGTGATTGTGTTTCCTTGGTTAGTATTTAGAAATTCGAAATGATAAACAAAGGTTCAAAAACCGAGAATGGATTTTCGTTTGGTTTTGGTCATAAAGTGATGTCGAGTCTTGCGGGCTATCTTTATCGTGGCGGGTATCTGAGTGAGTATGTGGATGTTGATACACTGACGAGTTTGTATAATCGCAATTTTTTTGAAAGATGGCACCATAAAATTGTGTCTCAGGCAGAAAGAGCGGGTGTGGATCTCGTAGTAGTGTCTGTTGATGTAAATGGGTTGAAAAAAATGAATGATAGCAGCGGTCATGCGGCCGGAGACAAGATGATAAAAAGTTTGGCAAAGTTGTTTTTGAAAACGGTGCGTGACTCAGATTTGGTAATTAGAATGGGAGGAGATGAGTTTTTACTGATTTTATGGAACAGTCAGCTTGAAGGGGCGGAGAAGATGGTGGGTAGAGTACTGGAGAAGGCAAAGGAGAAAGAGCTGAGCTTTAGTTATGGCTTAGCCTTGGTCGAGAAGGGGAAGGGCATAACAGAGAAGATTGAGGAAGCTGACGCAAAAATGTACCTAATGAAGAAGGCTTTGGGTATGGGTAGGAGTTGACTTTTTCGACTTATAGTGATATAGTTCCCGCAGAAATCAGCTATTTTGAAGGCTGGTATTGTTCCTTAATATTTCCCTAAATCCATTGGAGGTGAAAGGTGAAAATTCGACAAGGTTTTGCAGCTCTGAGCTTTTTAATGGGGTTGGTGTTAGTCTTTGCAAGCTTTGTTCCTGCACAGGCAGTTGCACT
>Ga0074195_1001823_pt1 | contig 27128 bp, 27 predicted proteins | sample EPASupsiteHSE623_FD_64525 | JGI IMG/M metagenome (GOLD analysis project Ga0074195, IMG submission 64525) | Bioremediated contaminated groundwater from EPA Superfund site, New Mexico - Sample HSE6-23 | ecosystem: Environmental > Aquatic > Deep subsurface > Groundwater > Contaminated ... | reverse complement strand
ATAGCTTCTTTTTTAATTAGTGCCTTTTTACATACCATAACAGTAATCGTGTCACAATATAATTACCTTATTACTGGTATTATGAGGTGGGCATGTTTACTTTACATCACGGACTATGGATATACTTTCTGACCCGGCGTCATGCCCAGGTGTGGCAATTTGTAGCTGGATCAATGCTTCCGGACTATGTTTACTTTTTAATGGTAGGGTTAATGCTAATACGTGGGCAGCTAAACTTTTCAGAATTGATTTCGCTAAGTCCGCAAATAATGATGTTTTTTTTGCCAATGTACCCATGGGTCGTTAAAATAGATATTATTGGTCACTCGGTGGTGATCTGGGGAGCAGTATTTATTTTGACGCTGTTGCCGGGAGTTAACCGTTTACAAGCCTTTGTAGTGGGTTGGGGTACCCATCTTTTATTTGATGCGTTGACTCATGGCGCATACGCAAATCCCTTTTTATACCCATTATCACTTTACGCTGTACATAGTCCGGTTTCTTTCTGGGAGCCAGCTTATTTCGCCCGTGAGTTTAATATAGTCAATAATGCATTGATGGTTTTAATGGCATTATATATTTTGTATGAGTGGTTAGGGAAAAAATATAGAAAATGAGGTTATCGATATGGAAATAAAAGCAACTGTATTTTTACGTAAAGGTGCACAACATCGGGTGGAAAGCGGACATCCTTGGGTCTATCAGACTGAAATAGATTTTATCGAGGGGGATTTTGAGCCTGGCGATATTGTTGACGTATATAATTTTCGGCGGCGTTTTCTTGGTCGCGGTTATATAAACCCGCGTTCGCAGATTATTGTCCGCCTTCTTACACGCGAACAGGAGGTCATTGACCGTGATTTTTTCAAAAAGAGAATTGAAACAGCTTGGGCCTATCGGCAGAAATTTATCAGTGAGCCGGAATACTGCCGTCTAATATTTGGTGAGGCAGACTTTATCCCGGCACTTATAGTAGATAAGTTCGGACCATATATGGTAATCCAGACTTTAGCACTTGGTATAGATGTACATAAAGATACTATTGTTTCAATACTCGACGAGTTATTCCAGCCAGAAGGAATCTATGAGCGCAATGATGTGCCTGTACGCAAACTTGAGGGGCTTGAAATGAAAAAAGGCTATCTCAAGGGCGATTTCCCTACGCAAATAAAAGTGCTTGAAAATGGCATTCCATTTTATGCCGACGTTGAGAATGGACAGAAGACAGGCTTCTTTTATGATCAGCGGGAAAATAGAGCATTTTTAAAGCAAATTGTATCAGGCGCTGATATTCTTGACTGTTTTTGCCATACAGGGTCTTTCGCAGTGCATTGCGCTCTTTACGGTGCTAAAAGTATTACTTCTCTCGATATTTCCGAGGATGCCATTGAATTAGCTAAACAAAATGCAGAAATGAACGGTGTGAGCGGTTTGTGCAATTTCCAGACAGCTAATGCCTTTGATGCCCTCCGAGCTATGTCGGATGAAGACAAAAAGTTTGATGTTGTAATTCTTGATCCGCCTGCCTTTACTAAAAGCCGCAGTGGCTTAGAAGGTGCGGCCCGTGGTTATAAGGAGATAAACCTCAGGGGACTGAAAATGGTTCGCCCGGGAGGCTACCTTGTAACTTGTTCATGCTCTTATCATATGGATCGAGAATTGTTTAAGGCAATTGTAGTTGATGCTGCCCGTGATACAAAAAGAACTATTCGCGAGGTAGAGTATAGGACTCAGGCCAAAGATCATCCTATCTTACCTGCGGCTGCTGAGACAGAATATCTAAAATTTTTAGTTGTTCAAGTATTCTAGCACTTGCAAAAAGTCAAAAAGTCAAATAGAATATTAGTAAAGGTCAAAAGGTCAGGAATGGACTGGTGATAGCATGGGAAACTTAGCGGACAATATTGAGCAATTTATTTTGCATAAGCTGTCAGGAGAAGACAGTGATATTATCATACTTCGGCGAAACGAACTCGCCGAAGAAATTGACTGTGCGCCTTCTCAGGTAAGCTATGTTCTAAATACGCGTTTTACTACTGCGCGGGGTTATATTGTTGAGTCGCGCAGGGGTTCAGGCGGTTTTGTGCGAATTGCCCGCATACCACTTCAGAAGCTTATTTATGAGGAGGCCGCCCAGCAAATCGACCATAAGACAAGTCCTGATGACGTTGTCGAATTGATAAGGCAATTGAGCAGCCATGGCCTTCTGACTAAGCGTGAAGCAAAACTTATAACAACGTTTTGCCGGCTTATTTTCTCGACGGTTGAACCGGTAGAACGCGCTCTTGTTATGCGGGCATTAATGTTGTCGCTTGCCGACTTATAGTGGGGGGATTTGATTAATGTTATGCGATGAGTGCAAAAAACGTACAGCATGTATGCATATTACTAAGATAGCTAATAACCAGACGGTTGAAAAGCATCTCTGTGAACAGTGCGCCAAAGAACATGGTGAGATGAACCTTACAATTGATGCCAATTTTTCAGTACACGATTTTCTTAAGGGAATATTTAATAAAGGCTTTACTGAAGGGGCTAATTGGCAGAATACTTCAGCATGCCCGCAATGTGGTCTTACTTACAGTGATTTCAGCCGTAACGGTAAAATTGGCTGCGGTGAGTGCTATAAGGCCTTCGGTGATCGTTTAGTACCACTATTAAGGCGTATCCATGGAACAAGCGGTCATACGGGAAAAGTGCCTAAACGCGGTGGTGGTAAGCTAGTAATAAAGCAGCAGCTAAAGCAGAAGCGCAAGGATCTTGAAGCCCACGTCGCCAATGAGGAATATGAGCAGGCGGCCAGACTGCGGGATGAGATTCGAGCGATGGAAAAAGAGATGAAGGGTGAAGAGTGATGGGAGGCGACGGTATGTTGTTTGATGATTTACTTGATCAGCCTACTGTGCCATGGATGAGCGGCCGGGGTGAGGATGGGGATATTGCACTATCAAGCCGAATCCGCTTGGCTCGTAATCTTAGCGGGATACCTTTTCCTAACCGCGCCGCTGACAGTCAAATGGCAGAAGTAATTGGTCAGCTAAAGGGAGCAGTAAACGGTCTGCGTGAGGATGATGAATATAAATACATGTTCATTGAGATGGATAAACTAGCGCCGCTCGACCGGAATGTCCTTGTTGAAAAACATATTGTTAGTCCTAATCATGTTCAGAATCCTAATAACAGAGCGCTCATTATTCGCGATGATGCTGCTGTAAGCATAATGATTAATGAAGAAGACCATCTGCGTATTCAGTGTATGATGCCAGGACTCAATCTGACAGATGCGCTTGATTTAGCGAATAAAGTAGATGATGCAATAGAAGAAAATCAAGATATAGCCTTTGACGAGCAAGTAGGATATCTTACTGCATGTCCTACCAATCTTGGTACGGGTCTTAGGGCTTCAGTTATGGTACATTTACCGGCTCTTGTTGTTACCCGCAAGATAAACCGTATAATCAATGCTTTTACTCAGCTAGGGCTGGCGATACGCGGTTTATACGGTGAGGGCACAGAAGCCTTCGGCAATATTTTTCAAATATCTAACCAGCTAACATTGGGTTACACTGAGCAAGGTATTATCGATAACCTCAGCAGTGTTGTTAAGCAGGTGGTCGAAAATGAACGCATAGCTCGCGGGATGCTGCTTGACCAATCCGGGGATGCGCTGGCTGATAGAGTATGGCGCGCCTATGGCACTTTGCGTTATGCCAGAACAATGTCAGGGGAGGAAGCGTTTTCTTTACTTAGTGAGGTTCGGCTGGGAATTGATTTAGATATAATCGACGAAGTGCCTTCACATGTTTTTAATGAACTGCTTGTAACAACTCGTCCGAACTTTTTGCAGAAGCTGGCAGTTAAGATGGGGCTTAAAGAAGCTGATCGTAATCAATTGAGGGCGCAAGTAATCCGTGATACTATGTTGAGAATTTAAGGAGGGATGTAAGATGTTCAGCAGATTTACAGAGAGAGCGCGCCGCGTTCTTGCTCTTGCTCAGCAGGAGGCTGTTAGACTTGGACATGATTATATAGGTACCGAGCATCTGCTTTTAGGGCTTATTCATGAAGGTGAAGGGGTAGCTGCGAAGGCGTTAGGTTCACTAAATATTCAGCTTGAAGCAGTGCGTAACAGGGTTGAGCAAATGATAGGCCGAGGTCAGCCTGCAGGACGTGAAATTACTTATACACCTAGGTCAAAAAAGGTCATTGAGCTGGCAATGGAAGAGGCGCTCAGGCTTGGCCACAGTTATGTAGGCACAGAGCATATTCTGCTCGGCCTGATTAGAGAAGGGGAGGGGGTAGCTGCTCAGGTTCTGGCAAGTCTGGGGGCAGATATTAATGCTGTCAGACAGCGCGTAATAGAGTTATTGGGTGGCTTTGCCACGCAAGCCAATGCACCTCAACCTAATGCCAATCAGCAGCAGCCGCATAATGCCGATACTCCGATGCTTGATCAGTACGGTCGTGATCTTAATAAGCTTGCTCAGCAAGGTAAGATTGACCCTGTTATTGGAAGGGCCGAAGAAATTGAAAGAGTGCTACAGATTTTAAGCCGTAGGACCAAGAATAATCCGGTGCTAATCGGTGAGCCGGGCGTAGGCAAGACAGCTGTTGCCGAGGGTTTAGCACAGCGTATTGTAGAAAATAAAGTTCCTGAACTTCTACGCAATAAACGAGTAGTTTCTCTAAACATGGCTTCAATAGTCGCCGGAGCAAAGTACCGCGGCGAGTTCGAAGAACGCCTTAAAAAGGTAATGGATGAAATAAGGCAAGACGGTAATGTAATACTGTTTCTTGATGAACTCCATACATTAATAGGTGCCGGAGCGGCAGAAGGTTCTATTGATGCTGCAAATATATTAAAACCAGCTTTGGCGCGCGGCGAGTTGCAGACAATTGGTGCAACAACGCTTAATGAATACAAGAAGTATATTGAAAAGGATGCTGCTCTTGAACGCCGCTTTCAGCCAGTGATGGTGGGTGAGCCGAGTGTTGAGGATGCCCTTGAGATACTTAAGGGGATAAGAGATAAATATGAGGCATTTCATAGAGCTCAAATTACCGATGAAGCCCTCGAAGCTGCCGTAATGCTTTCACATCGTTATATAAGCGATCGATTTTTGCCTGATAAGGCTATAGATTTAATGGACGAAGCGGCATCGCGTGCCAGATTGAGCGCTTTTTCAACACCGCCGGATGTTACTGAAATAGAAAAGCGTCTTAAAAAGATCCGGACCGAAAAAGAAGCGGCTATAACCGCCCAAGAGTTTGAACAGGCTGCCAAGCTACGTGATGAAGAGCAGCGCCTTTCAGCGGACCTTGAAGCTAGACAGAAAGAGCGTCGCCAGCCAGGCGGAGGAAGGACAATTGTCAACGCCGAAGATATCGCGCATATTGTTGCCAAATGGACTGGTATTCCTGTTAAAAAGCTGGCCGAAGAAGAATCGGAGCGATTACTTAAGCTTGAAGAAGTATTGCACCAGCGCGTGATTGGGCAGGACGAAGCCGTTAAAGCTGTTGCACGGGCTATAAGACGGGCTAGGGCAGGACTAAAAGATCCTAAGCGACCGATAGGTTCATTTATCTTCCTAGGTCCGACTGGAGTAGGAAAGACGGAACTAGCCAGAGCGTTAGCTGAGGCGCTTTTTGACGATGAGAATTCAATGATTAGGCTTGACATGTCGGAATATATGGAAAAGCACACTGTTTCACGCTTGGTAGGCGCACCTCCGGGCTATGTAGGTTATGATGAAGGCGGTCAATTGACTGATGCAGTTCGCCGTAAGCCTTATTCGGTAATTCTGCTTGATGAGATTGAAAAGGCACATTACGATGTATTTAATATGCTTCTGCAAGTGCTTGAGGATGGCCGCTTGACTGATAGTCAGGGGAGAACAGTTGATTTTAAAAATACAGTTATCATAATGACGTCTAATGTAGGCGCCAAGCATTTAAAGAGTGATAATGCTACAGTTGGATTTCTGGCAGCTGAGAAAGCTGACAATGCAGAAGCGGCTAAAGCTAGGGTGCTTGAAGAGGTAAAGCGTTCTTTCAGGCCGGAATTTATCAATCGCGTTGATGAGCTTATCGTATTCTCAAGCCTGACAGAAACTGAGCTGAAGCAAATTGTTAATATAATGCTTAAAGATGTAGAAAAACGGCTAGCAGACAGTAATATTAAGCTTGAAGTTACTGATAGCGCGAAAGGTGAATTACTCAAGGAAGGTCTTGACTATGTATATGGGGCTCGCCCGCTGCGCAGAGCCATCCAAAAGATGGTCGAAGATAACATAGCGGAGATGATGCTTCGTCGCGAAGCGGCTGCCGGAGAGACCGTTGTGGTAGATACCGACAGCGATGGCAAGCTAACATTCGTAAAAAAGTAATACAAGAATAAATACCAAGCTTTTGCAGGAAAATAATAATTAATGACGAAAAAGCACTCTACAGAGTTAGGAATGGTATCCTGAAGTAGGGTGCTTTTTTAATTGGTTTTATTTAAGTGTGAGGTGCGGTATATATTGTCAAAGCTAAAGTCAAAATTTTTCTGCCAGGAATGCGGCTATGATGCGCCCAAGTGGCTTGGAAAATGCCCAAGCTGTGAAACCTGGAATAGTATGGTTGAGGAACCTGTCGCTAAGTCTGGTCTCAAAATAATCCCTAAGCCTGGCAATAAGCCATGCCCGATTACTGCTGTTGATACTACGGCTATGCCCCGCCGAGAGACTGGTGTAGATGAGTTCGATCGAGTACTTGGTGGTGGAATTGTTCCAGGTGCCTTAATACTTATTGGCGGTGATCCCGGAATTGGCAAGTCTACGCTGCTGCTGCAAGTGGCAGCAGGCGTTAGTGAGCGGCATGGCGCTGTGCTGTATGTTTCGGGAGAAGAATCAGCAGCTCAGACTCGCATGCGAGCCGAACGTCTAGGTAAAATAAATGATAGCCTCTTAATAATGACCGAGACAAACTTAGATGAGGTTGCTATACAGGCCGGTGACATTAAACCATCGCTTGTAATAATTGATTCTATTCAAACAATGTACAGTCCTGAAGCTGGGTCTGCACCAGGTAGCGTGGGGCAGGTTCGTGAATGTACAGGGAAGCTTCTAAGGTTAGCAAAAGAAAGCGGTATTCCCATTGCTATTATCGGCCACGTCACCAAGGAAGGCAATATTGCCGGTCCAAGACTTCTTGAGCATATGGTCGATGTTGTCCTTTACTTTGAAGGGGAACGGAGTTATTCATTTAGAGTGCTGCGGGCAATAAAAAACCGCTTTGGTTCAACAAATGAAAGCGGTATTTTTTCGATGGAAGAAACAGGATTGACTGAGGTCAAAAATCCTTCGGCTTTGCTGCTTACTGAACGTCCGCAAGATATGCCGGGATCTGTCGTTCTCGCGTATCTTGAAGGTGTCAGACCTTTACTTATTGAGATCCAGGCGCTTGTAAGTACAACTTGCTTTGGTATGCCGCGGCGCATGGCTGCTGGATTTGATTATAATAGACTAATATTATTGATGGCAGTTCTGGAGAAGAGAGTTGGGTTGATGCTTGGGAACCAAGATGCATATGTCAACGCGGTTGGCGGAATTAAAATTATGGAACCAGCAGCTGATTTAGCTGTTACGTTAGCTTTAGCTTCGAGTTTTCGCAATATGCCAATCGATAGCCGTACAGTTGTTATGGGCGAAGTTGGACTGACAGGAGAAGTTCGAATGGTAGCTCGCGTTGATGCTAGGATTAGTGAAGCGGCAACATTAGGATTTAAACGCTTTGTAATTCCCGCCGGAAATTTGGCCGGACTCAAAGTTCGTCAGCGGGATCTTGATATAGTTGGTGTGGGCAATGTTCTTGAGGCGATGGAGGCTGTATTTGTATGAGTAAAAACCGTGAAGAAAAGCTGTGGGATGCAAGGTTTATTAAGACAATTAGAACCGTCGCACCGGGGACGCCTCTGCGCGATGGGTTAGAAAATATCCTGCGCGCTAAAATGGGCGCGCTGGTGCTTGTAAGTGATCGTTCGTCAGTTATGGAACTAGTTGATGGCGGATTTATCCTTAATTGTGAGTATACGCCTTCCGGCTTTTATGAACTGGCAAAAATGGATGGCGCTATAGTAATATCAAATGATGCTTCCCGTATACTGTCGGCTAACGCCCAGCTTGTCCCTAGTTCTTCAATTACCACTAAGGAAACAGGAACTCGGCATCGCACAGCTGAAAGAGTTGCTCGTCAGACAGGGGGACTTGTTATTGCTATCTCACAGCGGCGTAATCTTATTACGTTATATCTTGGCAACCTGCGTTATACCTTGAAGGATACTTCTGTAATAGTAAATCGTGCAAATCAGGCTTTGCAGACGTTAGAGAAATATCGCTCAGTACTTTCTAAGGGTTTGACTACATTAACTGCTTTGGAGTTTGAGGATCTAGTAATGCTTTCTGATGTGGCTGCTCTCATTATTCGGGCCGAACAGGCCAGCCGTATCGCCCGCGACGTAGCTCGTGATGTTATTGAGCTAGGCCATGAGGGGCGACTTATTAGCATGCAACTTGAAGAACTTGTGCCGGAGCAGGATGAAGTACACCTTCTTATCAAGGATTATTGTTTAAGCGCCGATCCTGAGACGCATCACAATGTTCGCGACCAGCTAGCCGAACTTCTTGAAGAAGCTTTAGAGCCATATAATATTTGCCGATTACTGGGCTATGGCGTAACCCCAAATGCCATGGATGTTCCTGTAGCGCCAAGAGGATACCGCGTTCTGCAGCTGTTGCCGCGTATTCCAATGCCGGTAGTAGAGAACCTTGTCAGCAATCTTAAAACGCTTCATCGCGTTTATAATTCGTCGATTGTTGAACTCGATGATGTCGAGGGTATTGGCGAAGTAAGGGCTAAAACAATTAAAGACGGTCTTAAGCGACTTCGTGAGCAGGCGCTTATGGACCGTCATATCTGAACTTATAGATAATCATGGCGAATTACCCTTTTTAGGTGGAGTGTCAATGTTCTGGCGATACTTTTCAAGATTAACATCTCTGACGAACCGTGCATATGCACGGTTTTCTTCTATGCGAACAATCCGATAGTATCTATTGTCCTCTGAAATGAGTTCATCCCCTACACTCACGACAAGCGGTACATACATGATCGTATGGCCATCTTCCTCATCTAGGATAAAATAGTAGTCGTAAACCTTTTGCGGTGCTTGTTCCGGCTTCTGCTGTACTGAGAAGATATTTAGCGGCAGCAAGTGCAAAAAGCTCAATGCAGCGATAATACCGCATAAAGTAAGTGCACCTGCAAACAGGAATATTCGGCGCTTAACAGCCATAGTATAATGACATCTCCTCTATTTTGCCATCTTTAGGTGCTTAGTCCTTACGCTTTTTGCGAGGGGCGAGGAAGTTGGTAAATTCATATTTGCGAAATTTATTCAACCTGCGTTTAGCTTCTTGCCAACTGCCTGTACTCAGATAGAGATAGGCAATTATTCCGATAACTAGTACTGCCAAGATATTAAGTATGTCCGAAACATAGTTTCGAACTGGAGAGGTGGTTCCGGCGACATCTTCCAGCAGGGATTGGTCAACTGAACCATCGTTTGTAGGAGCAATGAGACTCGGAACGATGTCTGCAAAGAGTGAAATGCCTCGTTCAGCAGCTTCGCGTGTGTTGTACTGAGTTCCTACCTCGACAAGCATTGCTCGAGGATTAATATCTTGGTTGTAGTTTCCATGAGCAATGAAGATGCCTCTTACCAAACCCTTATATTTTCTGTCAGCAGCTACTTTTAAGCGCTTAGCAAAAGCCATTGTAGTGTTGCGGTTTTGATTCTGCTTGCCAACAACCAAGAGTAATCGAGCAGTATCTTGGCCGTTTATGGTTGCCTTATAGATGTTTAGTGGAGCACTGTCCCGATGAATATCAAAGAGCGCGGCCGGCTGCTGCTGCATAAGTGTCATAAAGGTACGGCGTGAACGTTGATAGGCATTGGCATCGTGAGGTTCATGGAGCGTCTTGTCATGTATTGGCTGATATCCGAGTTCCTCTAAACGTTTCGCGAAGGCTTCGCCTACTAGCATTATGCTGCCGTTACCTGGTTCCGTAGGCTTACCATCAGTGGGCGTATAGCTTTCGTCTGTATGTGTATGGTAGACAGCGATAAGTTTGGGAGGATTGACTGGTGCCGAAGGAGCAGCAGGCGTTGCAGGAGCAGAAGTACTTGGCGGAGCTGCGGGCGGAATGTCGGCAGCAGCTTGGGCCGGAACAGCTTCAAGATCAAGTGAAAGAAGTGATTCATCCCGGAGATAGCGAGCTTTGGCAAGGTTATCTTCAACTGCAGTTATTTCATAAAGGCGATTGTCTTCATTGATAAATTGATCGCCTGGGTGAATAATTAGTCCGGTCTGAAAAATAGTAGCGCCTGTTTCATCAACTACTGTAATATAACCTGAAGAAAGCTCAGACTGATCGTAAGCAACAGCTAATGAAACAGATGGCTGGTATAGAAACAATAACATCGCGACTATGCATAAGAATAACCGGGGCATAGCTACACCTCGTTTGCATTTAAGATATTTATAGACAGCAACGTGCGTCAACTTTTATCGCACTAAGTGCAAATAACGTTTTTTTTCATCAGGCTAAGCGGAAGCCGGCTTTTCTAATATCATGTCCTCAGCTTAATTGGTTTATGTAATAAAAAAAGCGCGACCATTGGCCGCGCTGATAAAGTTCACTAGGTGAGATGGAATAATCCCAAAGTAGTAACATTTTTAAACTCATTATTAATAATATCCGACAGCTTTAATCCGGACAGGTTGCACAAGGCGGCCAGATAAAAAAGGCTGTGGCCAAGTTCTTTAGCTAAAACGTCTTTGCAGTTTTCACAAGGTTCGCCGGACGTATGAGAAGACGTATAATTCTTCAGATCACGGAACTCGGCATCGGCAGGTATTTGTTGACGTGCCGCATCGATGCGGATACAGCCGCATTCAGTTACGGCTTTTGCAAAGGCACGGTTCACGCGGGCAGTAGATTCTTGGTATTTAGTCAAGACATCGAGAACACTGCGGTGGCGAATTAAGTAATCATCTACAGCAGATTGGAAATCATGGCAACGTTTATCAAGCATTACGCGACACCTCACTTTGAAGTTAATTATATAGATTTCTGTCTCCTATTGTCAATATTTTGGCCTTATAAAAGTCTTCAAATGTTTTATTGACAATAATGCTATTGCTATGCTAAAATATTAAATTTTGACAAAATGGGTGTTCCATGATATAATTTTTAGCAAGGCAGGAGGTGCTGCGAATGTTGACTGTAGGTGACAAGGTAGTTTATCCCATGCATGGAGCGGGTGTTATTGAGGCTATTGAGGAGCATGAGGTATTGGGGCAACGCCAGCAGTACTATATTCTCACAATACCCTACGGTGCGATGAGGGTAATGATTCCTCTCCGGAGCGTTGAGAACATCGGTCTAAGGGGAGTAATTGATTCGAATGAAGTTGAAGAAGTAGCTAACATTCTGAAATCAGAACCCGATCAAGTTAACGCGAACTGGAATCGACGATTCAACATGAATTTGGCAAAGATTAAAAGCGGCAGTATTTACGAGGTGGCGGAAGTTGTACGTAACCTTATGCTACAGGATAACGCCAAGAAGCTTTCCACTGGTGAGCGGCGACTCTTAGATACAGCCAAGCATATAATGATAAGTGAGTTGGTTTTGGCCTGCGGTAAGGATATTGGCGCGATAGAAGATTGGGTCAGCGATCTATTGCAGGGAAATACGCCAGGAAACTGACGTATTTTTTTGTTATTACAAGGGTAAAATAAAAATGTTTCCACAATTTGGCGTATCCGACAGACGCTTGTAGTAAGTGAGAAACTCTTATATAATTAATGCGAACGAGGGGAGGTGGAATTTTGCTGGACAAAATCCTACGTTTTGTTATCACTGCCCTGTCAGGTATTGCTGGGTTGATGCTCACTGAATGGATTAGTCGCTTTTTAACATCGGTAGTTAATGCTGAATTTTTAAGAATGGGCGTATTCGGCAGTACTGTAGCCACCATTATGTCATTTATTTTCAGTGCGATAGCAGGTGGTATTCTTGGCTTTCTTATTGCGCCGTTCTTTATCAAGCATTTATGGCGTTTTACGTATTGGGTTGAGGCCAGGCTCAATAAAATGCCTGTATACGACGTATTAGCTGGCTCCATTGGTCTTGCTATTGGATTAATAATTGCAAATCTATTAGGCTCGGCTTTCTTGCCTATTCCAATTGTTGGAAGCTATGTACCCGGAGTAATAAGTATAATACTGGGCTATTTGGGAATCAATATTGCCATTCGTAAGCGCGATGAGTTGTTTAGTTTGTTCGGCTCGATACCGTGGGTAGGGAAAGATAAGCCCAAAGAAAAGCAAGCTAGTAATTATCAATACAAGATTCTAGATACTAGTGTTATTATCGATGGACGTATTGCGGACATTTGTAAGAGCGGTTTTGTTGAGGGTACGCTGTTAATTCCGATTTTTGTGCTGGAAGAACTGCAGCATATTGCCGACTCGTCTGACTTGCTAAAACGCAATCGCGGCCGTCGCGGCTTAGACATCCTAAACCGGATGCAAAAGGAATTAGGTATGTATGTTCAAATTGACAACCGTGATTTTGACGACATTACCGAGGTTGATTCTAAGCTAGTAAAGCTTGGTCAAATGATTAATGGCCGTGTTGTTACTAACGATTATAATTTAAATAAAGTCGCCGAATTGCAAGGTGTTTCAGTGCTGAATATTAATGAGCTTTCTAATGCCGTTAAACCTGTTGTTCTGCCAGGCGAAGAAATGACCGTTCATGTCGTGAAGGATGGTAAAGAATTCGGCCAAGGTGTAGCATACCTCGACGATGGTACCATGATTGTTGTCGATGGAGGTAAAAAGCATATGGGCGAGACTGTTGGAGTACTGGTCACCTCAGTACTGCAAACAGCTGCCGGGCGAATGATATTTGCAAAACCAAAAGCAATGGAAAGAGGCGCATAGATTATGGTGACAGCAATAATTGCTGCCGCCGGTCAGGGTAAGCGCATGGGCAGAGGGATAAATAAAGTTTTTATCCCTCTTTCTCATTGCCCTGTGCTTGTACACAGTGCTAGGAAGCTTTCGCAATGTCCGGAGATAGACAATCTTGTAATTGTAACCGGCCCTGATGAAGTGGCAGATGTTAAAGAATTATTACATAATTTTAAAGAATTAAAGCCGTGGCAAGTTGTTGCGGGCGGGAGCGAGCGGCAATATTCAATTGCTAATGCTCTCGGGGTAATTGATGATAGTGTTGACATTATTGCAGTGCATGATGGCGCTCGGCCTTTAATTGATACAGAAATCATCAGCAGTGCTATTGCTGCAGCTCGCGAGTTCCGGGCGGCAGGTGTTGCAGTTCCTGTTAAGGATACAATTAAAACTGTTGATGCTGAAGGCTATATAATCGGAACGCCTGACAGACAGACGCTATGGGCAATTCAGACACCGCAGGTTTTTGAGGCAAATCTTCTTAGACGGGCTTATGACGAAGCAGCTAGGGATCGATTTCTCGGAACTGATGATGCAGGATTGGTTGAGCGTCTAGGGGTAAAAGTGAAAATTGTGACTGGCAGTTACAAAAATCTAAAAATAACAACTCCTGAAGACTTATATATGGCACAGGCATTAATTAAGCAAGGATGTGAAACAGAAATGTCGCGCGTCGGTATTGGCTATGACGTACATAGGTTGGTAGAAGGAAGAAAGCTCATTCTGGGTGGTGTAGAAGTACCATACAATCTTGGACTGGAAGGGCATTCGGACGCGGACGTGCTTTTGCATGCCATTAAAGATGCACTACTTGGAGCTGCAGCTCTGGGAGACATCGGTCGTCATTTCCCTGACAGCGACCCGCAGTATAAAGGAGCATCCAGTCTGATACTGCTTGCTAAAGTGCGGGAAATATTAAATCAGCATGGCTATAAGATCAACAACGTTGATGCCACGATTGTTGCGCAAAAACCTAAACTTGCAAGTTTTATCCCTGAAATGAACAGAAATATCGCACAAACGCTTGAAATTGCTGAAGGGCAGGTAAATGTTAAGGCAACTACTACCGAAGGCTTAGGTTTTGCCGGTCAGGGCGAAGGAATTGCCGCTTATGCTGTTGCTTCTATAATTTGACGTATCTTATGTTTAATATTTGCTGTATAAAAGCCGTTCCAAAACACATATTATAATTATTCAGAAATAAATCTGAAATAATATCCTTGCATACATCCCTAAAGTTGCAGGAGGTGTGTTTAATGCGACGGTTGTTTGCAATATTAGCCCTTATTATTACAATATCCTGGCCTATTCCTGCGCTAGCAGCAGATTTTAAGGTTAACCTTAATGTTGTTCGCCAAGATGATGGCACAACTAGTACTGAGTTCTGGTTCAACGATAAGGTTGTCTGGCGATTAATGGTGCTTGCAGATGGAGCAAAACCGGTATCGGCAGGCGGTGCTTCGAGTACAACCTTTGTTACACCTGATATTATTAATGGCCTGTTTTTACTAAAGGTTCAATAATCGACGCTTGGCTGTTAGTTTCAGTGCCTATTAAATTTGGGACTGCTAATAGCCAGGCTTCTTTGTTTTTTGCACAAATAACAACAATCTGCTAAAATTAGAATTAAATGCTAAAGTATGTGGAGGTAATTACATATGTCACAACAGGAATTGCGGGTACGGTTTGCGCCAAGTCCAACCGGACCTTTTCATATTGGCGGAGCTCGCTCAGCGCTTTTTAACTGGCTGTTAGCTAAGAAGCATGGTGGAAAGCTGATCTTGAGAGTAGAGGATACAGACCGTGAACGTTCAACTAAGGAATCAGAAGAAAATATCAAAGAAGCTTTGCGCTGGTTGGGAATTACTTGGGACGAGGGTGTTGATATTGATGGCCCATACGGCCCATACCGTCAGACTGAGCGTCTTGAAATATACAACAAGTATACTGAGAAACTGCTGGAAAATGGTCACGCCTATTATTGTTACTGCAGTGAGGCCGAGATTGAAGCAGAACGTGAAGCTCAGCTTGCTAAAGGCGAAACACCCTGCTATTCAGGCCGTTGTCGGAACTTGGCAGAGGAAGATAAAGTCCGCTTTGTTGCTGAAGGACGAAAGCCTACCGTCCGCTTTCGAGTCCCGCAAAACAAATCGATTGTATTTACTGACCTTGTAAGGGGAACAGTAAGCTTTGACTCAAACGGTATTGGTGATTATGTCATAGTCAAATCAGATGGTATACCAGTCTATAACTATGCCGTTGTGCTTGATGATTCCCTTATGCATATTACACATGTTATTCGTGCTGAGGAGCATCTTTCAAATACGCCGCGCCAGATTCTACTGTATGAGGCTTTAGGTTTTGAAATGCCCAAATTTGGTCACATATCCCTGATACTTGGTAAGGACCGGACCAAAATGAGTAAAAGGCATGGTGCAACTTCGGTTGAGCAGTACCGCAATCTTGGGTACTTGCCGGAAGCTCTTGACAACTTCCTGGCACTTCTGGGTTGGGCGCCGGCAAGTGAACAAGAGATCTTCTCTCTTGAGGAGCTGGTTGAAGAGTTTTCTATGGATCGGGTAGCCAAAAACCCGGCTGTTTTTGATATCGACAAACTCAATTGGATTAATTCTCACTATATTAAACAGGCTAAACCCGAACTTATCACTGATTTGGCTCTCCCGCATCTTAAGGCAGCAGGTTATATCGACGAAATAACACCGGATCAATACGCTTGGCTTGTTAACGTCGTAACAGCACTGCAAGGACATATAAGCTATGCAGCTCAAATAGTCGACCATGTAGATATCTTCTTTAATGATAATATTGAATTTGAAACAGAAGAGGCCCACGAAATTATGCGTGATGCCGATATCCCGCAGGTAATGGATGCCTTCTGTACTAAACTGGCAGCGCTCGAACAGTTGGACGGACCGGTGATCAAAGCCTTGCTGAAAAGTATCACTAAAGAGTTGAAGTTGGGCGGGAAGAAGGTATTTATGCCTATTCGTATTGCTATAACAGGCAAAATGCATGGTCCGGATCTTGACAAAATTATCCCCCTTATTGGCCGGGAGCGGGTGCTAAGCAGAGTTGAAACCACCATGACAAAAATCTAATTGACAGGGTAACTTGCTGTTAATATAATTCATATATGTACATATAATGGTATATAAAAGCAATGATAGGGATAAGTAAGCGAAAGCCCCCCCTCAGAGAGTCGCCGTCCAGGCTGAAAACGGCGTCGGGTAAGGTCCGCCCAAATGCACCCAGGAGCTGGACGCCGAATTTAAGTAGGCCGTCCCGGCGGCAGCCGTTAGCGTGTTTACGAGAGCCATGTCTTTTTTAGGCAGGCCAGCAGAGTGGAACCACGGGCCACCGTCTCTGTAAGAGATGGTGGCTTTATCTATTTAACAGCAGGTTATGGAGGTTGACGATTAATGTTTGATCGTATTAAGAAAGATCTCGAAGTAGTTTTTGAACGAGACCCAGCGGCAAAAAGCGTTTTGGAAGTACTTTTGTGCTACCCTGGACTTCATGCGATTTGGCTGCACCGTATCGCACATAATTTCTATAAGAGAGGCTGGATAATACTACCACGAATGATCTCTAACCTAGGTCGGTTTCTGACCGGAATTGAAATCCATCCTGGTGCAACTATTGGCGAAGGGTTATTTATTGACCACGGAACAGGCGTGGTAATCGGCGAAACGGCTGAACTTGGTAATAATATAACCTTGTATCAAGGTGTCACTTTAGGTGGTACTGGCAAGGAAAAAGGTAAACGGCACCCGACGATCGGCGACAATGTAGTAGTGGCCAGCGGTGCTAAAGTCCTTGGTTCCTTCAAGGTAGGAGCTGACTCGAAGATTGGAGCAGGCTCAGTTGTACTGAAGGAGGTACCGCCTAATTCAACAGTTGTGGGTATACCGGGCAAAATTGTTTGGCATGATGGACAAAAAGTTGGTAGTGCTTCAAGGGATATCGACCTCGCACATGACGATCTTCCCGATCCTATGGCTGAGATGATGATGTGTATGCAGCGCAATATAGCAAGACTGGAGCAGCGCGTAAGGGAATTAGAACAGGGAGATGAAAAGCATGACGCTAAGAGTGTATAACACACTTACTAAACAGAAAGAAGAATTTGTGCCTGCTGAACCAGGTAAGGTAAAAATGTATGTCTGCGGTGTAACGCCTTACAATCACCCCCATATTGGTAATGCTCGTCCTTTTATTACTTGGGATGTAGTAAAGCGCTATATGGAAAAGCGAGGTTACAAAGTAACCCATATTCAAAATTTTACTGATGTTGATGATAAGATAATAAAGGCAGCCAACGCCGAAAAAGTTAGCTGGGATGTTATTGCTAACCGTTATATAAATTCCTACTTCGAGGTAATGGATAAGCTCAATATTCAGCGGGCCGAGGTATATCCGCGGGTATCCGAGCATATGACCGAAATAATTGAAATGGTTCAGAAACTTGTTGATAATGGCTCGGCATATGTTGTTGATGGCGACGTGTACTATGCAGTAGAAAAATTCACCGGCTACGGTAAGCTTAGTGGACGAAGCCTGGATGACATGAAAGCCGGCGCGCGAGTCGGTGTTGATGAGCGAAAAACACACCCGATGGATTTTGCGCTCTGGAAGAGTGCTAAACCTGGTGAACCGGCATGGGAAAGTCCCTGGGGTCAAGGGCGTCCGGGGTGGCATATTGAGTGCTCGGCTATGTCGCTGAAATATCTTGGCAATAGTTTTGATTTTCATGGCGGCGGCAGTGATCTGATTTTTCCGCATCATGAAAATGAGATCGCCCAATCTGAGGCTTATACTGGCCAAGAACCATTTGTAAAATATTGGCTTCACAATGGCTTTATAACAGTCAATGAAGAAAAAATGAGTAAATCACTAGGAAACTTCTTCTTGGTTAAAGATATTCTTGAGCATTATCCGCCTGAGGTACTCCGCTTCTTTATTCTAGCTACGCATTACCGCAGTCCATTGGACTTTAGTGACGAGCGTTTATCGGAAGCTGGACGAAGTCTCGAGAGATTAAAAACTGCAGCAGAAAACATAAGACAAGTGTCAAGTCTGCCTGCCGGTGCAGCCAGTGACCAATCAGCCGCCCTACATCAAGCTGCCGAGAAAGCCGAAAAAGATTTTTATGACGCTATGGACGATGATTTCAATACTGCGCTTGCTATTAGTGTCATGTTTGGATTGGCTAAAGAAATAAATATTTACCATGCCGCCGTATCAGCCGGAAAGATACAGCATGATGCTGATGTATTCACCGCAGTTTGCAATACCTATACTTTGATGGCAGACATTCTTGGGCTGGTGTTTGCTAAAAATGATGAAGCCATGTCTGATGCCGATGAATTGGTAAACAAATTGATGGATATAATCCTAGATATGCGTCAGGATGCTCGGAAGAAAAAAGATTGGGGAACCGCCGATAAAATTCGCGACGGCTTAGGCGCGGTCGGAATAGTAATTGAAGATTCGCCGCAAGGCGTAAGGTGGAAAAGGCGATGAAGTTTGATCATTTTCAATTCTTGATGGCAAATATGTTTTCAGGGGGCACCGCTGAAGGTGCTCCCCTTGCTAAATATAAGGATGTTCATGCCGAACGGCTTCATCCGCTTGTATTGGCCTATATCGGCGATGCATTTTTTTCGCTTCACATTAGGACAAGACTGTTATCGTATGAGCAGAACAAGGTTCGTATATTACATTCATACGACTCAAAGATGGTATCGGCTGCAATGCAGGCAGTAGCATATAAAGGGCTGGAGAATATGCTTAGCGAAGAAGAACTAGCCGTTGTAAAACGTGGCCGCAATGCTAAGTCAACCGTGCCGAAAAGCGCTACCGTAAGTGAATATCGTTATAGCACAGGGTTTGAGTCTCTGCTCGGTTACTTGTTTTTAAAGGGAAATCATGATCGCTTGTCGGAAATTGCCGAGCAGGCTTTCGTGATTATTTCCCGGGAAATGACAAATACAGATAAGAATAGCGGTGATTGGAAATGAAAGTAAAACTAATTTGCCACACGCCTGAGCCTGAAAGGGTTGTCGCTATGTCAGCGCGCCTATGTTATTCGGCGGTGGGGGCGGAGCAACTTGTCGAAAAAATGTCAAATGAGCAGGTCGGAAACTTAGTTCAAAAGATTGTCGATATGGAACATAACTCGACTTTAGAGCATGTAAGCTTTACTTTTGCAATTGAAGGAGTTTCGAGAGTACTGACCCATCAGTTAGTTCGTCATAGAATAGCCTCGTACTCACAACAATCTCAGCGTTATGTAAGTGAGCATGAATTTGAATACATACTGCCGCCTTCGGTGGCTGCCAGTAAAGACGCTAAGGCGAAATTTACCGAGCTGATGGATAATATACGACGAACCTATGACGAGCTTGTTGCCCTTGGTGTCCATAAAGAAGACGCTCGGTATTGCTTAGCCAATGCCACCGAATCGAAGATTGTGGTTACTATGAATGCCCGTGCGCTATTGCACTTTTTTCAATTGAGGTGCTGTACTAGGGCTCAATGGGAAATACGAAAGCTTGCTAATCTCATGCTAGCTGAAGCAAGGCTGGTTGCGCCGCTGCTGTTTAAAAAGGCTGGGCCGACTTGTGAAACAGACGGAGTCTGCAGCGAAGGCGAATTAACCTGTGGGAGATTAGAGACAATATTAAAAAGAAAAGCGCAATAACGCAAGCCCTGACCCTGATTAAACCGGGAGAGATTCCCGGTTTTCTTTATAGGCGGCGGCACATATTTCGCACAGATAATGGAAAAAATATAAAGCCGCGTAAGGGCGGCGAGGAGGAATTATTTATGATAGAAGCAGGGGAAATAATTTTTGGGCGCAACAGTGTAGCGGAAGCATTGAAAAGCGGGAGATCAATAAACAAGGTGCTTATTGCCAAGGGACCGCGTCAGGGCTCGGTTAAAGAAATAATCGGAGATGCCCGCGGCATGGGTTTAATAGTTCAAGAGGTTGAGCCTGCTAAGCTTGATGAACTTGCCGACGGTCAGCGGCATCAAGGAATTGTAGCACTGGCAGCACCTGTTACCTATGTGGAAGTTGAAGATATTTTGGCCATAGCCGAGGAAAAAAATGAGCCGCCGTTTATTGTTCTTTTGGATGAACTCGAAGATCCTCATAATGTAGGCGCTATTCTTCGTACGGCAGATGCTGCCGGAGTGCATGGTGTTCTCATACCTAAACGCCGTAGCTGTCCAATTTCTGGTACTGTGGCTAAAACCTCAGCAGGTGCAGTCGAATATGTTCCTGTAGCAAGAATAGGCAACGTCAATCAGACGTTAAAACAGCTTAAGGCAGCCGGATTATGGGTAGTAGGCGCTGATATGGATGGCGATAAGGAATACTATGACACAGATTTAAAGGGCCCAATGGTAGTAGTAATTGGCAGTGAAGGTAAGGGGATTGGGAGGCTTACGAAAGAACAATGCGATTTTCTTGTCCGCATTCCTATGAAGGGCAAGATTAACTCGCTTAACGCTTCAGTGGCCTGCTCTCTACTCCTATATGAAATCTTACGGCAACGGGAGATGAAGGCTAAGTGAAAAAACAGTGGCTACGCAGTGCGGTAATACTGTTAGTCATTTTAGGTCTGTCAGTTTCAGGTTATTTTGTTAAGCCCTTATTTTGGGACAAGGTGTATGCCGGTGTGGCTTTAGAAGGGGTAGATGTCGGCGGACGAGATAAAGAAGAGATAGCACAGATTATAGCAATGTGGCAAAAACAGCAGCGAAACAAACAAATTTCAGTGTATTATGGGGACACAGTATTCAAAGTAGATGCTCAAAGCATTGATTTTGATATAGATGTTGATGCCACTGTTGAGGAGGTATGGAGCGTCGGTCGAAAGGGCCCGCTCTGGGAACGGGCAAAAAATATTCATGCAGCATTACAGAAGGGCTATCGTATACCTGTCCGTGTCAGGTATAATGAAAGTAAATTAGATAATCTAGTCGAAGAGTGGCGGGATACGATTGATCGCCCGGCCCGAAATGCTGCCCTCAGTATTGTAACAGGTGGCGTTGTGCCGCAGGAGCAGGGGCGAAAGCTAGATGTCGAAGATTTGCGTCCTCTCGTTCTGCAGGCATTAAAACGTCCTGATGTTAATAATGTACCGCTGCCTGTGACGCTTGTGTATCCAACGATAACAGTAAGCGATTTAGCGCGCAGTGGAATACGGGAAATGCTTGGCAGTTATACAACTCAGTTTGATACCAAGGATGTCAACCGGACCACCAATGTCAAGTTGGCTGCCTGGAAAATAAATGGTCATATTATCTATCCGGGTGAGACTTTCTCGTTTAATGAAACGGTAGGGCCGCGTGAGAAAACTACCGGATTTAAAGAAGCTATGGAATATGTTGATGGCGAACTTGTTCCCGGTATTGGAGGGGGAGTTTGCCAGGTTTCATCCACAATCTACAACTCAGCTTTACTGGCTAATTTAAATATTACTGAGCGCTATAATCATTCAAAGCCGCTTGGATATGTTCCGTTAGGACGTGACGCGACTGTCGTTTACGGAGCGCTTGACTTTAAGTTTGTTAACAACACGGCTTCGCCGATTATGATTATGGCTGAAGTAGACGATAATAAGCTGCATGTGGGTATATTCGGGCAAGAACGGCCTTCAGAGCTTGTAGAGCTTGTCTCGACGGACAAGCAATTGATACCTCCTTCTATCATTAAGCAGCCAGACGGTTCGCTGTACTTAGGCGAGACCAAGGTGGAGAAGCAAGGGAAGCCCGGATATGAAATAACTACTATCAGAGTAGTGCGTAACCAAGGTCAAGAAATCAGACGCGAAAAGTTATCCCGAGACAGGTACTTACCTGACAATACTATTATTAAGGTTGGCAGTAAAATGCCGCCGTTTGCTGCGGTTACTAATTGATTTACTGAATTGTTATGGGAATGGGAGAACAGTCAGATGATTAAAGAAGATGCAGTAATGCTTGTAGATGGTTATAATGTGATCAATGCCTGGCCGGATTTAATGGAGCTTAAAGATTTAGAACATGCTCGGGATAAATTTGTGGATATTATGGCCGGATATGGCGCCTTCAAAAGCTTAAAGGTAATTGTTGTATTTGATGCGCATGGCGTTGCTGGAGTTGGTAGTGCGCAGCAAGTGTTTAACGATGTCGAAGTTGTTTATACCTGTGAGGGGGAAACCGCGGACAGCTATATTGAAAAAAATGCCTATTATCTTGTTCGACAAGGGCAAAGGGTGCATGTTGTTACGTCTGACTGGGTTGAGCAGTTAGTCATATTAGGTGCAGGAGCCTACCGAATACCAGCGCGGGAACTAATTAATGATATTAAGCAGTTCAACAAGATAATTAAGGAACGGTTTGCGCATTCGGTGTTGAATCAGCGCCGTCATGAGCTGGGGAATAGACTTAATGGTGAGGTAGCTAAGAGGTTAGATGATATTCGGCGCGGACGCTAGAGGGTAAGTAAAGCTTGACTAGATAGAAGGATATGGGGTATAATTTTTCATGAATGGAGCATGTACCCGATAATATTTGGCACTAAGAGCTTTAGTGCATTTTTCTTTTTTAATAGTAATTTTTGTAGAAATGGGGGGCGATGCGATGCGAGTTAATACTCAATGCGAATTGTATAGTTCTTTTGAGAACATGACTGACGAAGAGATTGTAGCAGATGCCAAAGATAATGATAATACAGTCGCACTGGATTACCTTATTAACAAGTACCGCAACTTCGTTCGAGCTAAAGCTAGATCGTATTTTCTTATTGGCGCAGATCGTGAAGACATCATCCAAGAAGGTATGATTGGACTTTATAAGGCTATTAGAGATTTTCGTAATGATAAGCTTTCATCTTTTCGGGCTTTTGCGGAGTTATGTGTAACAAGGCAAATCATTACTGCAATCAAAACAGCAACTCGGCAGAAGCACATTCCTCTGAACTCATATGTGTCATTAAATAAACCTATTTATGATGAGGATTCTGACAGGACGCTTCTAGATGTACTGTCTGGTTCAAAGATTTCCGATCCGGAAGAATTGGTAATTAGCCGTGAAGAATTTATCGATATCGAAGAAAAAATGGGACAAATATTAAGCGACCTTGAATGGAAAGTTCTTATGGCCTATCTTGATGGTAAATCTTATCAGGAGATAGCTGTTGAACTTCAACGTCATGTAAAGTCGATTGATAATGCCCTGCAAAGGGTTAAACGTAAACTTGAACGCTACCTTGACAATCGCAGCGAGGAAAACGAAGGAAATTGCGCAGTTAAAAGCCTTGTTAGTAGAGATAACCAGGCTGATTTTGGCGACTACGGCAACGAAGACTAAAGAATGACATCCATATGGGTGTCTTTTTTGCTATATATGCATAGACAAGAAGTAAAAGCTGCCAATAATAATGGCCCTAACGGTAACGAGGTATTGAAATTGTATAATAATTAAGGAGAGATTTTTGTGGACAAGATAACTCGAATTGGCATACTTACCGGCGGTGGTGATTGTCCTGGGCTTAATGCTGTAATCAGAGCTGTTGTGCGATCGGCTATTGGACATGGAATTGAAGCTATAGGGATTAAAAATGGCTTTGGCGGATTAGTCGAAAATCAAATGGTTGCACTAGATTTGCCGAAGGTGTCTGGTATTTTGCCACGCGGCGGGACTATTCTTGGTACTACCAATAGAGACAACCCCTTTAGTTACCGTGTAAAAGAAGGCGATAAAGTTGTCTATCGAGATATGTCGAATCAGGCTGTGAAAAATTTACACGATGCTCAAGTTGATGCCCTGGTTGTTATCGGTGGGGACGGCACACTAAAAATAGGGGCTGAAATCGGCCGAATGGGTTTTCCGGTAGTAGTTGTTCCTAAAACCATTGATAATGATATTGCAGGGACTGAGCGAACATTTGGTTTTGATACAGCTGTGACTGTAGCTACAGAAGCGCTGGATCGTTTACATACCACGGCGGAATCGCATCACCGGGTTATGATTCTTGAAGTTATGGGCCGCTACGCCGGTTGGATTGCCCTTCACTCCGGACTTGCGGGGGGAGCTGACTGTATTTTGATTCCTGAGATACCTTATGACCTCTCAGCAGTAATTGCTAAGATAGAACAGCGTCAATCACAAGGTAAGCTTTTCAGTATAATAGTGGCAGCCGAAGGTGCTATGCCGGCAGGCGGGGAATTGACCGGAACAGCGCCGGCTTCCGGAAGCAGTGAAAAAATTAGGCTCGGGGGTATAGGAGAGAAGCTGGCAAGGGAAATCGAAGATAAGACAAGTGTTGAGTCGCGATGCACAGTCCTTGGCCATCTTCAGCGCGGAGGCAGCCCTACAGCTTTTGATAGAGTGCTGGCTACACGTTACGGAGCGGCGGCTGTTGAGAGTCTCCTGGAGGGCAATCTCGGTCATATGGTGGCACTTGAAAAAAACTGTATTATAAGTATTCCGGTAGAGAAAGTAGCCGGTAAAGCCAGTAACGTGCCGTTAGATGGTGAACTAATTCGTGTCGGTCGGTCTATTGGAATTTCCTTTGGTGACTAAAAAAACATATTTTGCAGTTCTGCTGCATAGGTTTGAGATAACGTGAGCCTTGCGTCATCGGATAAAAAATAATACCCCGGCTATAATAAAATTATTAGCTTATGGGGGACTTAATATGGATAAAGTCGGCGCGGTTTTTTTTCACATTTTAGTAACGATGTCGGCGTTGCTTTTCATGTCTCTCTTAATGGGGAAACGCCATTTAGGAGAACTAAGCCCGTTGGATTTTATCGTATCAATTACCATAGGCACGGTTGCCGGGGCAAGTATTGCCGATCCGGAGAGTGATTTATTCACTAGCGTTGCCGCAATTATCCTGTTAGGTTTTTTCCAAGTTATTGTAAGTTGGATTGCTCTTAAAAATCGAAAGCTGCAGCACAAAGTCAATTTTGAACCGACAGTGTTGATTGAGAATGGCACAATAATTAAAGGGAATCTAAAAAAAGTCCGAATGCCTGTTGAGACATTACTTCAAATGCTAAGAGAAAAAGAAGTATTTGATATAAATGAAATTGAATTAGCTATCTTTGAGCCTCAAGGTAAACTAAGCGTTCTGAAAAAGCCGGAATATCAGCCGATTAAACCTTATCAGTTAAATATTGCAGCGGCTCCCAATCAAATTCTTACTCCTGTGATTTTAGAAGGTGAACTACAGACTGATATACTTAAGCAAATGGGGTTTTCAACTAATCAAATTGACGAATTCCGCGAGCAGAATAAGGACCGTCTTGATAATGTATTTGTTGCTTTTATGGATAAAAATCGGAAACTCTATGTCATTAATGAAAGTGCTCAAGAGAATGGAATTTTTCTGCACTAAGTTGAAAAAGCAAGGTAACCACCCAAGCTGGCGGTTACCTTGTTTATTCTAACATGAGGTCAATGCTGGGCAATATAGTTGAATTCAGCTAGCTTTGGTGTATAATGGATCGTATGTGCAACACGGAATTTTACTAAGGATGTGGAATAATGAATGAGAATCTAATTGCTGTAATTATAGGGATAGTGGAAGGGCTGACAGAGTTTCTGCCTGTTTCCTCAACCGGGCACATGATTTTAGTGGGTTCATTACTGAATTTTGAAGGTGAAATAGCGAGCGTATTTGAAGTTTTCATTCAATTAGGGGCAATTTTTGCAGTTTTTTTACTGTACCGTGATAAATTTATGGCGATGCTAAGGCCTCGACGGTTAAATTATTATGGTGGCGGGTTATCTGTTCAGCACATTGTAGTCGGAATTGTCCCAGTAATGGGTATTGGGTTCTTACTGCATAAATATATAAAGACTTATTTGTTTTCGCCGTATACTGTTATAATTGGGCTAATCCTAGGAGCTGTACTGATGCTGGTTGCAGAAAAGGTTACTTATCGGCCAATTACCAAAAATGTTGATGATATTACACTCAAGCAAGCCTTTTTTGTAGGTCTCTTTCAGATACTTTCCCTATGGCCTGGTTTTTCTCGATCAGGGTCAACTATAGCCGGAGGCTTGTTCCTTGGGATGAGTAGGACAGCTGCCGCTGAATTTTCCTTTATTATTGCTGTGCCGATTATGTTGGCTGCGTGTTTATATGACTTATTGAAGGTGTGGAACAAGTTGAGTATTGGCGATGTGCAGATGTTTGCCATAGGCTCTGTTGTTGCATTTGTTGTTGCTTATATTTCAATAGTGTGGTTTTTGCGGTTCTTGAATAATTCGTCTTTGGCTTCTTTCGCGTATTACCGATTTCTTTTGGCCGCCTTATCCTATTACTATTTCTTTGTGAAGTAATAGTGAGATAAGTTATATGTAACTTTGAATTTATTACCAATGATTTTGACTTTACAATAATCATAATATGTGTTAGTATTATATCTTGTCACCAGGCAATAAACACATTATGAAATTCGGAGGGGTTCCCGAGTGGCTAAAGGGAGCAGACTGTAAATCTGCCGGCTCTGCCTTCGAAGGTTCGAATCCTTCTCCCTCCACCATTTTTATACAAGGCCGATGGCTGAAGATAAATGTTCAGATGTAAGGCGCGACGAGAACTGTAGCGGAAACGTACTGTGTTTGTACGTTGAGCAACGGATCGCAGGAGCAAATGCGAATTCCTTGGCACTTCAGTGCCTTAGAAATTCGGCTTACCCCTTGCGGGTGCTAAGCAGATGGGCGTTTAGATTCTGACATCCTAATATCGCGGGGTGGAGCAGCTGGCAGCTCGTCGGGCTCATAACCCGAAGGTCACAGGTTCAAGTCCTGTCCCCGCAACCAACTTAACAATCATTCGACTGTAGGCTTTGTCGAAGTCGAAGAACATATATTGAGAATTAATCATCGCGGGGTGGAGCAGCTGGCAGCTCGTCGGGCTCATAACCCGAAGGTCACAGGTTCAAGTCCTGTCCCCGCAACCAACTTAACAAATCATTCGCCTGTAGGCTTTGTCGAAGTCAAAGAACATATATT
>Ga0074195_1001821_pt1 | contig 27137 bp, 24 predicted proteins | sample EPASupsiteHSE623_FD_64525 | JGI IMG/M metagenome (GOLD analysis project Ga0074195, IMG submission 64525) | Bioremediated contaminated groundwater from EPA Superfund site, New Mexico - Sample HSE6-23 | ecosystem: Environmental > Aquatic > Deep subsurface > Groundwater > Contaminated ... | reverse complement strand
GAATAATGGGGGGGAGGGGGCGGAAATCGCGATGCTGGGAAGGGGAGGAGGCAACAATTTCTCTTTCGACAACATCGGAGGCAACGCCCGGATTTTCTGGGGGGACGGCAACAACCACACGCTCCAGGTTTTCAACGCTTCGAGCGGGTCGAGCAACCTGTGGGTCGAGGGAGGGCTCTACACCGACGGCCCGTTGCAGATAGGGTCGGGACAGACGATATATTCTCCGGGAAGAATGCATGTCTACGGGGAAGAAAATCTTTATCTGCTCAACAAGGGCGGAGTCCATGTCAGCAAATCCTGGGGAGGAAATGGGAACCTTGCTGTCGAGGGAGCCGTGTCAACTCCGACCGTGTGCCTTTCGGGGGATTGCCGAAGTAGCTGGCCAATTTCTGGATTTTCCCCTGCTTCGCTAGTAGCTATCTACGCGACTAATGGAGCAGCTTATTGCCCTAACGGATATCAAATAGTTGCTACCTCTTTATCAAGAATTCTAGCAAACGCAGGATCACTTTGGTATTCTGAAATATACTGCTCAACCAGTGGAAACGGGGTGTCTGTTTATCGTTACGGCAACGGAATTAATGTTCAATATGTCCAGTGCATGGGATTGTGCGCAAAGAATTAATAAAAATATTAAATCAATACCATGGATAGGCAAAAATCTATTGTATTTGTTTTAGCGATTATTTTTATTTTTTCTCTCATAGCTTCCCTTGCGGCTGCCGGAGCCTCTATTTATCTCAGCTTGAATTTGGGGAAACGGATAAACGGATTGGAAAAAACTATCGGAGGTAATAATTCTCAAAATAACGGGAGTTCGAATACAAATCCGGAAAACAAAGATATTTTTGTTGAAGACCAAGAAAATATTCCTCCGGGCATAAGCGGCTCCATCAGTTCAATCACTGACGACCAGATCATTGTTCAACAGCAAGCTAGCGTAAAAATAGAATACAAAATTTTAAAAGAAAATATTGAGGAAGTTACTATATTGGAAAATAATCCCTTGTTCGATGAACAAAAAGCAAAAGATTTGTCAGAAAAAAACTTTGATAGCAAAGTGGTGGAAAATAAAATAATTAACGACATTGCATTGCAACAAACCGTTGAAAAAGAAACAAAATGGGAGAACCTCAAGCAAGGAATGAGAGCTAATGTCTCAACCCTAGAAAACGGAAAGAAAAAGATCTCAGTTTTTTCAGAAGAATTAGCCAAAAATCTTCCGTAGGACTCTAAAAAAATTTATATGAAACTACTCAGTCTCTTACGTGAACTAAAAAAGTCTTTTTCCGGTTACGAACCGTTGATTGAAGTACTTGTCTATAAGGACCGCTTGTTGCACAATTTACATACTTTTCAAAAAAAATATCCCGACTGCCAGTTCGCGCCGGTTTTGAAAAGCAATGCTTACGGACACGGATTATTTCCAGTAGCTAAAATTCTGGACGATCAAAAGGTGGCTTTCCTCGCGGTCGATTCGATATTTGAAGCAATAATGCTACGAAAAGAAGGAATCAAATCGAAGCTGCTGGTAATCGGTTACACCAGACCTCAAGATATCGTCCGAAACCATTATAAAAATATCGCTTTCACTATTACTAATTACGCTCAGTTGGTGGAAATTGCCAAAAAACTTAGAAAAAAACAATCTTTTCACTTAAAAATCGACACCGGGATGCACCGGCAAGGTATCCTTCCTTCAGAAATAAAAAACTCGATTGCGAGAATTAAAAGCAACAAGAAGATTATACTGGAAGGAATTTGCTCCCACTTCGCCTTGGCTGACAGCACCGACACCAAGTATTCCGAACTGCAAATCAAGAATTGGAACGAGGCAGTAAATAAATTTAAGCAAGTTTTTCCCTTGATAAAATATTTTCACAATTCCGCGACGGGCGCCAGTTTTTACCGACAAAGAAATACCAATGTCGTTCGATTAGGCCTCGGCCTTTACGGCATGGATCCTTCACCCAACAGAACAATTAACCTTAAGCCCGCTTTAGAATTATGTACGATTATAAGCGGAATAAAAATTATCCAGAAAGGAGAATATGTCGGTTATGGACTTACTTTTAGAGCTAAGGAGAAAATGAAAGTGGCTACCGTGCCGGCCGGATATTTTGAGGGGGTTGACCGGCGGTTATCCAATCGCGGGTTTTATAAAATTGGAGACTGTTTTTGCCCAATTTTAGGGAGAGTAAGCATGAATATCAGTGTAATTAACGTATCTAAAGTCAAGGGATTAAAAGTGGGAAGTCCTGTTACGCTTATAAGCAAATATAAAAAGAATCCTAACTCTGCCTGGCAAATCGCAAAATTGTGCGATACTATTCCTTATGAAATTCTGGTTCATATTCCCCAACATTTACGAAGAACAATGATAACGGGCGATTAAAACCTTACCATGGCATTTTTCAAAAAAATACTTCAAAATAAAACATAATGTTGAATTTTTATTAAAAAATAATCGCTATGATTAAAAAACCAAAAAAAATAAAAAGGGAGTCAGAGGAGCACTTTCGGCCAATAATCCAAGAAACATCTCAATTTAACGAAATAACTAAACAAGAAGAAATGCCAAAACAAACCAGTTTGCCCGAATGGGTGATCAGGAACAAAACCATTATTATCGCCGTAGTGATTGGCGTGATTTTGGGAGGGTTGGTTCTTTGGAAAGTTCTTGGTCCAAAGAGTTTAAGTAATTTGACTGGTCAAGAGTCAGGTCAATCAGGCGAAGAAAGCCCTTTGGGAGTCCAAGCTCCTTTGAACACCGACAAGGTTAGTTTTTTAACCGCCCTTCCTTGCGACAATTATAATAGGAGAGCAATTGCCGTTATGCAAGCCGGGGACGTTTCCACCCGGCCGTTATCCGGACTTTCGGAAGCCGATATGGTAGTGGAAATGCCCGCTATTACTGCTAGCATAACCCGACTGATGGGAATATATGTTTGCAATTCTCCCAAGGAAATCGGTTCTATCCGTAGTACCCGTCACGACTACGTCACCATCGCGAAAGGTCTGGACGCTATGTTAGCTCACTGGGGAGGATCCCATTTCGCCTTGGACATGTTAAAAAACAAAAATACAGTGCCTGATTTGGACGCTATGTCCAATCCTGACGGCGCCTTCTTCCGAAAAGACGGAATTCCTGCGCCAGATAACGGATTTGCCAGCCACCAGGGTCTTTGGAAAGCGGCAGAGAAATTAGGTTTTCGGTTAGAGAACCACTTTGAGGGCTATCCTCACCAAGCTGAATCAGAACCGTCTGCCCGCCCAAATGGCGGTACCTTAAGAATAGGTTTTGCCGGCGTGTACGGAGTAAACTACACTTACGACCAAAAAACTAATACGTATCTTAGAACTTGGGGAGGCAAAGATGACGTAGACAAAACAAACGGCCAGCGTTTGGCTCCCAAAAACGTAGTTGTTATGTTCGCAACCTCTCGCCAAATCGAGGGTCAGTATAACGACGTCGACGTCGAAGGAGACGGAGAAATGCACGCTTTTATGGACGGAAAAGAGATCGTCGGAAAGTGGATCAAGGAAAAGAAAAATTGCGTTATCGGAAGTGAATTGGTGTGTATGACTGACAGCAAGCTGAAGTTTATGAAAGAAGACGGATCGGAATTAAAATTTGTGCCAGGCCAAATTTGGTTGGAAGTACTTGAACCCGGACAGACCTTGAAGTGGACAGTGCAGTAAAGTACAGAGCGGCAAAGAGCAAAGCATGCCCCGTGCGAAGTTTACCCCGTGCGGAGCCTGCCCTGTGGTTTGACGCGGGAACACGGGGTAAAACAAGCTCCAAAGAACAACTAACAGAACACGAATAAATTCAAAGCTTTTAGTTTGAGTGTTTGTTTTTGTTGCTTTGATATTTTGCACTTTATTTTTACTTTGTACTTTGTTCTTTGCGCTTTTACAAATAATATTTCTGTGCTTTACAATAATAATCGCTTGTTTTTCTCAATAACACTAAACATACACACTAATGAAGATAATCTGTACTCGTGACAACCTCCGTCGCGGTATCAATCATTGTGAACGATCCATTGGGAAAAATCCTACTCTGCCTATTCTAGGAAACATTCTTTTGGAGACCGAAAGAGGCTTGTTAAAATTAGCGGCAACCAACCTAGAAATAGGGGTCACCAGCTACATTAGAGCCAAAGTTGAAAAAGAAGGAAAAATAACCGTACCGGCCAATCTCTTGTCCGGCCTGATTCACAACATAAAAGACGAACAAATAGTCTTGGAGCACACTGGTCAAACTTTAAAAGTTTCCAGCGCCAACTTTGAATCAAAAATGAGAACTACCCCGGCCGAAGATTTCCCTTTGATCCCTAAAGTAGAAGGCGGCGATCAATGGAAAATTCCTGGGAAAGTACTGTCTTCTGCAATTCACATGGTAGCTCCTGCTCTCGCGACGCTCGAAACAAAGCTTGAGCTTACTGGAATCTGCGTTACTATAAACGACGGGGGCATTGCGATAGCCGCAACTGACGGATACAGACTGGCAGAAAAGAAAATTAGACTGGAGAATAAGCCTGACAAAGAAGCGACTTTCATTATTCCGGGCAGAAGCATGCAGGAAGCGGAACGAATATTCTCTGACGATGCAAAGGATATTAATATTATTACTTCAGAAAATCAGATCGCTTTCCAAAATGAAGACGTATACTTTGTGAGCCGGCTAATTGAAGGCCAATATCCCGACTACAAGCAAATTATCCCCGATCAATTTAAAGCGAAAGTTAAAATTGGCAAAGAAGAATTGATGGGATCTTTACGTTTAGCGGGAATTTTTTCTACCACCCAAACGAAAGATGTAAAGATAAAATTAGAAGAAGATAAAATCACCCTACATTCCACGTCGGGTGAATTGGGAGAACATCACGCCGGAATTAAAGCTGAAACCGAGGGTGAAAAATTAGAGGTTACTTTCAACTACCAATTTCTGCAAGACGGCTTAAATAGCATTCCTAATGAAGATATAGTTCTATCTTTAAACGGATCGGAAGGACCTTCCTCGATTCGCGGAATTGATGAAAAAACAAAAAAAGAAGTTTCCGATTTCCTTTATATAGTTATGCCTATACGGCAATAGATTGCAATAAATATTGAATTAAAAATCATAAGTTCCGAATAGCATTAAATTTTAATACTTAAATCATAAGAAATACTATTGTAGTATTTAAAATTTCTTACTTAGAATTATTTGGAACTTAGTACTCTCAATTTTCAATTTTTCCGAAAAACAAAAATAACCCACTAGTTAGATACTATGTCCCTTTTAGATTTTATTTTCAAACCAAAATCACCAAAAGCAAACTTTGCCCTTTCACTTGATATTGGAACGGAAGTTGTCAAAGCTCTTATCTTTCAGATTGACAGCGAGGAAGGAAAGGGAATTGTCGTAGGAGTCGGCAGGGAGCGACAAAAACCCGGCCATATGACTTCGGGAGCCGTAGCCGACATCGCCGGCGTGGTGGTAACTTGTCAGAAGGCAATAGAAAAAGCCGCCCAAGGTCTTGGCTTTGTTCCCGAACAATGCATCGTAGGAATCGCCGGCGAGCTAGTAAAAGGTACGACTGTAACTGTCCGCTACGAGCGTATCCGACCCCAGCTTAAAATTGATATGCCGGAGCTTAAAAACATTGTTCAGAAAGTCCAGTGGAAAGCTTTTGACCGAGTCCGACAACAGCTAGCCTGGGAAACCGGCCATTCAGAAATCGATATTAAACTCATTAACGCTGCTATCGTTGATGTCCGTATCGACGGTTACCGGGTAACTAATCCTCTAGGTTTTCAGGGAAAAGAAGTTTCCGTTTCTGTCTTCAACTCGTACGCTCCAATGCTTCATTTGGGAGCATTACAAAGCATCACTAATGAATTGGGATTGGATTTGCTTTCTATCGCCGCCGAGCCTTACGCAGTAGCGCGTTCTCTCGGTACCGAAAATTCAGTGGAATTCTCCGCGGTTTTTATTGATATTGGCGGTGGAACCACCGACATCGCCGTCGTTCGCAACGGAGGAATTGAAGGTACTAAAATGTTCGCCTTGGGTGGCCGCGCCTTCACTAAACGTTTGGCGACTGAATTGGGAATCAGTTTTGAGGAGGCAGAGCAACTTAAGCTAAGATATTCAAGCGGCGACCTGGGTCCTCACTTAATGCAAAAGTTACGCAATATCTTGGAAGATGATTGCCAAGTATGGCTTTCAGGAGTTGAACTGGCTCTCGGCGAATTCGTCGGCCAAGATCTCTTGCCTCACCGCTTCCTGCTATGCGGAGGCGGCGCCCACTTGCCTGAAATTAAAAGATTTTTAGAACAGAACCACTGGCCGGAAGACCTGCCGTTCGGCAAACAGGTTAAAGTTGATTTCATTTATCCTAAAGACGTAATCAACATAGTCGACAAAACTGAGAAACTAAACGATTTTCAAGATGTTACTCCGATGGGGCTTGCCAATCTTGCCCTCGACCTCGTCGGAGAAGAAAGAGTCCTCGGGAGCATCCTCCGCCGAGTCGTCAGAATGATGCAAAATTAAAACAACACTAATCTAAAAAGTTTTTTACATATTCAATTGCTTTGTTTGTATTTTTTACCCACACAATTCTCTCGTCTTTGCTAAACCAAGTCATTTGCCGTTTGGCAAAGTGGTAAATATTTTTCAGGAGCAGGTCTTCCACCTGCTCTTTGTTGATTTTTTTCTGCAGGTAATACGAAATGAATCTCGGCTCTAGTCCTAGCCTTTGGAGGTCGGCGTGACTAGCTTGTTTCTTTTTAACAATATTTTCTATCTCCCCGATCATTCCTTCATCCAACCGCTGCTTCAATCGAGTTTGAATTCTCTCTTTAAGTTCTTTGTTGGAAAATTTTATTCCCAGAAAAAGAAAATCGTATCTGGGTTTTGAAACTGGTTTGGAATTTTCAAAATCCTTGCCTGACAGCGTACAAACTTCGATTGCCCTTATCAGCCGGCGCGGATTGTTTTGATCGATTTTAGCAAAAGCAGACGGATCAATTTTCTGCAAGATATTCTGCAGTTCCAGTAAAGATAATTTATTCAGTTTTTTTCTTAGCTTCTCGTCTTTATTAAACCGGGGAAATTCCCAGCCTTCGGTAACGGAATAAACATAGAAAGGACTGCCCCCCACAACCACAGGCAGTTTATCTTTCTTGAGAATTTCGTCGATCGCCGCAAACGCTTTTTTCTGAAAATCAGCAACAGTGATCTCTTGATCGAGCTCGAGAATATCAATGAGGTGATAGGGGATTTTGCCGTATTCCTCTTTGTCTTTTCCGGTACAAATGTCCAGATATTTATAGACCTGTCTTGAATCGGCCGAAACTATTTCGCCGTTAAATTTTTGCGCGATTGTAATACCCAGCCTGGTTTTGCCAGCCGCGGTAGGACCGACGATAGCAACAGCTTTTTGCAGTTGTTTGTACATAAAATAGAAAAAGAATAGAAAAATAGACTAAGTAAATTTTTATTTATCTATTCTTTTTCTATTCCTCTATTCGTCTATTTCGGTTTTATCACGTCTTTTCCCACGTATTTTTGAAGCGCTTCCGGCACCTTGACGCTGCCGTCTTTTTGTTGGAAATTTTCTAAAATCGCAATAAAGGTTCGCGGAGTGGCAAGGGCGGTGTTATTAAGCATATAGACATACTTTTTTTCACCGTCTTTACCTTTGTATTTTACATTCAAACGCCGGGCTTGCCAGTCCAGAAAATTACTGGCCGATCCAGTTTCCCCCCAACGATCCAGCCCGGGCATCCACGCTTCCAAGTCAAACATTCTGTATTTGCCCGCGCTCATATCGCCGGTACATATTTGCAGTTTACGGTAAGGAAGGCCGAGTTCCTGATGAATTTCTTCCGAGATGGCCACCATTTCTTCCTGCAATTTGTTTGATTCCTCAATATCCGCTTTAGAAATAATAACTTGCTCCACTTTCATAAATTCGTGGATTCGATACATACCTTTAGTATCCTTCCCATAGCTTCCTATTTCACTGCGATAACAAGGGCTGAAACCGCACATTTTTAAAGGCAATCTTCCTTCTTCTAAAACTTCGCCGGAGTGATAAGCAAGCAAGGACGGCTCCGCCGTACCCACTAAGAATTTCTTTTCTTTGCTTATTTCTCCGCTCACTTCTTTATCCCTAGTAGCTATTTGATAAATTTCATCTGTTTCGGAATCATACTCCAGTCCCTTGAAATAACCGCTCCCGAAAAGAGCGAATCCTTTTACTAGGGTCGGAGGAATCATCGGCATAAATCCTTTTTCAACCATTTTAGATAGCGCGTACATCATTAATCCCATAACCAAAACCGCTCCTTCGTTTTTTAAGTAATAACCGCGATACCCCGCTACTTTTACCCCTCTTTCAAAATCTAATATATCTAAGCTCCTGCCAATTTCTATGTGGTCTTTGGGCGGAAAATCAAATTTAGGAATTTCCCCTTTCTGGTATATTTCTTTATTCTCCTTTTCGTTTTTCCCCACCGGAGTATCGAGCGAAGGAATTACTGGTACTAACGCCATCAGCAGCTCATACTCTGTTTCAATATTTTTATACTCTGGCTCAAGATTTGCGATCTGTTCTTTTATTAATTTCCCTTTGTCTATTGCGTTCTTACGATCCTCGTCGGTCAAGTTATTTATAATTTCGTTTAATTTCTTTTTTTCCGCGCGCAGTTCTTCAATTTTTCCCACCGACTCCCTTCTTTTTTTATCCAATTCCAGCAATTGGTTGAGATTCAAATCGATATTTTTGTCTTTTATCGCTTTTTTCAATTTGTCCGCATTCTCGCGAATGAATTTGATGTCGAGCATGGTAAGAATAACGAATCACGAATTATGAATCACGAAATACTAAATTGATAACTTCTTATTTGCTATCATAAATAAACCTTTTTCGCCAACTTGCACAATTTTCCACTTCCATTCACATTCGTGAACAAAAGTGGACAAAGATAATTTTGGAAAATATAGATTTTTTGATAATAATTACAAAAAGAAAAAATGCTTTATTATAAAAAAGCCGAATTTACTGTCATTCCGAGCGAAACGTAGTGAAGTCGACCGCGTGCCGCCTTAGCTTCAGCGGTGGCGCAGGAACCCCTTTTTAAAAATTCGAGAGGGATTTCCACCCGGACCGATCCGGTTGGACGGGCCTCCACTCCGGTCGGGATGACAAATACAGGAGTAAACAAATAAAGAATACTATGAATAATGAATCACAATTTGACGCTCGCGGCCTAGAGAAATTTTCCTTAGTTGAGTGGCCGGGGAAGATTACGGCGATAATTTTTACCGGAGGATGTAATTTCCGCTGTCCTTTTTGCCATAATCCAGAGTTGGTTACCGATTTGGACAAAACGCCCGTTTACCCTTGGAAAGAAATCGAGAAGTTCCTCGACAAAAAAATTGGCTGGGTTGATGCTATAATGATAACGGGGGGAGAGCCGACAATCCATGCGGATTTGCCGAAAATTTTGAAAATAATTAAAGATAAAGGATACTTGACGGGTATTGCTACCAACGGAAGCAATCCGGAAATGCTCCGGAAAATAATCGAAGAAAAATTAGTTGACCGAGTTTGCATGGACGTAAAAAGCAGTTTAGAAAATTATCCGGAAGCATGCGGGGCAAAAAACAATTCTGAAAAAATATCGGAGAGTATTGAGATCATCAAAAACAGCGGAATTGAATATGAGTTTAAACTTACTGTCGTCCCAGGTATCGTAACTAAAGAAGATATCCCCAAAATTGGCGAGATGATAAAGGGTGCGAAAAAAATTTATCTTCAGCAATTCCGTCCGTTCAAAACGCTTGACAAAAGCTACCAAAACAAAGTACCGTACGATAAGGATGAGATAGTTTCAATGGCGAAGGAGCTAGAGAAATATATCGATGAGGTGAATTTGGAGTTCATTGAGTAAAAATAAAATATAAAATTGAAAATCATAAGATCCGAATAATCCTAATTTTTAAGCACCACTTTAAAAATTAAGGTTTTTTAATTTAGTACTATTTGGAACTTAGAGTTTTCAATTTTCAATTTATTTATGGCCAAGGATTACTATAAAATATTAGGAGTGGACAAGAAAGCCACCCAAAATGAGATTAAAAAAGCTTATCACAAGCTTGCTCACAAATACCACCCGGACAAGGGCGGAGGTGACGCTGAGAAATTCAAAGAAATCTCTGAAGCATATTCCGTCTTGTCCGACACTAAAAAGAGGGCTAATTATGATCAATTTGGAACCAATGCCAACGGAGCTGGACCAGGAGGATTCGGTGGTTTTTCCTCCGCGGGCGGATCAGCCTCTGGCTGGGAGGACTTTGGCGGAAATTTTGGTCAGGGATTCAATTTTTCTGACGTTTTTTCGGACTTTTTTGAAGGTTTCTCCTCCACAGGCGGATCCGCCTTTGGCGGAGGAGGAGCACAATCAGAGAGGAGCGGTGGAGTTCAAAAAGAAAGAGGGTCGGACATCCAAGTTGACATGGAAATCAGTTTCACGGAAATGGCGCGGGGAACAGAACGAATAATTGCTATTTACAAACTGCAACGCTGCGCCAAATGCAAGGGCAAGGGCGCAGAGAAAGAAGAGGATCTTGAAAAATGCCATGTTTGCAAAGGCACTGGAAGAGTGGAAAGAAAAATAAGCATCGGTTTTGGATCGATTTCGCAAATTATCACCTGCCAAACTTGCAAAGGCAGGGGTTTTGAGGTTAAGAAAAAATGTTCTTCCTGTCACGGAACGGGAGTGACAAAAGAAAAAGTAGAAATAAGAGTAACTGTTCCGCCAGGAGTGGAAACCGGAAATATTCTGAGGGTTCAAGGACAAGGAGAAGAATCGCGCGACGGAATAAAAGGCGATCTTTTTGTAAGGCTACGGGTTTCCGACCATCCTTTTTTCAAAAGATCCGGGACGGATATAGTTTACGAGAAAGAAGTTACTTTGACCGACGCGTTGCTCGGAACAAAAGTGAAAGTACCCACCCTCAACGGCGATGAAACGCTTGCCATCCCGCCGCTCACTCCCGACGGCGCAGAGTTCAGAATAAAGGGAAAAGGAATCCAAATAGGCCATACTGGCAACAGAGGAGACGAGGTAATAAAAATCCGCATTAAAATGCCGAAGAGATTGTCGAATCGTGCCCGCGGATTATTAGATGATTTGAAAGACGAAGGGCTTTAATGTAGATATTTCAAATTTCATATGCCATATATCATGTATGTATCAATGTAACATATTTCAAGTGGGCTAGCTACAACATGAGACATGAAGCATTTATGAAATATGAAAAATGACACATGAGATATTTTAAACTTATTTGACTCTCTAATATAAATCAATTAACAAACATAAAGTTTAATCAAAATTATACAAAATGAAATTAGTAATCGTCGAGTCTCCGACTAAAGCCAAAACTATCAGCCGTTTTTTGGGGAAGGATTATCAAGTACTCTCTTCTTTTGGCCACGTCCGGGATTTACCTTCAGACAAATTAGCAGTTGATGTCAGCAATAACTTTGAACCGGAATACGTTGTCCCTGATAAAGCTAAGAAGAACGTTAACTTGCTCAAAAAAGCCGGCGCAAAAGCTGACCCTATTATACTCGCGACTGACGAAGACCGCGAGGGCGAAGCAATTGCCTATCACTTAAAGCATATTCTTTCCGAAGGAAAAAAAAGCAAGAGAAATTTCCAGAGAATTACTTTTCACGAAATCACTCCCAACGCCATTGAAGAAGCCTTAAAAAAGCCCCGGGATATTGATTTAAAACTTTTTGACGCTCAGCAAGCCCGCCGGGTGCTTGACCGCTTGGTCGGATATCAGCTTTCCCCATTTCTCTGGAAAAAAATTCGCAAAGGATTGTCCGCCGGCAGAGTCCAGTCAGTAGCAGTACGACTCATAGTGGAAAGGGAACGGGAAAGAGAAAATTTTAAGTCGGAGGAATTTTGGAAAGTAAAAGTTTTGTGGACAAAAAATTCAGAAGGGAAAGACCATCCTGAAATTTTAATAAACAAATGTAGAGACGGGGCATGCCCTGTTTCTACAAGAGAAGAATTTAAAGAAAATATACCAAATAGCTACGTAGCGCTTCTCAGCAAAGCGAATGGTAAGAAACTCTCTAAACTAGCAGTTAAGAAAGAAACAGACGTAAAGAAAATCGTTGACGATTTGAAAAATAACGAGATGCGGGTGGTGAAAATCGAACAGAAGAAATCGCTCCGCACCCCGCCTCCTCCTTTCCGGACCAGCACCTTGCAACAGGAAGCTGGCCGTCGCTTAGGTTTTCCCGCCAAAAGAACTATGCGGGTGGCCCAACAACTTTATGAGGGAATCAAGCTTAATGGCAAAAGGGTGGGACTTATCACTTACATGCGTACCGACTCTTTGAATATTTCCATTTCCGCTCTCGCAAGTATTCAAAGTTACGTTCGAGAAAATTTCGGGGAAAAGTATGCGTTGCCAAACTTCCGTTTCTACACAAAAAAAGCGAAGGGAGCCCAAGAGGCGCACGAAGCTATTCGTCCAACTTATGCCGAGCACTCTCCCGAAAAAATCAAAAACCATTTAACACCGGAACAATACAAACTTTATAAAATTATTTGGGAAAGAACCGTCGCCTGCCAAATGGCTCAAGCGGAACTTAATAATAACAACGTAACTTTTGAGGCCGGGAAATATGAACTGTTTTCCCAGGGAGTGCAAATAATTTTCGACGGGTTTTTCAAGGTTCTAGGCCAAGGAATGATCAAAGAAGAAACTTTGCCGGAACTTCAAGAAAAAGAAGCAGTCAGTAGAAGAAAAATTCTAGGCGAACAAAATTTTACTCAACCCCCGGGAAGATATACAGAAGCAACGCTAATCAAAGTATTGGAAGAAAACGGAATTGGCCGACCGTCCACCTACGCTCCTACTATTAGTACCGTTCAAGACAGGGGGTATGTAGCCAAAGACGAACGGAGCGGACTTTTCCCGGAAGAAATCGGTTTCATTGTCAACGACCTTCTGGTAGAGCATTTTCCCAATATCGTTGCGGTACCTTTTACCGCCCAAGTGGAAAAGGACTTGGATCACATCGCCAGCGGTAAGAAAAAATGGGTTCCTATCATCCAAGAATTTTATACTCCGTTTAAGAAAAACTTGGATAAAAAAACCAAGGATGTGAAGAAATTTCAGAAACTCATTGATAGAAAATGTCCTGAGTGCGGAAAACCCATGGAAGAAAAATTCGGCCGGTTTGGAAAATTCTACGCTTGTTCCGGTTACCCGGCTTGCAAACATACCGAAGCCAATGAGGAAGAGCAAAAACTGCAAAAGGAAGCCGCCAAAGAGAAGTGTCCGGAATGCGGTTCACCATTAGTTCTTCGCAATGGCCGGTTCGGAAAATTCATGGGTTGCAGCAATTATCCCACCTGCCACTACATTAAAAAGTTTGAAAAAAAATCCGGCGTGAAGTGCCCTGAATGTAAAAAGGGCGAACTAGTCGAAAAGCGTGGCAAGCGCGGCCCTTTCTATGCCTGCAACCAATACCCGAAATGCAAATATATCGCGAAAGGAGACGTACTGAAGGATATAAAAAATTCTATTTCTCAGAAGAAATAATTTTCATGCAAAACATGAAATATGCATGAGATACGAAATATGGTAAATAAAATATAATGAAAATCGCTATTTTTTCCGACACTTTCCCTCCTGAAGTAAACGGAGTAGCTAATTTTGTTTATTTATCAGCCAATGCTTTGGCTACTAAGGGCCACGAGATACAAGTTTTTACCGCTTCTCGCATTTCCCAAAAAAATCTAAACGAAAAAATCGGTAAAAAATTTAAAATATTCACAGGTCTTTCTGTACACTCACCTATTTATTCTGACACTCGTGTTCCGCTCCCAACAGGAATCAGCTTTCCTTACCTGTTAAAATTCAAACCGGACATTATTCATGCCCATACTCCTTTCACTCTAGGATGGGGAGCGGTAATGGGGGCGAAAATCCTAAAAATTCCACTTATAGGCACCCACCACACTTTTTATGACCATTATCTGAAACATGCAAAAATAGATTTTAGTATAGCCAGAAAAGCGACTTGGAGATATACCGTTAGCTTCTACAATTTTTGCGATTTAGTCACAACCCCTTCCCGTTCACTTGTGGAAGAAATGAAAGAACATGGGCTAGAAAAACCCGCTATTGTTCTGCCGAATTTTGTAAATACTCATCTTTTTAAACCGGCGAGTAACTTTGAAAAAAATAATTTAAAAAAACAATCCAAAATTAACAGTAAGTCTATTGTCTACATGGGTCGATTAAGTTATGAGAAGAGCGTAGATCAGGTTATTAAAGCCTTTAAACTTGTTTTGTCTTCGATACCCGATTTAAAATTAATGATTATCGGGGACGGTCCAGAGAGAGAGAATTTAGAAAAATTGGCAAGAAGTTTGAATATTAGTAAAAGAATAATTTTTACTAATATTCTGCGGGGGGAGAGTTTAGCTAAAGCCCTACAAACAAATGATATTTTTGTTACAGCAAGTAAAACTGAGACGTTTTGCATATCAGCCCTCGAAGCAATGGCAGTAGGATTGCCCGTTATTGCTTTTGGGGAAAAAGGTATACGTGAAGTAGTCCAAAACAACAAAAACGGATTTCTGGTCAAAGCGGGTGATTTTAAAAACTTAACAGAAAAAATACTGGATATTTTCAGACAACCCTCTTTAATAAAAAAATTTAGTCTGACTTCACGCGCTATCGCTATGGGCTTTTCAAAGGAAAAGGTGATAAAATCTCTTGAGAATATTTACGAAAAAGCAATAAACGATTGATCCCTCTTCGACAAAACAAAAAATACGTTATAAAAAACGGCATCGGAATAATCTTATCGACACTGTGAAAGGAGGACACAATGGCAAGATTTGACGAACCTGATTTTCCCACTCCGGCAGAGCGATGTTTTTATGAGGAGACCCCAGTTAGCGATCCGGTCATTCTCGATAGCGTCTGGGGAGCCGAACCGGAGGGTTCAGAAGTTTTAGACAGTGTTCCGGATGAATGGAAAGATGATTGTGAAGATTTCTAGAAAATCTTGCTAAAACACAAAAACCAACGAGGACCTAACCGCGATACGGATAGGTCCTTTCTTATTACACGCTATGTTCCTACCTGTTCAGATTTAAATATTTTGTTTCAGTAGAAAATTTATTGCCAAACAGATCGGCATAAACATCTTTTACATCTTTTTCGCGCAGGTCGCGGCCGCCAAGGCCAAATATATAGCTCTGAATTTTTTTGCCACTGTCTCCAGCACCATAAAGAGTCTGAATGACTTCCGAATACAACGGTGGTACGCTGCCAAAACTAAATGTCCGATCCAGCACCGCGATATTTTTGATATTTTTTAATACTTTTCCTAACTCTTGGTAGGGAAACGGTCTAAACAGTCTTACCTTTATCACCCCGACTTTATGTCCTTTTTTGGATAATTTTCGGGCTACTTCTTTGGCTGTTCCGGCCGACGAACTCATCGTAACAATCACCGCCTCCGTGTTTTTGTCTACTTGGAATAATTCGATTTCCGAATATTCCCGCTTAGTAATCTTTTCCAACTCGACTGCCAGTTCTTTGTAGACCTTTCTTACTGTTTCCATAGCTTCTGCCTGCTGGACTTTGGTTTCAAAAAATTTGTCCGGCAACATCAATGGTCCGAATGTCAAATTGTTTTTTCCCGCAAAAAACGAATAGGGATAATTATATTCGCCAACAAAATTTTTTACCTTTCCGTCCGGTAAAATTTCTACCTCTTCCAAGAGATGGGAAGTGATAAAACCGTCTTGATTTACCACCGTAGGAAGCAGGATGCTTTGGTGTTCAGCCAGCCTGACCGCTAAAATCGTATTATCATAAACCTCTTGCGCCGATTCGCAGAATATCTGGATCCAGCCAGAGTCCCGCACTCCCATAGTATCGGAGTGATCACAATGAATATTTATCGGAGCGGACAAAGCACGGTTAGCGACATTCATCACAATTGGCAAACGCATGCCCGATGCTATATTTATCATTTCATACATTAATGCCAAACCCACCGAGGAGGTTGCTGTCATCGCCCTGGATCCGGCGGCGGCCGCACCAATTGCCGCGCTCATAACTGAATGTTCTGACTCCGCCGTAATCATCTCGCTTTTTATTTTTCCAGTGGCGACATAATGGGCAAATTTTTCGATAATAGGAGTTTGGGGAGTGATCGGGTAAACCGGGACTACTCCGGGTTCGATTTGCCGCATTGCTTCAGCCGCCGCTTCCGCGCCAGTTAATGCTATACCACTGCCATCTTGAACATCAAATTTAGTCAACATTTCCAGAACCTTTAATTATTTATCATTTCGATTTCATAGAAATAGCTCCCACCGGGCATTCAACCGCACATGCCATACAGCCCTTGCAAAAATCGGCATTTACTTTTACGTTCTTGCCGTCTGCTTCTATATCAATACATCCTTCTGGACAATAGATCACGCATTGGTGGCATTTTATGCATTTCTTCTGGTTCACTTCGGCATGACGCGCAGACCAAGCCCCGGTTTTAGTCTCGGTAGAGTTGCCTCCTTTAGTGATAAGACCTCCGGGCAAAACCTTAGAATTGTTTGAATTCATAATCATTTAAATAATCACATAAACAAGCTTCCTGCTCGCAACATAACAAACCCTATTATTGTAACCGACAAAATCGCACTAAGGATTACAAAAACTTTTCTTCCCTGGCTTCCCGTTTTTAGAAAATAAAAATAGTCATTTTCTGGAGTTTTCCGTAAAAAAGTAAGCCCGGCATATATAATTAAAATCCAATTCAAGAGAAAATATATGTTGCTTTCGGAATAATAAAGAATGTGGCCGATAGAAATACTTAACAGTCCGCTTAAGACCAGAAGCACGGATGATCTTTCTTTTTTCACTTTCCAAAAATAATACAATCCGAAACAGAACACAATAAAATTCAATGCCAGGTAAAAAAATACCTTCTGGCCTAAAAGAGGATACTGCACGAGATAAGAAAAAAATGGCATGAATTGAAGATTTTGCTCTCCCAAAAAAATTGGAGACAAAGACCGGGAAAGAGAGAAAAGCAATATTAAGTAAAGATATTTATTGTCACCATGAAACAACAAAGAAACTAAGCTGTTTTTTTCCTTATTCACCCCGAGAGTCAAAGTATCTTTATTCTTTCGGTACGTTTCTCCGACTGAAATCAGGTCAAGAATTAAAATTATCGCCACTCCCGCGACCCACATCCACCAGCTAAGGTGGAAGTCCAACAGGGAGGAAACAAAAAATAAAGTAAGCACTATCAGAAAAGCATATCCCTTTTTTACCGATTCCGTTCTTTTTAAAACCCACCACAAAGCCAACGCCGCTACTCCGGAAGCAGCCGCTACCAGAGACGGCGTACGGGCAAAATTAATTGTGAGAATATTATTGTTTTGAAAATAAACCGTAGCAAGAACGAAGAAAACTAACACCGCGGTAACGGAAACCAAAAAATACTGGGCTATTTTTTTCCATTCCGCTTCAGTAAATAACTGGATTGCTAAAAAATAAACCGCGACAAAAGCCAGGTACTCACTCAGGCCTCCCGTGTAGCTTCCGGGGAATCCTCCCCAAGCAATTTTATAATTTTCAGAATATAAAAATATCAACCCAAGAATAATTATCCACGCCAGAAAAATCCAATCTAACTTTGTCCTTTTCCAGACAAGCTCGCTTTTTTTTAAAGAGTGCAGCAAGAAAACAATAAAAAGTATTCCCGCAAAAACAGACAAGAATACCTCTCGAGGCAACTCTAAAGACGCAGAAAAATTCGGCACCACAACCCAAGGAAAAATCACGATACCCAGCATAAATATCACCCGCATCATTAGCCCGAGACGATCCTCCACCTTCCTTAGGTCTTCTTTGTCGGCAAGGTTTGTATTTGTATTGATATTCATACTTCTATTTATACTCTATTTTCTTGCTTTGGACAAGATAAAATACATTATATGTAGAGACGCATTGCAATGCGTCTCTACCAAAATTAATAAATTCCTGTTAAATTAAAAACGTTATTCTTAATTATCGATTATTTAAGCCATAATCCATGTCTAAAATTAAAAAAGCTATTATTGCAGTCGCCGGTAGCGGAACCAGACTTCTTCCTGCCACAAAGTCGATGCCCAAGGAAATGCTTCCAATTGTTGACAAGCCAGTCATCCAGCTTGTAGTTGAAGAATTAGTTGAAGCTGGTATCCAAGATATTATCATGGTTACCAAGTGGGACAAAAAACCGCTGGAAGACCACTTCGATAGAAGCTGGGCTTTGGAAAACGAATTGGAAAAAGCGGGGAAAACAAAAAGACTGGAAAGTATAATAAAAATATCTGAAGCAGCAAACTTCGTTTATATCCGCCAAAAAGGACCTTACGGCAACGGCACCCCGGTTCTTTCCGCCGCCACGCTTGTCGATGACGAGCCTTTTGTTTTTGTATGGGGCGATGACTTGGTAAAATCCAAAACTTCTTTCACTAAACAAATGGTGGAAGACTATGAGAAGAACGGACACCTAATGATCGGGGTTCAGAAAGTACCTAAAGAAGTAGTCAGCCGATACGGTATCGTTAAATTGAAAGAGGGCACTAGGGAAATTGAAGATATCGTAGAAAAACCCTCTATTGAAGAAGCCCCTTCTCAGCTTGCCGATTTCGGCAGAATGATATTGGATCAAGATATTATAAATATTTTGAAAGAAACTGCCCTTGGCAAAGATAATGAACTATGGATTGTCGACGCTATCAGAACTTACGTAAAAAATGGCGGGACGTTCCTCGCAAAGGAAGTGGAAGACGGGGAATGGATGACTACCGGAGATGCCTTAAATTATCTCAAGGCAACATTAGCCTATGCCTTCGACAGAAAAGATATCGGCGACGAATTGAAAAAATATATTGATAATTTAGTTTGTAAGAGATAAAAATGTCTCAACAAAAAACTTTCGAGCAATTAAAAATTGAACGGTTAAAAAAACTTGATGCCCTCAAAAAAGCTGGCGTCAATCCTTATCCGAGCAGTTCCAGACGCACCCACAGCGCTTTTGAAGTACTGAATAATTTCAAAAAACTTAAAAACAAAACCATTACTTTGGTGGGAAGAATTATTTCGAAACGCGGACACGGGGGTTTAATTTTTTCTGACTTGGAAGACGAGAGCGGAAAATTTCAACTTGCCTTGAAAAAAAACGTGTTAGGAAAAAAGAGTTTCGATTTTATGGCAAACTTTTTTGAAAGCGGTGATATAATCGAAGTATCCGGGAAAATATTTCTCACTCGCGCTGGCGAAAAAACTTTGGAAGTTAGAAAAATAAAATTACTTTCCAAGACTTTGCTCCCCTTACCGGAGAAATGGTTCGGCTTAAAAAATGAAGAATTAAAATATCGAAAACGTTATCTTGATTTGATAATTAATCAAGAGACTAGGGAACGGTTCAGAAAAAGAAGTTTATTTATCAAATATTTGAGAGATTTTTTGATTGAAAAAGAGTTTATGGAAGTGGAAACTCCTATCCTTCAGGAGGTTGCCGGAGGCGCTATTGCCAAGCCTTTTAAAACCCGCCATAACGCTTTAAGTCAGGATTATTATTTAAGAATCGCTCCGGAACTCTATTTGAAACGTCTTATTGTCGGCGGTTATGAAAAAGTGTTTGAATTTTCTCGCAACTTCCGCAATGAAGGCATCAGCCCCCAGCACAATCCCGATTTTACCATGCTTGAGTTTTACTGGGCATATGCCGATTACGAGAAATTAATGAAGTTCACCGAAGAAATGATTAAAAAAGTAGTGAATAAGCTAAACGGTTCGTTAAAAATTAAATTTCAAGACAAGGTTTATGATTTCAAACCGCCCTTCCCTAGGGTAGAATTTAGTAAATTATTCAAGAAAGAATTAAAAATAGACATCGATAAAGCGCAAAGAAAAGACCTGATCAATATAATCAAAAAAAATAAAATAAAAATAGGGGCAAAGATTTCCGCCCTTTCTGACGCGAAGCTGATCGACGAAATTTACAAAAAAATCATCCGACCAAAACTGAAAGGCCCCGTGTTTTTGATTGATTATCCCAAAGAAATGATTCCTTTGGCTAAAGAGAAAGACAACGATCCCGGTAAAATTGCCACTTTTCAGCTTATCGTGGACGGATGGGAAATCATCAAAGCCTATAATGAGCTCAATGACCCGATCGAGCAGAAAGAAAGATTTTTAGAGCAAGCCAAGGCCAAAAAACAAGGTGACGCGGAAGCCCATTCTTTCGATAAAGATTATATCGAAGCTTTAAGCTATGGCATGCCTCCCACCGCAGGATGGGGGATGGGAATCGACCGGTTTTTGGTAATTTTATTGGACCAAAAGAACATTAGGGATGTAATTTTATTTCCGCTGAGGAGAAAAAAAAGTTAATAGAATAATTTGCACTCTCGGCACATTTCTGCGTCGCAAGCTCCAGGTGCTCGACATAATAGTACATACCACGCTTATCGGCTTGATCCGCTCCTCGCTTACTCCTCGAACTATGCCGAGAGTGCAAATTATTAGAATACTTCTCTTGCTTTATCTAAAAAACCCTCTCTATAATATCCAATTGTTATCATAATATCCTTCTAAATACCCTTATGTTCAAAGCTGTTGACCCAAAAGTCCCGCCAGCCGAACGCGAAAAAAAAACCATAAAATTCTGGAAAAAGAATAAATCTTTTGAGAAATCCATCGAGAACAGAAGAGAAGCTCAGATTTATAGCTTTTTTGATGGTCCTCCTTTTATCACTGGCGTACCCCACTACGGTACGTTATTGTCATCCATCGCTAAAGACGTGGTTCCAAGATACTGGACCATGAAAGGTTTCAGGGTTGACCGTCGCTGGGGCTGGGACTGCCACGGCTTGCCTGCCGAAAATTTAGTAGAAAAGAGGTTGGGTATTAAAAGCAAAAGAGAAATTGAAGAGAAAGTCGGCATTGAAAAATTCGTTAAAGAATGTTTTCGCGTAACCAGCCAACTATCCTCTGAGTGGGAATATTATATTGATCGAGTCGGCCGGTGGGTTGATTTTAAAAACGCCTATCGAACGATGGATTCTGATTACATGGAATCGGTTTGGTGGGCTTTCAAAGAATTATGGGATAAAGGATTGGTTTACCGAGACACAAGAATTTCTTTGTACTGTCCGCGCTGCGCCACTCCGCTAGCCAACTTTGAGATCGCCATGGACAACAGTTATGAAGACGTGGAGGACACTTCGGTATATGTCCGATTTTCTCTGGAAAAATCCGCGAAAAATTATTTGGGAATTCCAGAAGAAGCCAAAGCTTTTTTTGTCGCCTGGACAACCACTCCTTGGACTTTGCTTGCCAACACTGCTCTCGCAGTCAATCCTGAACTAGAATATGTAATCGCCGCCGCTAAAGTTAAAAATAGCCCTCACTTTTATGTTTTATCTCAAAACGCCTGGAAACGCCTCAAAGAACAATTAAATATTAAAGGACGGGTAATAAAAAAGTTTAAAGGCTCGGATCTTTTGGGATTGCGCTACAAAAAATTAATCGATGATGAAACTCATAGTCATGGTGGTCGCGTAGAGACACACGGCAACGCGTCTCTACAAAAAGACAGTCCGTCCGAGCAAGAAATAGGCGAACCACAAGGCTGGAGAATAGTTCCTGGCGTTTTTGTGACCGAACAAGAGGGAAGTGGAATCGTTCAATTGGCGCCCGCTTTCGGAGAAGACGACTATAACACGGCAAAGACAGAAAATTTACCTATTCTGCTCAATGTGGACCAGGAAGGCAAATACACTGATGGTAAATTTAAAGGAAGAAATGTATGGGAAGCTAACAACGACGTGGTTAAATTTCTTGAAGAAAAAAACTTGCTGGTCGGAACAGAAAAAACTCTTCACAGCTATCCCTTTTGCCATCGTTGCCACACTAAATTAATTTATAAAATACAGCCGGCCTGGTTTATAAAAGTCAGTGCCCTAAAAGATAAATTGATTTCCGTAAACGAAGAAATTAATTGGCATCCGGAGCACCTGAAGCATGGGAGATTCTTGAAAGGAATCGAGATGGCTCCCGACTGGAACATTTCCCGTGACCGTTATTTTGGAACGGCTATACCGGTTTGGAAATGCGACAACTGTGAAAAAGAGATCGCGGTTGGTTCCTATGATGAACTTTATCAGCTCTCCGGACATCGGCTGGAAGATTACCATCGTCCCTACGTCGATAAAATTACCTTCAAGTGCCCCGATTGCTCCTCGGAATGCCACCGGGTTCCCCAAGTTCTTGATTCTTGGATGGAATCGGGTTCGATGCCTTTCGCTGAACGGCATTATCCTTTTAAGAACCAGGAAGATTTCAACCAAAAATTTCCTTGCGATTTCGTTTCCGAATACATCGCTCAGACAAGGGCGTGGTTCTATGTCATGCACGTCATGGCCGTATCATTATTCGGAAAACCGGCTTTTAAAAATGTTGTTACTACCGGAACAATCATGGGGGAAGACAGCCGCAAAATGTCCAAGTCTTTAGGAAACTATCCGGATCCAAAGGTTGTCCTCGATAAATATTCCGCGGACGCTTTGCGTTTCTATCTTATGAGTTCGCCGATTATGGAAGCAGACAACATTGATTTCACCGAAGAAAAATTAGCGGAAATTCAAAAAGGGATGCTCCGGGCTTGGTGGAATTCATACTATTTTTTTGTGACTTACGCCCGACTCGACCGTTGGCAACCGAACTGGCAAGCTCCTTTCCGGTTCAGTAATCCCCGGTCTTTTAAAGAAGTGTGGCAAAAACCTAAAGCGATTATAGACTGTTGGATTCTTTCTGAGCTCCACGTGCTAATCAGAGAAATGAATAGCTTGATGGATGGATATTACATCGCAAAAGCTGCCCGATTGTTGCCACCGTTTATTGACAAGCTTTCCAATTGGTATATCCGGCGCAGCCGCAAAAGGTTCTGGAAAAGCGAAAATGATGACGATAAAAGCGAAGCTTACCAGACTCTCTATGAAGTTCTGTCAAAGCTTAATAGGATTGCCGCTCCATTTTTGCCGTTTCTTACGGAAGAAATGTATCAGAATATTAATATTGTTTCGCACAAAGGATCCGAAGAACCTGGACACGAATCCATGAATCAGGAATCAGTTCATCACACCAACTTCCCTGGACCGAATGCTATGCTTATCGACGAAGAACTCAACACTGCGATGGAACGAGTGCGCCAGATTGTTACCTTAGGCCTTTCGTGCCGAGCCAAAGCGGGAATTAAAGTCCGCCAACCATTAGGAAAGTTGTTTGTGGCTCAAAAAGACGGCGTAAGCGAGGAACTTTGGAGCTTAGTCAAAGAAGAATTAAACATCAAAGAAATTTTAGACAGAAGCGATCTTAAAGAATTGATTGAAAAAAACAAGTTGGGCAAAAGATTGGTGGGCATGACCGACAAAGAAGAAGCGGTGGCCTTGGATTTTCACATCGACAAAGAGCTGGCTCTCGAGGGTGAAATGCGAGAACTCACTAGGCAAATTCAAGAAGCCCGTAAAAAAGCCGGTTTTAATATCGAGGACAGGATTATTCTAGGCTATGTCGGCAAAGAAGAACTGTTCAACCGCTTCGGCTACCAAATCAGCGGGGAAGTGTTGGCAAAAAATATTTTCAACAAAAAACTCGCCAAAAAAGAGTATTCTTTTGAAGTTAAACTAGGAAACGAAAAAGTAGAAATAACTATAAGAAGAGCAAAGAAATAAAGAGGTAAAAATTGTTGCTTAGCCATTGATTTAGGACTTGCGAGATTGGCAAGTCCTAGTTGATTGTAATCCCTTCTGGAATACAATATTTAAGAAGCTCCATTCTCCTTCTTCTCAGAGCTTCCCGTTCGGGATGAATGGTGCACGGATGGGAACAGCTCCAAATGGGATTGTAATGGTTTTCATTATCGCAAATTTCCCCTACTTGTTTTGACCCATAACAAATTCGGTAATGGTTGTTTGTCTGATGTCTCACGAACCTTTCGAGCTCTCTTTCTCTCAGACAGAGCCGGCAGGGACCGTGAGTAATATCCTCTAATCCTTTCACTGATTGGAGCTCGTCGGGCGTAACCGATTCTACCTGATTGAGAACATAGATCGCGAATTTCAAGATGTCGAAAGAGTTAGGCGGAAGCTCTCCCTTGGCTATTCGAGCATGGAACTCTTCTTTGGTATTGTATTCTCCTCCCGCAAACCAGTAAGTTTCACAACCGCGATAAAAACACTGATTTACGTAAGCGCTTGAATTGCCGTGTTCTAAAAGATATAGGCCGACATTCTCCAGCACGGACTTGTGAAGCATCCTATTGCCATTGCCATTTCCATTCTGCATGGTCACCTCCTTTCCCTGTTTTTCTCGACAGGATGATAGATGGGTTTGTTTTTATGTTTATTGTAAGGTTCATTCCCTCGTTATTTCAACAAATATCACAGGTTTTTGATTTGGAGTAGAGTTTTCGGGACTTATTGCGCGCTGAGTAATTTTCCTGTTGAATAACCAGATTTGCCCTTTAAAAATTCGGCTAATGAAATTCCAGATAAGAAAGGAAGACGTATCATGGGATCAACAGAAGAAATATTCTGCCGACATTTTTCTGCTTTAAGAAGACTGGTAAAAAAAAACCGGTACCTTTCCAACCTCAGTTACATTTGGGAGAGCGCCCACTACAAAGAAATCTTGAGTTTGGCCAAAGAAGACGCTTCTTCGCCAACGGTCATAAAATTACTTTTTCAGGATCTGGTCAAAAAAAGTTCCTGGGAAACTCTCATGCTTCTATTAGAAATATTAGAGCGTAACCCTGCTCCAGAAATTCGAGGCAACCTTCCAAAAATGACAGAAGAGTTGATATTGTTGGGTAAAAAGAGAGGGTATCTGTAAAATACAGCGATAAGGAGGATCCGGATGGGAGAAGTAATTAATCTAATGGAAAGAAGGGAGAGGGTTTTGGACACGGCTGTCGCAATAGCCGAGAAAATCCTCATTGGTCCTTGTTTCAAGTTTATCAAAGACTCGACCAAGGAAAACGCCATCATCGCGGTTTTCCCAAAGTATCCGGTAGAGTTGCTCGACGACTACGCCTGTCAGATAATTATGGCTTTCAACAAGGGTTGGATAAAGAGAATAGAATCACTGGATGAAGGAGAAGACCTCTCTTATGGAATCGATGATTGGGAAACAGCTCTACGGATTTTTTTGGCGATTGAAGCTGAAAGGGTAGGAGGCTGCCCTTCAAATTGGGGAAGAAAAATGAAAGACATTGCCGGCCTTTTCAGAAAACCGAAGGCACAACGCAAATAGGAAAGGAGGGTTCCGATGGAAGCAAATACATTTGTGCAGATAGGAGACGGGACAAGCTGTTGGAATGCTGTCGTTGTAAGAGCTAGGCGAATTTTCCCTAGCGACTACCTCGACATCAAAGAGGATCCCGCAAACAAAGGAAAAGCGGTATTGGTTTTTTTGCCAGGTTCTCTCGATGAGGAGTTTTGCAGAGAGTTTCTAGTCGAGCCTATGGATAGCTCTGGTTGGGGAACTCGTTTAGACTCCAAGATCGAATCGTTAGAGCTGCTGACCGAAGGGGAGAGGAAATACTATAGAATAGTAAATTCTTCGATAGCTGTTTACAGGATTGTTCTCAAGCCATTGCAACGAAGACAAGAGAAAAGAGGGCCTTACGCAAAAGAAAATTCGCGGGCAACATCGGGAGACAAAAAATGATTGCCATCCTAAAAGCCGACTCATCCGAGCCGGCTCTTATTTTCTTAAAAAGCTACTAATTCTTTAATTTTTTGAAATTTTTTTCCAGCTTTTTGTCGAAAGTTAAGATATTCGGCACGCCTTTGTCCAAAGTGTAAAAAATATTATAACAATCCTCTAGCTCCAAGTTATGTTTTTCAAAATAAGCTACTGCTTTTTCTATCGTTTCTTTAGCTTCTAGCTCAATAAAGCTCATTCTCAAAACGTGTTTCAGAATAATCACGACGTCTTTCTTACTTTTTTCATAGAAGCTGGTCAACACCCAAAAAATTTCAAAAAAGACCACGAGGGATGTGAACAGTTTCAGCTTATTATGAGAAGCGTCAATAAATATTTGTTCGGCAATTTTGTGCTGTTCGGTATTGTCGTTTACGATAAGCCTTAAGAAGACGTTGGTATCGACAAAATATTTTTTCATCTGGGCTTTTTAGCAAAATGTTTTTTCTTGGCTTGGGTGATAATTTTGTCCATGTCTCTGATTTTTTTCGAAACTTTAACGGATCCTGATAACTTTTTTACCATTAGCTCCGCCGGCGTCAATATCAGCGAATTAAGCCGTTTTTCGATAACAAGCAACTGTCCTTTTTTCAGCTTCATCTCCTTAGAGAAGGAAGAGGGGATTGTTACTTGATTTTTACTGGTGATGGTGAGGGTCTTCATTTTGGCGCTTTATTGTTTAGGTAAGATAATATATTTTTTCCTTACTTTTATCGTATTACCTTACTTAACAAATGTCAATATACAAAAATTGTTGCATAATTTCAAAATAAATAGTAACAATGAATGGTATAATAATATATTTGGACCGGTAGCTCAGTTGGTTACCTGCCTGCCGGCAGGCAGGGAGCGTCTGCCTGTCACGCAAGTTGTTCACTATGTACACGATATATGCAATAATATTCTCAAACAGAAATATTTATATCGGCATGACGAATGATTTGGATAGAAGGGTAAAAGAACATAAACGAGGAAAAACTAAGACAACGAAAAATAGAAGTATTAAGAGGATACTTACTATTGAGAAGTGTAAAGATCGATTGTACGCTAGAGAAAGAGAGAAGTATTGGAAGTCTGGTTGTGGTAAAGAGTTTTTAAAAATAAGATTATGGGGGCGTAGCTCAGCTGGTTACCTGCCTGCCGGCAGGCAGGGAGCGTCTGCCTGTCACGCAAGTTGTTCACTATGTACACGATATATGCAATAATATTCTCAAACAGAAATATTTATATCGGCATGACGAATGATTTG
>Ga0074195_1001820_pt1 | contig 27156 bp, 27 predicted proteins | sample EPASupsiteHSE623_FD_64525 | JGI IMG/M metagenome (GOLD analysis project Ga0074195, IMG submission 64525) | Bioremediated contaminated groundwater from EPA Superfund site, New Mexico - Sample HSE6-23 | ecosystem: Environmental > Aquatic > Deep subsurface > Groundwater > Contaminated ... | reverse complement strand
CACCGCACCCATGGCGCACACCGGCGCAAACATGATGACGCTAAAGCCCTTGTAGGCTATGAACATCAAGGCGCATAGTGACAATAAACATATGAGAAATGCCATATTTGTATCTCCTTCCTTCTATGTATAAAAAAGTCCGCCTTGCTTCGCGGGTGAGGGCGCAAAAAAACGGCTAGGGTTTCCCCAATCCGAAATATATCGCTAATTAGCCGCGACGCATAGCATCAAAGAACTCTGCGTTGTTCTTGGTCGCCTTGACTTTATCGAGCAGGAATTCCATAGCTTCCATATCATCCATGTTGTAGAGCAGTTTCCTGAGTACCCATATTTTTTGCAATACGTCGGGTTTGAGCAATAATTCTTCGCGGCGTGTGCCGGAGCGGTTGACGTTGATTGCTGGATATACCCGCTTCTCGGACATGCGACGGTCAAGATGGATCTCCATGTTGCCGGTGCCCTTGAATTCCTCGTAGATAACATCATCCATGCGGCTGCCTGTTTCGATCAGCGCAGTGGCGATGATGGTCAGCGACCCGCCTTCCTCGATGTTGCGGGCGGCGCCGAAGAAACGCTTTGGCCGTTGCAGCGCATTGGCATCCACGCCGCCGGTAAGCACCTTGCCAGAGGCCGGTATTACGGTATTGTAGGCGCGCGCCAAACGCGTAATCGAGTCGAGCAGGATAACCACATCTCTTTTGTGCTCAACCAGGCGTTTAGCTTTTTCGATAACCATCTCAGCGACTTGCACATGACGCGTGGCGGGTTCGTCGAAAGTCGATGCTACAACCTCGCCTTTTACCGAACGCGTCATCTCTGTGACTTCCTCGGGACGCTCGTCAATCAGCAGCACGATCAGGGCTACATCGGGGTGATTTGCCGAAATGGCATGGGCCATGTGTTGCATCATTACTGTTTTGCCGCTTTTGGGACTCGATACGATCAGGCCACGCTGCCCTTTGCCAATAGGCGCGACCATATCGATAATACGGCTGGTAATGTTCTCTTCGCCACGCATATCTCGCTCTAGCAGGAGCGGCTTATCTGGATGCAGCGGAGTCAGGTTTTCGAACAGTATCTTGTGTTTCGACGCCTCTGGCGGCTCACCGTTAACCTTATCTACTTTGACCAGCGCGAAGTAACGCTCACCATCTTTGGGTGTGCGAATCTCGCCTTCGATAGTGTCGCCGGTACGCAGGTTAAAGCGGCGAATCTGACTTGGGCTGATGTAGATATCATCAGTACCGGCCAGATAGGAAGTATCCGGCGAACGCAGGAAACCGAAACCGTCCGGCAACACTTCCAGCGCGCCATCTCCAAAGATACATTCACCCTTTTTGGCACGGGTTTTGAGGAGGGCAAAAATCAGTTCCTGCTTGCGCAGGCGATTGGCGCCATCGATCTCGTTGGCAATAGCCATCTCGAGCAATTGGCCAACATGGAGAACTTTAAGCTCCGATAGATGCATATAGAATCCTGCTAGGCAAGAAGCGGGGAGAGGAAATACTTGTGAGGTGCTTGGTGAAACTCGGTGGGGCTTGGGCGGCGCGCTGTTATAGGGTATATGGGCACGCCGCGATACGACAACCGGACTTTAGCGGGATCAAAGGTTGCTGTCAATAAAAGCCGTCAATTGAGATTTAGAAAGCGCGCCAACCTTGGTGGCTTCAACACTGCCTCCCTTGAACAGCATCAGCGTGGGAATGCCACGTATGCCATATTCGCCGGGGGTTTTCTGATTATCGTCGATGTTCAGCTTGGCTACCTTGAGCTTGCCAGCGTACTCTTTGGCAATATCGTCCAGAATCGGGGCAATCATTTTGCAGGGGCCGCACCATTCAGCCCAGTAATCAACCAGCACTGGTAAATTGGAATCAAGGATTTCGTTTTTGAAAGTGGCGTCGGTGACGTGATGTATATGCTCGCTCATGGGTTCCTCATGCATTTTTATCGAAATGGCGAAGGGTCTGCTTGTCCGATCCCTGTTCCACAAGCGTGCTTGCCTATGGAATCCTGAAGTTGCTCCCTGTTTGATGGGATGCGCGGAGCTGGAAATTGTGGATTTTTAGTGGAACAGGTTCTTCTTGTTTGTAAGTATCGTAACAAAAAACGGGCTTAGTGGAAACTCAAGTTTTCAGTCACGAAACCATATTTGCCGCATTGATCCCGCTCCTGATCGCGCTTTCCAACGTGGCCGGGTAATCCGAGGCGATGTAGTCACCAGCTAGCAGCAGCCCCGGCATCGGTGTGGTGGTGGCGGGTCGTACCAGTTTGGGTGTGCAGGCGAAGGTGGCGCGTTTTTCCGTGATGGTTTGTGACCATAGCGGCGTCGGCAGATCTGGCACGATACCCTGAATTTCCTCATGCACACGGGAGGCGAGTTCTTCCCTAGTTAGCTCCAGATGTCGGCCTTGTGCGCTAATGACTGCGGCAAACAGCCCAGGCGTTCCACCTGTCTGACCGCGATCGAACAGCCATTGCGTCAGGCCGCCAGCGTGGCCGATCATCGGTTGCGGCAGCCGCATTTGCGCAGGGTAGGCGAGATAGCAGGTGATGATTGGCTCCCAAGTAAACGTGTCGATGTTCTTCGTTATTTTATCGAGTCCTGTCAGTTTGCCGGTTAAGGCCGCCAAGTGGTAGGGCGCGACGGCGATAATGACGTGGCTGTATGGGCCATGGGCGTTGTCGTCCTTGCAGCGCAAGCTGAAATCATGATCTTCCCGATGGATGGCGTGGACTGGTGTGTTGCGCAGAACTTGTCCGCCGTACGCGGCGATGTAGCGTTCTGCAGCATCGGGGAAGAGGGTGCTCAAGTCGGTGAGCGGCAGCAGCAGGTCGCTGGTTTGACTCTCTGCGGCAAGGCTGTCACGCAGCACGTTGACGAAGACCTGAGCCGATGCGTTTGCCACGGGCGTGTTGAGCGCGGCGATGCACAGCGGTTCCCACAGATAATCGCGCAAGCGGCGCGGCTGTGCGTGGGTTTCCAGCAGGTTGAGGACGCTGGTATCGTCGGCGAGTCGGAAGTGGGCATGCTTGAGCGCCTGCATGAAGCGCACAGCAGCGAATTTTTCGGCCCAGTTCAGTCCCTGTGCGCCGAGCAGAGCCACGGCGAGATGCAGCGGGGCAGGCAGGCATGATGCGGCAATGCGCAATTTGCCAGGGTATTCCAGCCGCAACGGCAAGCGCTTGAGCGGTAGGTCGGCGGGATGCACCATATGCATTAGGCGCAGGGTTTCGCTGTATGCGCCGAGCAGGATGTGCTGGCCGTTGTCGAGAGAGACATCCTGGAAGTCTTTGGACTCGACCTTACGGGCGCGTCCGCCAAGCGTGCGCGAAGCTTCAAATACGGTGGCAGGTATTCCTTGCGACACCAATTCGACTGCCGCTGCCATGCCTGCATAGCCAGCGCCGATGATGGCTACGCTTAGCGGGTTCAGGTCGTTGCCCATGTGCAGCCGGCCAGCCACAGCTTGCGGGCGGTCGATAGCGAGGCGCGTTGGTCGAGCACATGGCAGCCGCCGCGCTTGATTTCGCCGAGCAGAGTGCGGTAAATCCTGGCCATGATGAGCCCTGCCCGTTGTGCTTTGCGATCGCCCGGCGGTAGTTGGGCCAGCGCTTTGTCGTAATAACTATCGGCGCGGACGATCTGGAATTCCATCAGCTTGCGGAAGTTGTCGCTATATTTGGCATTCAGCAGGTCATCCAGCGGCACGTTGAAGCGCTGGAGTTCATCCAGTGGCAGATAAATCCGGCCGCGTTGCGCATCCTCGCCGACATCGCGGATGATGTTGGTGAGTTGGAAAGCCAGGCCGAGATCGTGGGCGTATTTCTGGGTGTCGTTGTTTTTGTAACCGAATATCTCGGCGGCAAGCAGGCCGACGACGCTGGCGACACGGTAACAGTAGAGATACAGAGCCTCGAAGTTGGCATAGCGATTCTGTTCGAGATCCATTTCCATGCCATCGATGATTTCCAGCAGTCGCGCGCGCGGCAGCTTGAAGCGTCCCCGCGCCACGGCCAGTGCCTGGGTTACCGGATGGCCGGGTTTGCCAGCGTAAAGCGCCTCGACCTCGTTGCGCCAATCGGCCAGCATGGCGCGTGCCTGTTGCTGGTCGGGACATTCGTCCACGACATCGTCCACCTCGCGGCAAAAAGCGTAAAGAGCGGTGATCGCCTGACGGTGCTCGGGCGGCAGGAATAGGAAGCTGTAGTAGAAGCTGGAGCCGCTTTGTGAAGCTTTTTGCTGGCAGTATTCGTCGGGAGTCATGGACTTATCGGGTAATGGCGCGCCACGCCAGCAGCGGCCAATCGTAGGGTTTGAGCACGGGGCGACGGCGGAAGACATCGTAGCCGACGGCTTCGATTTTATCCAGGATGCGTAGGCCGCCCGCAATAATCATGCGCAATTCCAGCCCGATGCGGCCCGGCAGCGCGCGGCCTAGCGGTTCTCCAGAAAGCATCATGGCACGGGCGCGATCCACCTGGAAGCGCATCAGCGCTCGCCAGTTGTCGTCTGCTACGCTAGCCGTGATTTGCGCTTCGCTTACGCCGAAGCGGGCCATATCCTCCAGCGGCAGGTAAAGCCGGCCATTTGATCCTTTTTTCCAGTCAATGGCGACATCCTGCCAGTGGTTGATGAGTTGCAGGCTGCTGCAAATGGCGTCCGACCATGCCAATTGTTCCGCCGTTTCTGATTGGTAAAGCCGCAATAGCAGACGCCCGATGGGATTGGCTGAGCGACGGCAATAATTCATCAGTTCGGCGAAATCGGCATAGCGAGTTTTTCCGACATCCTGGCTGAAAGCGTCGAGCAGGTCGCGCAGAAGTTGCAGCGGTAGATCGTACCTGGCGATAGCCTGGTTCAGGCGTTGGAATATCGGGTCTGCCGAGGCTTCGCCGCGTTCGATGCGACCCAGCTCGGTGCGATAGCCGTCGAGATGGCGCAGGCGATCTTGCGGCGCAAGATCGCCCTCATCAGCAAAGTCGTCGGCGCTACGGGCGAAGGCGTAAATTGCCGCCACCGGTTTGCGCAAATGATCCGGCAGCAACAGCGAGGCGACAGGAAAATTCTCGTAGTGATTGATAGTAACGGACGGCATCGACAAAACGGGGGGGGCTGGGGAACAAGTTATGAAGCGCGGCTGACAGTATAGGGCTGTTCGGGTAGAATTCCAGATATGCGAGGGTGGCGGAATTGGTAGACGCACTGGATTTAGGTTCCAGCGGGGCAACCTGTAAGGGTTCGAGTCCCTTCCTTCGCACCAGATGACGTTATGTCGTCGTTTCTTAAGCAGGAATTTCAAGGATTTTTCATGCAGACTACCCAGGATAATACCAGCGCCAGTGTGCTCGAACGTCGTATCGATATGACGATACCGCTAGCCGAGATTGAAAAGGATGTGGAACAGCGCCTCAAGCAGGCGGCTCGCACGATAAAAATGCCCGGGTTCCGACCTGGCAAAGTGCCGCTCAAACTGGTTGCGCAGCAGTATGGGCCTCAGACGCGTAACGAAGCGATTGGCGCGGCGGTTGAGAAACTCTTCGGCGATGTGGTGCGCCAGCAGAATCTGCGTATTGCTGGCTATCCGCGCTTTGAGCCAAAGAGCGGCGATGGCGGTGAAGATCAGAGCAAAATCGAATTCAGTGCGATATTCGAGGTTTATCCGGAAATTGTTCTCGGTGATGTTTCTGGATGCGAAATCGAACGTGTCATGCACGTAATCAGCGAGGCCGAGGTTGATAAAACCATAGAGGTGCTGCGCAAGCAGCGTATTACTTATTCGCGGGCCGAGCGTGCAGCCGCTGATGGCGACCGTTTGGTGATAGATTTTACTGGCCGTCGCGAGGGCGAGGTTTTTCCAGGAGGTCAAGGCGCCGACTTTCCGGTGCTGCTCGGTAGTGGCCAGATGTTGGCCGACTTTGAAGCCGCGCTTATCGGCATGTCGGCAGGCGAGACGAAGACCTTTGACTTGACTTTCCCTGCCGATTACAAGGCCGAGGATATTGCTGGCCAGACCGTGCAATTTGAGGTGACGCTGAAGGCTGTCGAGGGGCCGTTATTGCCTGAACTTGACGCTGGATTTGCCAAGTCTCTGGGTATTGCCGACGGCGATCTGGACAAAATGCGTAGCGAGGTTCGCGCTAACCTCGAACGCGAGATGAATCAGCGTTTGCGTGATCGTGTCAAGCATCAGGTAATGGAGGCGCTGCTGACGGTTAATCCGATCGAAATACCTAAGGCTTTGGTAGAACTCGAATCCCGTCAGATGGCTGAAGCTGCTCAGCAGCAATTGCGAGAGCGTGGTTTGTTGGGAAAAGATACGGCGGCGGATCCCAAATGGTTTACCGAGAAAGCTGAACGTCGAGTGAAGCTTGGCCTGCTTCTCGCCGAGTTGGTCAAGGTCAATCAGCTTAATGCAAAGATGGAGCAGATTCGCGCCGTGATTGACGATTTTGCCCAGACTTATGAAGACCCAGCAGAAGTCGTGCGTTGGTACTATTCACAGCCGGAGCGCCTGGCGGAAGCAGAGGCTTTGGTGCTGGAAAACAACGTGGTCGATTGGGTGCTCGCAAATGCCAAGGCTGTCGATAAGGAAATCGGCTTCGACGAACTGATGGGAAATGGAGCCTGATATCGTGACCGCATCCATGCAGAACAACATGCGCGAATGGGAGCCGACAGGTCTTGGCTTGATTCCCATCGTCATTGAGCAAAGCGGGCGTGGTGAGCGCTCCTATGATATCTACTCCCGCCTGCTCAAAGAGAGAGTGGTGTTCCTGATAGGGCCTGTCAACGATGCCACAGCCAATCTGGTCGTGGCGCAGTTGCTATTTCTGGAATCGGAAAACCCGGATAAGGATATCTCCTTCTATATCAACTCGCCTGGCGGTTCGGTATCGGCCGGGATGTCAATTTACGACACAATGCAATTCATCAAGCCGGACGTATCCACGTTGTGCATTGGACAGGCTGCTAGCATGGGAGCTTTCCTGCTGGCTGCTGGTGCCAAGGGCAAACGCTACTGCCTGCCTAATTCGCGCGTAATGATCCATCAGCCGATGGGTGGATTCCAAGGCCAGGCGTCGGATGTGGAAATTCATGCCAAGGAGATTCTATTCCTAAAGCAGAAACTGAACGAATTACTGGCAAAACATACCGGACAGTCGATTGAGCGTGTCGAGCGCGATACTGACCGCGACAACTTCCTTTCGGCAGAAGCTGCCACTGAATATGGCTTGGTGGACAAGATTCTGACCACTCGAGGTGAAGTTGCCTGACCGCAATATTCGCCGTAATTATTAAATTCGATATCCGCAGCATCAGGAGGCACGGAGCTTATGGATAAGAAACCGGGCGGTGGGAAACTGCTCTATTGTTCCTTCTGCGGCAAAAGCCAGCATGAGGTTAAAAAGCTTATTGCCGGGCCATCCGTTTTCATCTGCGATGAATGCATTGATCTATGCAATGACATCATCAGCGATGAGATGTCGGTCGAGCAGAGTGCGGCAGGTGGCAAGGGCAACAAATCGGACTTGCCTACGCCCAAGGAAATCAGTTCGATCCTCGACCAGTATGTGATTGGCCAGGATTCCGCCAAGCGTATTCTGTCGGTGGCTGTGTACAACCACTACAAGCGCTTGAAACACCTTTCGCATTTGCCGAAAAACGATGCGAACGATGGCGTCGAACTTGCCAAAAGCAACATTCTTTTGATCGGTCCAACGGGTTCCGGCAAGACCTTGCTTGCCCAGACGCTGGCAAGGTTGCTTAATGTGCCGTTTGTCATGGCCGATGCGACTACGCTGACCGAGGCTGGCTATGTCGGTGAAGATGTCGAAAATATTATCCAGAAATTGCTGCAGAAATGCGACTATGAAATCGATAAAGCGCAGCAGGGGATCGTCTACATCGACGAGATCGACAAGATTTCACGTAAGTCGGATAACCCTTCCATCACGCGCGATGTCTCCGGCGAAGGTGTGCAACAGGCATTGCTCAAACTGATCGAGGGTACTATCGCTTCAGTTCCGCCGCAGGGCGGGCGCAAGCACCCGAACCAGGATTTCGTCCAGGTTGACACGACCAATATCCTGTTCGTTTGCGGTGGCGCTTTTGACGGACTCGACAAGGTGATCCGCAGCCGTTCCGATAAAAGCGGCATCGGCTTTGGCGCGGAAGTATCGAGCCGCGATAACAGGGATATATCCGAGACGTTGAAGCAGATTGAACCGGAAGATTTGATCAAGTTTGGTTTGATCCCCGAGTTTGTCGGGCGCCTGCCGGTAGTGGCAACCTTGATGGAACTGGATGAGGAGGCACTGATCGAGATTTTGGTGGCTCCGAAGAATGCGCTTATCAAGCAATACCAGAAACTTTTTCAGATGGAAGGTGTCGACCTTGAGGTTCGTCCGAGCGCCTTGCAGGCTATTGCGAAGAAGGCCATCAAGCGCAAGGCTGGCGCGCGCGGTTTGCGTTCCATCCTTGAAAATGTGTTGCTTGACACCATGTACGAATTACCGACGATGGACAATGTTGCCAAGGTCGTGATTGATGAGAATATGGTGAATAGCGGCGCCAAGCCGATACTGATTTATGCTGACCAGCAGAAAGTCTCCGGCTCCAACTGAGCGTTGATCTACGTGTGGTCTACACTGTGTATAAGCAGAGTGTGATAGCTGGGTCAGACGCTTCGATTTTCCGGGATTCGCTCTGCTGTTGAGTTGAATCTCCGTAATCCACCCCAATATGGGTTACGCTAGCACTTACGAAAAGGATATTGTTATGTCGAGCGAGATGAGCCTCTCCGCTGAAAGACTCGAACTTCCGCTCCTGCCGTTGCGGGATGTTGTCGTGTTTCCGCATATGGTAATTCCGCTGTTTGTCGGCCGTCCAAAGTCGATCAAGGCGCTTGAAATGTCCATGGAAGCTGGCAAGAGTATTTTGCTTGTGGCGCAGAAATCCGCAGCCAAGGATGAACCGGATGCTGAAGATATGTATCGCATCGGTTGTATTGCCAATATCCTGCAAATGCTCAAGCTGCCGGATGGCACGGTCAAGGTTTTGGTCGAGGGAATTAATCGTGCGCGCATTGAACGCATTGACGATCAGCAGCACTTGTTTGTCGCTGTTGTTACACCCGTACCCCCAGGCGAAGGCCCAACCCACGAAATCGAAGGGATGCGGCGCGCCATCCTGGCCCAGTTTGATCAGTACGTAAAGCTTAACAAGAAAATCCCGCCTGAAATACTTACTTCGCTGGCGGGTATCGAAGAAGCCGGGCGTTTGGCCGATACCATAGCTGCGCACCTGCCGCTCAAGCTCGAACAAAAGCAGGAAGTGCTTGAAATGTTCGATATTGGAGCACGTCTTGAGAAACTGCTTGGACAGTTGGAAGCTGAACTCGATATTCTTCAGGTCGAGAAACGCATCCGTGGCCGCGTCAAGCGCCAGATGGAAAAGAGCCAGCGCGAGTACTACCTGAATGAACAGGTCAAGGCCATACAGAAAGAACTCGGTGAAGGCGAAGAGGGTGCCGACCTGGATGAGATGGAAAAGAGGATCAATGCTTCTGGCATGACCAAGGAGGCATTGACCAAGGCGCATTCAGAACTGAGGAAGCTGAAGTTAATGTCGCCGATGTCGGCAGAAGCCACCGTCGTTCGTAACTTTATTGAGACCTTGGTTGGTTTGCCTTGGAAGAAAAAGAGTCGCATCAGCAAAGATATCGGTGCAGCGGAAAAAGTTCTCGACAAGGATCATTATGGCCTTGAAAAGGTCAAGGAGCGCATTGTCGAGTATCTTGCCGTACAACAGCGAGTTGAAAAGCTCAAGGCGCCCATCTTGTGCCTAGTTGGCCCTCCTGGCGTAGGCAAGACTTCGCTGGGCCAGTCGATTGCCCGTGCAACCAATCGCAAATTTGTGCGCATGTCTCTCGGTGGTGTTCGCGACGAGTCTGAGATTCGCGGCCACCGACGTACCTATATCGGTTCCATGCCGGGCAAGATTCTGCAGAATATGGCCAAGGTCGCCGTGAAGAATCCGTTATTTCTGCTCGATGAAGTCGATAAAATTGGTCAGGACTTCCGTGGCGACCCTTCTTCCGCCTTGCTGGAAGTGCTTGATCCGGAACAAAATTCGACTTTTACCGATCATTACGTGGAGGTGGAATATGATCTTTCCGATGTCATGTTCGTGGCGACGGCAAATACGCTCAATATTCCTCCGCCACTGCTAGATCGCATGGAAGTTATCCGTCTTTCCGGGTATACCGAAGACGAGAAGGTCAATATCGCCCTACGCTATCTGATGCCGAAGCAATTGAAGAACAACGGTATCAAGAAGAATGAGTTGGCAATCACAGACGACGCCCTGCGCGATATCGTTCGCTACTACACGCGCGAGGCTGGCGTACGTGCGCTGGAGCGAGACATCTCGAAGATTTGCCGCAAGGTGGTCAAATCGTTGGTATTGAGAAAGCGAACCAGTAAATTGGTTGTTAATTCCAAAAATATTGGAAAATTTCTCGGCGTGCGTCGTTTCTCGTTTGGCATGGCTGAGAAAGAGAATCAGATTGGGCAGGTCACAGGTCTTGCCTGGACCGAGGTTGGTGGTGAATTGTTGACGATTGAAGCGGTGGTGCTCCCTGGCAAGGGTAAAACAATGACTACCGGCAAACTTGGAGAAGTGATGCAGGAATCCATCCAGGCCGCGCTGACGGTTGTGCGCAAGCGCAGCAAGCAACTTGGTATCCCGGAGGATTTCTATCAGAAGAGCGACCTGCATATCCATTTGCCCGAGGGCGCTACACCGAAAGATGGGCCAAGTGCTGGCATCGCCATAGCGACTGCTTTGGTGTCTACGCTGACTGGTATCCCCGTTCGCGCCGATGTTGCAATGACCGGAGAGATTACGCTGCGTGGTGAAGTATTGCCGATCGGTGGACTCAAGGAGAAGCTGCTTGCAGCAGTACGCGGCGGTATTCGCGTGGCGTTGATTCCGGAAGAGAACGCCAAGGACATTGTCGAAATTCCGGATACCATCAAGAATCGCATAGAGATTATCCCTGTCAGGTGGTTTGACAAGGTGCTTGAGCTTGCGCTTGAGCGCATGCCAGAACCGCAAGTCGAACCGGAAAAGACAGCTCTGACTCCATTGCCGGTTGCGAGTGAAAATCTGCCCGGTAGCGGTATCCTGGCCCACTGACAACCGCGCTTTAACTTTGTCCCGCAAATATTGCAACCACGCCGTGTTTGCTTGTTGCAATGGAGAGGACTTATTTCATGAATCGCCTTGGAAACTGCTTGACACAAGGTTTTGCGGCTTGCTATAAAGCGGATACTAATAATTTAGTCTGAGCCAGCACCAGCGAGTGCTTTGCGTATGCTGGCTTTTTTTGTTGCCTGTAATTTTTGTTACTTAACATACAAAGAGGGGAGGCTTAAGTGAATAAATCAGAATTAGTCGAAAAAATTGCTGGAACGGCAGATATTTCCAAGGCTGCTGCTGGGCGTGCGCTCGATGCGGCTATTGGCGCTGTCAAGGCATCGCTGAAAAAGGGGGAAATTGTAACCCTGGTCGGTTTTGGCAGTTTCTATGTCGGCAAGCGCGCTGCTCGTACGGGGCGCAACCCGCGCACAGGCACAGCGATCAAGATCAAGGCAGCTAAGGTGCCAAAATTCAGGGCTGGTAAGGCATTGAAGGATGCGGTAAACTAGCGCGTTTTGTCGGCGGCATTGTGTATCTGCTGCCGACGTAAAACGGGTGCTTAGCTCAGCTGGTAGAGCGTCGCCCTTACAAGGCGAATGTCGGCGGTTCGATCCCGTCAGCACCCACCAGCTAATAGCAAGCCTTGGTTTTGGCTAGTCGAAAGCTGGTGCGCGTTTTCTGTTCAGATAATGCAAGGAAATTTGATTCTGGGAGTGGTAGTTCAGTTGGTTAGAATACCGGCCTGTCACGCCGGGGGTCGCGGGTTCGAGTCCCGTCCACTCCGCCAACAAAATAAAACGCCTACGGTAACAAGCCGTGGGCGTTTTTCTTTGAAAGTACTACACAAAGGTGTTACACAAGGCGAGAAACAGGATTGGCCTCCAAAGGAGTCCGCAGTGTGTTATTGATTCGGCCAGATGAAGTTTGAAGTTTCACGCGGCATATTTGACACGCGGGTCTTGGAAGAAGCGTTTGACCCGCTCGGGTGATTGTTCGAGCTTGGTCAAGTGTTCTGTGGCTGCGATTTTCAGTTTGGCCTTGGTGCGTACCGGTACCTTCGTTCCGATGGCGTGCTTGAGATCGGCATTGAGCCGCTCCTCCGGATTCAGTTCCGGGCTGTAGCTAGGTAGGTAGAATATCTCGATCTTGTCCTTGCGCTCAGCCGCCCATGTTTTGACGGGCTTGCTGTGATGCACCCGCAGATTGTCGAGAATCAGAAATACCTTCTTGCTGGCATCCTTGATTAACGCTTCGAGGAACTCGATCAGCTTGTCTGAGTTGAACGCCTCGTCAATGATCATCCACCGTGTCTTGCCTTGGTTCGTCACCGTGGCAATCATCGACAGCTTCTGCCGGGTGCCGCCTACCGTGTAGGTGACCGGGGTCTTGCCTGCCGGGGCGTAGCAGCGACCGCGCACATCGGTATTGACCAAGGCCGTCTCGTCACCCCAGTGAATCTCGCCACCTTCAGTTTTGGCACGCTTCTCAATCTCGGGGTATTGCTCATTGAGCCAAGTTTGCACGGCCTCCGGTCGTTGCTCGTAGGCCTTCTTGATCGGCTTCTGTGGTGTAAAACCCCAGCGCGACAAATAGTTGCCGACTCCGCGCACCGACAGTTTGATGCCGTACTCACGCTCAATCAACTGCATCACCGCTGTGCGGGACCAGAGTGCAAATTCCATCTTCAACTGCTCAGGGCGTTTGTCGCAAATGATCTGCCGAATTTCCTGCTCCCGCTCTTCTGTCAGCGTCCGCCCTTGACCCGAGCGCTTGCCGCGCGTCGCCGGCTTGATGGCAGCAAGACCACCTTCCTCAAACCGATCAATCGCGGCACGAACTGTCGGATACGAAAGCCCACTGAGTTCGACGATTTGCATCACGCCGTAACCTTTGTGGTGCAACCGCACAACTTGCTTACGCCGTTCGTGCAATTGCGCCAGTGTCGAATATCTCGCGTCGTCTTTTTCCATGCAACGCATATGGGGCCACTCAACAATAATTCAAGCATTATCGTGCCGACTCAATAGGCAAAGTGTCTGGCGGGGTGGCACTGCCTTGCGCGGAACCCGCAACCTTCACCGCATCGGCCATCCGTAATCGTTTTACTTCCAGTTCATCATTACTTTGCTTCAGGCTACGGCGTATGGCGATTTCCTGTTCCACCTGTGCAAGATCGCGTAGCGCAGCCCGGTAAAGTTTGCGATCCGCGACAGACAAACGCAATTCCCCGGCATCCAAGGCTAGACGGTCTGCCAGGAGCCGTGTCTTGAAAAACTCGGCAGCTACGAAAGCATCGCCTTGGCGATTGCTTCCAATCAGTGCTAACAAGTAGTCATCCACCAATCTTCGCAAAGAGCCTTGCCAGACAGCGACGGTACGCGAATCAAAATCAAGAGTGCGTCGAACCGCCAACATGCCGCTTAAGCCTTCTTCGGCAACAACGATAGCTTCATCGAATCGCCGGGCATCGACCAATTTACCAGCAAGGTTAGCGTAGGCGAGCACCGTCCCAGGATGGCCCGCCCCCTGCTTAGCAATCAGGTTGGTCAGGCTCTTTCGATCCATCTCGATGGCCGCCCCTATCGCTCCTCCAGCAGACAACGACACGGCCAGATTGTTTTGCGCCTTGCGTGTAACTGGGTGCGAGTCGCCCAGCTTGAGTCGCGCCGTTTCAAGCGTCTGCCGTTCAAGGGCAACCCCTCCTTGGGTGTCGCCGGTATTCCGCATTGCTGTCGCCAAAACGAGTGGGCATCCAATACATGTGGATGATCCGGCCCTAGGGTCTGTTGACATTCGATAACAGCAACAATGCCACCGTCGTAAACACCCGAAAAACCTGTTCACGATCAGTCGGTTACAAAGGAGCTGTTCACCGTGGATATTTTCTGGTTATATCCTGGCTTTTCAGCGGGGTCAGGATGGTACGAATGTGGTTACGTGACGATCAATTTGAGCGGATCGCTGGGTTGTTGCCGGGGAAGGCAAGTGATCCTGGGCGTACGGCAGCAAATAACCGCCTGTTTGTGGAAGCCGTGCTGTGGATTGCCCGAACAGGCTCCCCCTGGCGCGACCTCCTCAGCGAATTCGGTTCCTGGAACAGTATCTATCAGCGCTTTGCTCGCTGGTCGCGACGAGGTGTCTGGCATCAAATCTTCGCCAAATTGGCACAACATGCTGATTTCGAAGAAGTCTTCATCGACAGCACGATTGTGCATGCCCATCAGCACGCTGCCGGTGCGGCAAAAAAAACGGTGATCAAGCCCTCGGGCGATCCCGCGGCGGATTGAGTACCAAAATCCATGCTTTGGTCGAGGGCTTGGGATCATTGGCGCGGTTCCGTCTGACCGGAGGCCAGGCCGGCGACAGCCCAGATGCACTTCCATTGCTGGAAGGCCTGCACCCCGACTCACTCAGCGCCGACAAAGCCTACGATGCTGGCGTCATCCTCGATTGCCTCGCCGCGCAACAGATCGTAGCCGTCATCCCACCGCGCAGTCATCGACTGGCGCAACGTCCCTTCGATCAGCATCTGTACAAAAATCGTAACCTCATCGAGCGCTTCTTCTGCCGCATCAAGCAGTTTCGCCGTATTGCTACTCGCTATGACAAACTCGCGCTACGCTTCGCTTCTTTCATCGCGCTCGCGGCTGCCGTCATTTGGCTTGCTTGATTGTCAACAGACCCTAGTTAGAGACGAAATAATCTCCCCAATGATTGGATGCCATATTGGCTTAATGTGACCAACTTCAAAAAGAGCCTGACCTGTTAGCTGCGCCAAGATTAATGTTTGCCACGCGCGATTCTTATGCGTTATGCAATGATTCCCTTCGCCTCCACAGAGGCCACATTTTGGAACTTCAGTAGTTGACGACGTAGATATCGTTTACTCGGTCGTATTGCCCTGGCCAGCAAGATCCTGAGGAAACGCGGTTTATTATCACTTTTTTTCCAGATGCCTGCGCCATTAACGCAATCGCGAACATTTGTTTTCCTCCCGGCAGGGTGCCGTCAAGAACTATATAGCCGTCGGCGTTGAAATTTCCAGCCGGCACTTTGATAATTCCGCAGCCGTTGTCCTGCATGCGGACATACTCGAGAGGGAACGGCCCACCCGCTTCCGCCAAAGCAGGCGTGGCCCAGAAAGATAGGGAGAGCAGCAACAGCGACACGAACTTCGAGCTAGATACGCTAATGTTGTTTGAGGTTTTCATCGCAACTCCTGTGTAAAGGTAAAGATAAAGATAAAGGCATGCTGTTTTACTGCTAAATAAGTATCAAACCTGATAGGCTGCTAGCATGAAATTCACTTAGTCCTATCAACTAAATTCTTTGATGTAGCCTTCAAGCAGTGTGCAACCATTGCCGCTAGTGCAGACGCCGGTCGTCACTGGCGTGCCGCTCACGTTCAACTCGACTTTCTTGCCGGAGACGAAGGCCGCCAGCAACAAGGCATACAACGCTTTGCCGCCGTCGCCGGAGCCGTCGTAGGAAAGGGCGGCGCCCGGACAGCCGGCGCCTATGCCATCCGAGACAAACACAAACTTGGTGCTGGCCGCGCCTTGGTAGCTGTTCAACTTCACCACCGACACGGTAAAGCCGGCGTAGCTCGGACTGGCCACCAAGGCCGCGAATACCAATGCGGCTAATCGCGCAATGCGGCGCTTCGTAATCCTGGCGGGCTTAGGTTGGTGCGAAACAGTGTTCATAGTTATCTCCTTTTGGCGCACCGTTGAGAATCAAGGCGAAAGGCGGATTCAAGTGGCTCCTCTGCGCGCAGCACTTATTGCTTGCCGACCATCGCGCGCCGCGCATGGGCCGGCTTCCATGAGGAAAGCTGCACATTGCCGATACCATTGAGCGAGGCCTCGGCATCGCTGATGACGGTTTCGTCGTTGAGGTCGAAACTCCGGGATGGCGGGGCCGACTGCTCTGCCAAGGATTGTTGGGGCGACGAGTTCTTCTGCCTGGCCTCAATCAGACGCAACTCATTGGCATTGCGGCCCAGCACCAGCCTGCCTTCCTGGTTGATTTCCGCCAATGCCGCCTTTCCGATAGCCGCGACGGGCTGCTCGAAATCTCCGCTGTCGTCGCGCAGCTTGCCGATCTGCAAACTGCCGTCGTCGCTCTTGATCAGCAAGTGCCGGCCGGCCCATTGCGCCTTTTTGGCTGTCACACCAGAGATCGGCTTGAGCGGCACCCAGCTATCATCGAGCGTGCTTTCTCCGACCTGGAGACGGCCCATGCTATCCACCACCGCGAGATGCAGGCGGCTTCGCACTTTGTTGCTCAATTCGACTGTCATTTCAAATTCGAAATCGGCCACGTCGCCGGCGTGCTTCTTCAGCGCAAGTTGTTTGCCGCTGGCATCGCGCAATGGCCCCTTGCCGATGAACAGGCTATTGCCGCCGCTCGCTTGACGCTGCGTAAAGCCAACCCAGCCACGCTCAATTTGGAAGCTTTCGACGTTGTCGGCGAGCTTGCCGAAACCATCGCCCACGCTGCCGCCATCATGCAGCCACAAGCTTCCATCGCGCCCGAGCACGGCGACTCGATCCACCAGCACCTGGAAACCTTTAACGCCTGAGGCCACCTTTTGGGGTTTGAAACCATATTCTTTCAGCAAGAAGGCGCCGTCCTCCTGCAAAATGCCGATGCGATTGTGGGTCAACTGAAACGCATCCACCTTCTGCGCGATTGCCCTCAACGGCGTATCGAGGGGACCTTCGGCAAAGAGCAGGGTGCCGTTCTTCTTCAGCACCGCCAAACGCCAATCCATCAACTGGAACTGCCTGACGCTATGCGCTACCGCGACCCATCGCGATCGTCCCCCGGGCTGTAGCGTTGTTTGCACACGGAGCGTTCCGTTGGTGTCAACATAGCCGGCGCGCCCGCCCCACACCGGCGACTCCTGCCAGTTCTTCTTCCACGCGAAATCCCGATGATTTTCGATTTCGTCGCTGTCCTGTCCCGGCTTGCCCGGATCGAACACCAACCACTTGTCGATCGCCATGCTCAGTGGTTTGACCGGTGCTGCATCCGCGATAGCTGGGATAACCGCCATGCCAAGCGTTGCCACGCCCGCGCAGAGCACCAAGGTGGTCGGAAGAAGTCGCTGCCACAGTCGACTGAAAAAGATCGTACCCATTATCTATCTCCAAAAAGATTGCGCCTAAGCATGACCGAAGTTACCAAGGGCCCAACCCGAAAGTGGAAAAGTAGGTGTCCCTGTTATGCGCGTTGAACGGATTGGTGAGGGTGTTGTTCCCGGTGTCGCCCGTATAGAAATGGTCTAGGACGCCGGCCCGATAGTCATTGGTGCTGAACAAGAGGTCGTTGCTGATCAGATCGTTGTTGCCCGAGTACTTATAGAGCGTTGCCCACGGCGGGCTGGTGAGCGCCTGAGCGGAGAGGAAGTAGGGTGGCGCAAAGGCGAAACCGGCGCGCACCCAACCCAACTGCACCAACGCCGCCACTTCCTCGGTCCCCAGGCTATGGCCGTAAGCGAAGACGTTCGATGGGGCGGCTTTGTTGTCGTACAGGAACCCGATGATGGCATTCAGCGTGGGCGACTTGGTATTGGTCGTGCCGAAGTTGTTCAGGAAATAGGCCATGTTGCTGACATCGGCCATATCCTGCATCAGCGAACCGCTGGTGCCGACGCCCGAAACGAAGATCCGGAAGGTGCCATCGGCCAGCACATCGACCACAGCGCGCGGCTTGGTGGTGCTTGGCATCGAAGCCGATGATTCGCATGCTGTGGTCTCAACGGGCGGCGGACGTCGGAGTTTCCCTCTGTCCTTGTTCAGCCAGGAACTGGTGGCACTGCTCGATGCCGGCCTCAATCTGACGGAAGCGCTGGCGACCCTGCATGCCAAGGAGCAACAGCCGTTTGTGGCGGGGGTTTTGGCGGAGGTGCTGACGGCGTTGCGCGAGGGGCGGAATTTCTCGGATGTCCTCGGCGGATTGCCGCAACACTTCCCGGAAGTCTATGTCGCCACCATCCGCGCTTCGGAGCGCACCGGCGACCTGCCGCGTGCCTTGGCACGATATATCGCCTACCAGCTCCAGTTCGAGACCATCCGCAAGAAGCTGATCTCGGCTGCCATTTACCCGGCCATGCTGCTTGTTGTCGGCGGTTTCGTCACCTTGTTCCTCCTGGGCTATGTTGTGCCGCGCTTCAGTGTCGTGTACCAGTCGTCGGGGCGGGAGATTCCCTGGCTGTCGTCGATGCTGCTATCGGTCGGCAAGCTGATTTACAACAACTGGCAAGTGACGCTTGGCGGTCTTCTGATTGGTTTTGGCACGCTCGGCTGGTGGCTGGCGCAACCGTCGGGGCGGGCCAGCCTGCTCAATACGGTGCTGCGCGCCCCTTGGTTGTCGATAAAGTCGGAAGAGTTCCGCCTCTCCCGCTTTTATCGGGCAGTCAGCTTATTGCTGGCGGCGGGAATTTCCCTACCTCGCGCTATGGGCATGGTCACCGGACTGCTCAGCGCCGCCCAGCAGGAGCGCCTGACGGCAGCCCGGCTGGCGGTTGAGCACGGACAAAGCCTATCGACGGCGCTGGCGAGTTCGCAATTATCGAGTCCGGTGGCCGATTCGCTGATCCGGGTGGGCGAACGTTCCGGGCAACTGTCTGAGATGCTGGAGCGAGCGGCGCGTTTCCACGACGAGGATTTTTCCCGCTGGATCGACTGGGCGTCGCGACTTCTGGAGCCGGTGCTGATGACGGTTATCGGGGTAGTGATTGGCGGCGTGGTGGTATTGATGTATATGCCAATTTTCGAACTCGCCGGGGGACTCCAATGATCTCGGACTCAATCCTGAGCGACGCGGTATTGCGCCAAGCCCGAATGTTGGCGAACGAAACCGACAGCACGTTGCTTGCCTGCCTGCAAAAGGTGGCAGGCCTGCAGAACGATGGTCTGACCAGGGCGCTGGGCGATCTGTTCGGTTATGCCACCCTTGCAATGGACTACCTGCAGACGCTTGAACCGCGTTTCGAGGTCATCGGTTTTAACGAATGTGTCCAGCGTGGCATCCTGGTGGCAGAGGGCGAGAACGATGAGATTACGCTAGTGCTGTCGGATCCCTTTGACGGCTCGGCTGAAACCTGGGTGTCGCGGCGCCTGAAATTGGCTGGTGTGCATTTGTCGAGGATCGCGCTGGCGCATCCGGACGATTTGCAGGCTTATTTCTCGCGGCTGGAACTGGGCATGCGCGCCATGGACGGTCTGGAATCGCAAGCGCTGGGGTCCAGTGATGAGGAAGTGGCGGCGGTGATTACCCTGTCGTCGATCAACGACGACACCAGCCCGGTCGTCAAGCTCGTCAATTCCACCATCTATGATGCCTTGAAGATGCAGGCGAGCGACATTCACCTCGAGTGCGATGCCGGTTGCCTGCACGTCCAGTACCGTATCGATGGCGTGTTGGTGCACATCACCCAAGCTCAGGGCGAAGACATGGCCGAGCAGGTGATTTCGCGGGTCAAGGTGATGGCCGAACTCGACATTGCCGAAAGACGCGTGCCGCAGGATGGGCGTTTCAAAGTGCGAATCAATGACCGCGATGTCGATTTTCGGGTTTCGATCATGCCCAATATTTTTGGCGAAGATGCAGTGCTGCGCTTGCTCGACCGGCAATCGCTGACCGAGGAAGCGCGCTCCTTGCGGCTGGATAACCTGGGGCTGGGCAAGAGCGCCATGGCCACTATCCGCATGCTGGCCAACAAGCCGCACGGCATGCTGCTGGTTACCGGACCTACCGGCTCGGGCAAAACGACGACCTTGTATGCGACGATTACCGAGATTCACAGCGGGCGCGACAAGATTGTCACCATTGAGGATCCGGTCGAGTATCGGCTGCCGCGCGTATTGCAAATCCCCGTTAACGAGAAAAAGGGGCTGACCTTCGCCCGTGGCCTGCGTTCCATTCTGCGCCACGACCCGGACAAGATCATGGTCGGCGAAATCCGCGACGATGAAACCGCACAGATCGCAGTGCAGGCAGCCCTGACCGGCCACTTGGTGTTTACCACGGTGCATGCCAACAGTGTCTTCGACGTGCTCGGGCGTTTCCTGCACATGGGGGTCGATCCCTACAGCTTTGCCAGCGCCTTGAATGGCATCGTCGCTCAGCGCCTGGTGCGCATCAACTGCCCGCATTGCACCGCCAGCGCGCCGCCGCCTTTCGACGATCTGCAAACCCTGGGCCTGGCGCCAGAACGCTATGCCGCATGGAAGTTTATGGAAGGCAAAGGCTGCGGCCATTGCCGGGGCACCGGCTACAAGGGCCGGCGGGCGGCGGCGGAAGTGCTGGTACTGAACGATACCCTGCGGGAAATGATCGCCAGCCGTGCGCCTATCTCCCAACTTAAGGAACATGCGGCAAAGGCTGGCATGCAATCGTTGCAGGACACGGCTTTGGGCTGGGTCGCGCAAGGCGAAACAACGGTGGCGGAGGTGTTGCGTGTGGCCGGGTGATCCTCTGCTGCTGGTGGTTATCGGTTCCAACCGCATCGATGCCGGCATCTGGCAACGCCAAGCGTGGCAGGCCGGTTCACAGTGCCATGTCGAGATCGGGCAGGCGGGCGGCCTGACGGGACTCGGCCCGGCGCTGGCGCAACTGGCTGCCCAAATCAAGGCGCAGCGGGTTGAGGTGACGCCAGTGCCGAAACGGCGCGGCGCTGCTGCGCGCTGCCCGTTGCGTATCCTGCTGGCGGATGGTTGGTATGCTAGCGCCATCGTGCCATGGAATCCGAACGATGCCTCCGGCAAGGCGTTGATTGCCCATGCCAGAGCCAGTTTGCTGGGATCGGGTTTTGATCTTCGCGCCGAGGATACCGTGCGCGTGGCCGACGCTGCCTATTGCCAAGCTCGCTGGACTGTCGCCTATCAGGCGGATATGCTGCATATCCTGGACGAATTCGCCGTTGCTGCCGCTGTCAATCTGGAATCGGTAGCGCCACTAAGTGTGGCTGCCCTTCATGCGCTGCGAGAGACGCTTCCCGAACAAGCGCTGGTTGCCTTGATGGAAGGCCGGGAAATAGCTTTGTGGTACGTCCGGAACTCTTATCCAAAACGGTTGTTGCGCCTGGAAACGCCCAGCCAGACGCCGCAGGATGCCGTCGATCTGCTCTGGCGCCGGGCAAGACTGCGCGATCTGCGCCTCGCGAGCCTCGATAAGGTTTTTGTGCTTGATCTGAGCGGCCAGGCGACGACATCGCAGTTTTCGGCAGAACGGCACGTCATCGCCGAATTGCCTGCGCTGGCCGCCAACGAAAACGTGGCCGCGCCTTTGCGCGTGGCGAGCCTTGTCCGCGATGGTGTCTTCGATCTCGATGCGCGCCAACGTTTTCCGCGACTGAGCTTTAGGCGCCTTGCCGCAGCCAGCCTGGCGCTTAGCGTTGCCGTAGCGCTTTGCTACCAGGCCGTCCATTTGGCGAGGGTGGAGGCAGAAGAACAACAGCAACTAGCCTCCAGGAAAGCTGCGTTTTCCCCAAGACCAGGGCCGGTCTGGAGCAAGAACGAGCAGCAACGAATCGTTGCGGTTAACACGGCGATCCGCCAATTGAACCTGCCAGTCGCCCCTTTGCTGCAAGCCATCCAGCCGCCGAAGGACATTCGCGTAGCTGTCTTGGGAGTCAAGTTCGAACCCGGGCGGGGCGGCGACGAAATGCCGCTGCTCCAGCTTACCGCCGAGTCGCGTTCAGGCGAGGAGATGGCGCGCTACGCGGGCTTTCTGGCTTCCCGTCCGCCGTTGGTGGATGCCTATGTGACCAGGCACGAGGTGGTCGACAACGACATGCTCAAACCCTACCGTTTTGTGGTGACAGCAAGATGGCGCGAATAAGCCTGTTCAGATTGCGAGACATAGCCGAACGCGGCCTGTGGGAGGCACAGCGTGGCGGGCGCCTGCTGCTGCGTCGCGTCGGCTGGATAAGTCTGGTGATGGTGGTGGCGGTGATGGTGGTTGCCCCTGTCTGGCTGCAGATGGAACGGGCTGCCGGGCGTCTCGTGGAAACGCGGCAGGCGCTTAAAGCGCTGGCGGCCGACAGCGCTTCGTCGCATGGTCCGACCGATAGCCGTCAACGCCTGCGCGAATTCGAGACTTATCTGCTGCCCTACGATCATGTTCCCGACACTCTGCAGGACATCTTCCGCCTGGCGGAAACCGAAAAACTCGTATTGCAGCGCGGCGAATACAAGGTCGAACCGGATCTGCGCGGCGAGTTCATGCGCTACCGCATGATCCTGCCGCTCAAAGGCGATGCGCAAGCCATTTACCGTTTCATGCTTGCGGCCTTGCAGGAGCACAAGACGCTAGCGCTGGATTCCGTGCAGTTCAAGCGCGAGCAAATCGGCGCATCGGTTGTTGAAGCTCGAGTTCAGTGGATACTGCTTACCCGCGTGTCCACTATCGGCCTGCACCTCGGGACAGAAAATGCTACGGGTGAGAAGCCATGAGCCTGAATCGCCGCCAAGTGATGTTGGGATTGGCTTTGGCAGTCATGCTGGTGGCCGCGTATTTTGCCCCGGAACCTAATAGCGGGGTAGTTGCGCCCATCGCAAAACCGGCTGCGCCGAGTCCGGCCTTGCGCGCCGAGTCCGCAGGTTTGCGCCCGACGGCGGCCAATCTCGAAGTGCTGAGTATCCGTCCGCGCATTGCCGGGGAGAACGAGCTAACAACCCTGGCGCCTGTCGCTTGGGAAGTTCCCGCCCCGCCGCCGCCGCCACCGCCGCCGCCGCCACCGCAAGCGCCGCCGCTGCCGTTCAAGGTGATCGGGCTATATACCGAGGGCGAGCAAGTGACGCTGGTTCTCGAGAAAACCAATGTCTCTTTCCAGCAAAGCAGCCCGTATTCTCCCGGTCAGATTGGCTTCCCCATTCCTAATAATCTCCACGTGGCCGAAAGTTTTGTCGTTCGGGTTGGCGACATCATTGACAATCTCTACAAGGTCGAAAGTTTGAAAGACGGCGTGCTAACTTTGCTTTACCTGCCGCTCCAGCAGAAACAGACACTCGTTGTTTCGTCGTCCAATTAATTGGCTATAACCATGAATTCACTTCAAATCGCTTCCCCGGCCCTACCGTCTTTGATGCAGTTCATGCGTTGGCTATGCCGGATCGCATTGATCCTGTTCCTGCTCGCCGGGCTTTCCGGTTGCGGCGGCATGATGGCGTTTTGGAAAGGGAATTCTCTGCTCGACGAAGGCAAGTTCGATGAAGGTCTGGCGAAACTGGAGGAGGCGGTAGAGGCGGAACCGAAAAATGCGGAATACCGGATCACCCTCACCAACCGGCGGACAGCTCTGGTCAACCGCCTGATAATGTCAGCCGAAGCTGCCTACCGCGAGGGCCGCTTGAGCGATGCCGAAAAGGCTTATCAGCAGACGTTGAAATACGATGTCCATCACGTCGTAGCCAAGCAGGGATTGGAAGCACTGGTTGCAGAGCGCCGTAACCGGCAAGTCATTGCCGAGGCCGAGGCGCTATTCAAAAAAGGGGATGAGATTTCGACGCAAAATGCGCTGGAAAAGCTGCGACCGGTGTTAGCTGCCAATCCCAACCAGAAGGAAGCGCTGAACCTCAAGGTTCGCATCGAACAGTCTCTGGTCAAGGAACAGAAACCGTACCCAAAACTGGCCGAAAGCTTTCGCAAGACGATCTCGCTCAAATTCCATGAAGCGCCGTTCAAATCCGTGTTTGACGTTATTGCCACGGTTTCCGGCCTGAACTTTTTTTTCGATAAGGACGTCCGCTACGACCAGAAAATTTCGATCATCGCCAAGAACACTACGGTCGAGGATGCCGTGCGCCTCCTGCTGGTGACCAACCAACTGGAGCAGAAGGTGCTCAACGAGAACACCATCCTCGTCTACCCCAACACCCCGCAAAAATTGCAGGAATACCAGAGCCTCTCGGTGCGCGCCTTTCTCCTCGCCAATTCCGATGTCAAGGCGGTTTCCAATACGCTCAAATCCATTGCCAAGATCAAGGAAATGGTGATCGATGAGCGCTTGGGGCTGATCATCGTCCGCGATACTCCGGAAGCTATTCGTTTGGCAGAGCGCATTGTCGCTCTTCAGGATTTGAGCGATCCCGAAGTTGTGCTTGAGTTGGAGGTCATGGAAATCAAGCGTACCTGGCTCCTCGAACTGGGCATCCAGTGGCCCTCGCAACTGTCGCTGCTTCCAATTTCGTCCGGCGCCGCAGGAACAGCGCTGACTCTTGACAACTTACGGAATAGGACATCGGCCACAACCCAGGCCACCATTGGCGCGACCAACATCAATGCGCGCAAGGAAGACCAGAATACCAATATCCTGGCCAATCCCCGCATTCGGGTACGCAACAAGGACAAAGCCAAAATCATGATTGGCGATCGCGTGCCGGTTATTACCACTACCGCGACCTCGACCGGTTTTGCCTCGGAATCCATCAGTTACATCGATGTAGGCCTCAAACTGGAAGTGGAGCCAAACATCTATCTTGACGAAGAGGTGGCTATCAAAGTTAACCTCGAGGTCTCCAGCATAGTGCGCGAAGTCATCAGCAAATCCGGGGCGCTCTCCTATCAGATCGGCACACGGGGCGCCAACACGGTGTTGCGGCTAAAGAATGGCGAAACCCAGGTTCTTGCCGGCCTGATCAGCAACGAAGAACGTGTCACGGGCAACAGGGTGCCGGGTCTCGGCGACATTCCCATCATCGGGCGTTTGTTTGGCAGCCAGAAGGATGACAACCAGCGTAGCGAGATTCTGCTCGCCATCACGCCACGGGTGGTGCGCTCCATTAAGCGGCCGGATCTCCTGACTGCCGAGTTCGAATCCGGCACGGCCAATATCGCCAGTACCAAATCGCTACGCTTGTCCACGGTTGAACCTTCCAATGCGACCGCAGGCAACGTTGCCGCGCCTGGAGTAATTCCTGGTGCGGTGGTAGGTGGATCCCCGTCAGGACCGACGGCAACGCCGATCGGGTCGGTGACGATGCCAATCATTCCGATAATACCGCCGGTCATGCCAACCAACCACCATGCCCCTAATGCGACCGTAGGCGGCAGTGCCGTACCGATGCCGCCGAGCGTAGCAACGCCAGCGCCCGTGACAGCGCCGACCGGCTTGGCCCCGCCACCGGCCATGCCGGGAACCATGCCTGAACAGCCGGCAAGATAGCGTCATGATGCTCGGCACACCGTTTTCCAGCGTATGTCCGAAGGGCTTCACCTTCATCGAGTTGATGGTCACGCTTGCCATCATGGGCGTGCTCCTTCTCGTCGCTGCGCCGCTTGCCCAAGTGGCCGTCCAGCGCGAAAAGGAGCGGGATTTACGCAGCGCCTTGGCGCAAATCCGCGAGGCGATCGATAATTACAAGCGGACGGTGGAGCAGGGCAGAATCATGCTCAAACCTGGGGATAGCGGCTATCCCAGGACACTGGACGATCTGGTCGGCGGGATTCCAGATCAGCGTAGCCCCACCAAGCAAATGATATACATCCTGCGGCGTCTGCCCCCCGACCCATTTTATCCCGACCCAAATGCCAAGGCATCGGATACCTGGGGACTGCGCAGCTACGCTTCGCCGCCGGAAGAACCGGCGGAAGGCGATGATGTGTTCGACATCTATTCCAAATCGGACAAGAAGGGACTGAACGGCGTGCCCTACAAGCTCTGGTGATAGCATGAAAAAGATGCCGAAAGCCATGCGCCGCCTGCTGCTCAGCCTCTTTGGGCGCACGGCCCAAGCCCCGGTTTGTCTTCCTGGCAGCGCTGCCGATGCCTCCAGACCAGAAGGCGCGCGTCCGCGGGGTTTCACCCTGATCGAACTCCTGGTCGTAATGTCGATTGTGGCCTTGCTGCTGACGCTCGCGCTGCCGCGCTACTTCGGCTCGCTGGAGCGTTCGCGCGAAACGGTCTTGCAGGAAAACCTCAAGATACTGCGTGCGACCATTGACAAGTTCTACGCCGACAAGGGGCGCTACCCGGAGGAGTTGGCCGAACTGGCCGCGCAGAAATACCTGTACGCAGTGCCGCCCGATCCGATCACCGAAACGGAACGCAGTTGGGTTATCGTACCGGCGCAGGAGACTGACCAGAAAGGCATTGCCGACGTCAAGAGCGGGGCGCCGGGCAAGGACAGCCGCGGGCGTTTGTATGACAGCTATTGAAGGCGGTATGAATATACTCAGGCAAATGCAATCGCATGAATGCGCGAAACAGATACCCCCCTCGCCCCGCATACGGGGAGAGGGGGTATTCCGGCGCTGCCGGGGATACACCTACCTGTGGATGCTGCTCCTGGTGGCGCTGATGGGGCTGGGCCTGACGCTGGCGGTGGAGATCGATTCGGTAGCCGCGCAACGGGATCGAGAAAAGGAATTGCTGTCCATCGGCCGCCAGTTTCAGGAAGCCATTGGCCGTTATTGTGGAACCCCATTGCCAAATGGCAGGCGCGAATACCCGGCCGGACTGGAAGATATGCTGAAGGACAATCGCATACCTGGCATTCGTCGCCATTTGCGCAAGATATTTGTGGACCCGATGACCGGCAAGGCTGAATGGGGATTGGTTCGGGTCGGCGGGCGCATCGTCGGGGTGTATTCGCTTTCCGAGCGCCTGCCGATCAAGCAGGACGGTTTCGAAATGGAGCAGATGAGTTTCCGCAACAAGCAGAAATACACCGAATGGGTCTTCTCCTACCCACCGGGCCTATTGGCGCAATCCGACAGCAAAGACGTGCCGCCGGGACTGGAACCGCCAAAATCGGCGGGTATCCCACAATGAGAACCTATTTCTATTGATGCTTCCGAAATGCATGACAAGGGCCACGTCATAGATGGTCGCCCCTATTTTGCCAAGCATTCAATTGATGATGATAAGAAGGTGAAGATTGCGGCCATAGATCCGGACTTTGATCGAGGCCACAAGCCTCTGTCCCTGATGGAATATG
>Ga0074195_1001818_pt1 | contig 27159 bp, 18 predicted proteins | sample EPASupsiteHSE623_FD_64525 | JGI IMG/M metagenome (GOLD analysis project Ga0074195, IMG submission 64525) | Bioremediated contaminated groundwater from EPA Superfund site, New Mexico - Sample HSE6-23 | ecosystem: Environmental > Aquatic > Deep subsurface > Groundwater > Contaminated ... | reverse complement strand
CGAACCACAGATGTTGCCTACCATCACGCTATAGCTTCCCTCGTCCTCAGTGCTAACACTGGGGATGCTGTAGATGTTCCCGGTTGCTCCCACGATGCCCTCGCCATTCTTCATCCACTGATAGGATAAGGGTTCGGTGCCATTGGCGGCCGCGTTGAAGGTCGCGGCGGAGCCGATGCAGACCTCCTGGGATGCTGGCTGAGCCTGGATGGTGGGAACCTGGTCCAGGGTAAGGGTTGCAGCAATGGATTCAACTGATCCGCAGGGGTTGCTCACCATCACGCTGTAGGTTCCCTCGTCCTCAACGCTCACACTCGGGATGCTGTAGCTGTTCCCGGTTGCTCCCAGGATGCCCTCACCGTTCTTCATCCACTGGTAGGAGATGGGCTCGGTACCATTGGCGGCTGCGTTGAAGGTTATAGCGGAGCCGATGCAGACCACCTGAGAAGCAGGCTGGATCTGAAGGGAAGGAGCCTGGTTCAGAGTAAGGATTGCAGCACCGGATTCAACTGATCCGCAGGGGTTGCTCACCATCACGCTGTAGCTTCCCTCGTCCTCAGTGCTCACGCTCGGGATGCTGTAAATGTTCTCGGTTGCTCCCAGGATGCCCTCACCGTTCTTCATCCACTGGTAGGAGATGGGCTCGGTACCATTGGCGGCTGCGTTGAAGGTTACAGCGGAGCCGATGCAGACCACCTGGGATGCTGGCTGAGCCTGGATGGAAGGCGCTGAGTTTAGGGTCAGGGTTGCAATATCCGATTCTATCGAACCACAGATGTTGCCTACCATCACGCTATAGCTTCCCTCGTCCTCAGTGCTAACACTGGGGATGCTGTAGATGTTCCCGGTTGCTCCCACGATGCCCTCGCCATTCTTCATCCACTGATAAGATATGGGTTCGGTGCCATTGGCGGCCGCGTTGAAGGTTACAGCAGAGCCGATGCAGACCTCCTGGGAAGTTGGATGAGCCTGGATGGTGGGAACCTGGTTCAGAGTAAGGGTTGCAGCACTCGATTCTACTGATCCGCAGGGGTTGCTCACCATCACGCTGTAGCTTCCCTCGTCCTCAGTGCTAACACTGGGGATGCTGTAGATGTTCTCGATTGCTCCCGTGATGCCCCTGCCGTTCTTCATCCACTGATAGGATATGGGCTCAGTGCCATTGGCGGCCGCGTTGAAGGTTACCGCGGAGCCGATGCAAACTTCCTGGGATGCTGGCTGAACCTGGATGGAAGGCACTGAGTTTAGGGTCAGGGTCGCGATTTCCGATTCTACCGAACCGCAGAGGTTGCTTATCATCACGCTGTAGCAGTTGCATCCAGCGGTTCTGGAGACGTTTGGTATGGTATAGACATCCGAGTTTGCGCCTGCGATGCCCTCGCCATTCACCATCCATTGATAGGAGAGTGGCGGCGTCCCTGCCGCCGCTACGCTCAGGGTAACGCTCGATCCCTCACAGACAAGCTGCGAGGATGGTTGAACCCTGATAGATGGAATCGAGTTTACCGTCAGGGTTGCCCTGTTCGATTCCATCGAGCCGCAGTCGTTTCTCGCCATCAGGCTGTAATTACCCGCGTCCTCCGATCTCGCCTTTGAGATTACGTAGCGGTCCGAATTGGCTCCGTTGATCTCAACTCCGTTCCTCATCCATTGATAGGAGATGGGCTCCGATCCGGTGACCTCTGCGCTGAAGGCCGCCTCTGAGCCTATGCAGATCTCCTGGGACGCAGGCTGCACCTGAATCGAAGGCGCTGAATTCACGGTGAGGACCGCGATGCTGGATTCTGCAGAGCCGCAGATGTTGCTCACAACCACGCTGTAGCTGCCTGCATCGCCAAAGCTCACACTCGATTTGCTGTAGACGCTTTCGCGTTCTCCAGCGATTATCTGTCCATTCTTCATCCACTGATAGCTGAGCGGCTCCGTGCCCGCAGCGACCACGCGGAAGGCCGCGGGCGAATTAGAGCAGACTGCCTGGCCTGAAGGCTGAGCCTGGATCAGGGGTTTGGTGTTGACGGTCAGCATAGCCGGAATCGATTCAATCAAACCGCAGCTATTGCTCACCATCACGCTGTAGTTGCCGGCATCGGCAACGCTCGCGCTCGGTATGGCGTACACATTGGCATTAGCTCCGCGTATCTCCACCCCGTTTCTCCTCCACTGATAGACTAGAGTCTCAGAACTCATGGCCTCGACGCTGAAAGTTGCCGCCTGGTCCTCGCAAACGGTGAGGCTCTCGGGCTGAGCGGCAATTCCTGGTGATCCCGATCTTATCTTTATCAACCAGGCTTCATTTTCACCGGTCCTGGATTGTTTGACGTTGCAGCATCCCTTCTCTGGAGAATATGCACCGTAAGAGCCCGTTATGCCGGATATCAGGTAACTGCCATCGTCTATCAACTGCGCCGAATATGCTTTATCGTCCAGCTTTCCGCCATAGGTCTTATCCCAGACCTTTGCTCCATCCTGTCCCATCTTGATCATCCAGGCATCATAGCCACCCGCGCCATACGAACTCGTGGAACCGAAAAGGATGTACTCACCACCACTCGTTTTCAGGACTGAATCACCCTCATCGTCCAGAGGTCCTCCGAAGGTCTTATCCCAGATCTTGTTGCCCATCTCATCGGTCTTGACGGCCCAGATGTCGTAGCCGCCCGAGCCGTAAGATTTGGTCGAGCCGGCTAGGATGTAGCCGCCGTCATCCGTCTGCTCGGCAGACCATCCCTTGCTCCATGGATTTAGCTCGCTCTCTACTCCTCCGAAGGTCCTGTCCCATACTCTGTTGCCTTCCCCGTCGGTCTTGATCAGCCAGGCATCGTAGCCGCCGGCACCGTAAGAGCTCGTGGCACCGACGACGATATAGCCGCCATCGCTGGTCGGCAGAGCTAGGTCGGCCTCATCATCCAGCGGTCCTGCAAAGGTCCTATCCCAGATCTCATTCCCAAACTCGTCGATTTTGATAAGAGATGCGTCATAATTGCCATCGGAGCTCATAGATCGCGTTTTGCCGGCGATGATGTATCCACCATCAGCGGTCCGCCTGATCGAATTTCCCTCATCATCCAATCGACCTCCGAAGGTCTTATCCCAGATCCTGTTGCCGTCCCTGTCCGTCTTGATTGCCCAGATATCATAGCCACCAGCCCCGGTTGATCTTGTGGCGCCGGTGATGATGTAGCCATCGTCGCTGGTCTGCTGAACTGAGTGCGCCTTATCGTCTCTCAGCCCGCCAAAGGTCTTGCTCCAGATCTTGTTTCCTTCTATATCTGCATTTAACAGCCAGGCATCGTAGCCACCAGCGCTATCGGACTTGGTCGACCCGGCTATGATATAGCCGCCATCGCCGGTCATCAGGACGGACTGTCCCTCATCGTCTTCCGAACCACCGAAGGTCCTTTCAAGTTCTGTAGCGATGCATGGGGCGCTGCCAAGAGCTCCCTGGGCAAAGATCATCAGCATCAGCACGGCTATACAGGCTTTCAAGAATGATTGTTCGCAAAATTTTGCAGTCGTATTATTCCTCCGAGGGGATTAATCTGATAAATTCTCTACATTATGTCCGATGATTAAATAGAGTTTATTGTTTAATATTATATTTTGATCTCTTTGCATGGGTCACGTGAATCCTATCAGGCCGCATTTTTTTTTAAATTTCAATACCGTCCAATTTAATTTAATAATAATAGGTTAAATCTTTCTACCACTTGCATTTTTTAGTGTTCTAAATCCTTCTTATCGGTTGCTGTCGTAGGCTCTCTCCGAAACAGTCAATCAAATATTTAATTATGTCATAATGCATTATAAAAGAATAGGGAACTTTTTTTCCGAAATTTGGTTTAGAATCTTTAATCAGCTGTAAAGGCGCGACAAAATTTTAATAAATCCTTCATTTTATTTAATCAGTGATCAAAAAAATCCACAAGGCTTGAAGACTAACGATGGGTCAGTTAATAGAATTTGATCACGCGAATAAGCTGTGGCCTAAAATAAGACAAAAAGTAAGGCATGCATAATGCGCGAGGATTCAAGCGAAGCCTCCATCGCAAAGGTGCCTAATGTTCAAAAAGAATTTGAACCCCCCGATCTCAATTCCGAGACACCGTCTCCCACCCATTCCAGGCCTGCCGACACCTGGCTATCATCAGTTTTCCGCTGCAGTCGCCCTGCAGAGCACATGCTCTTGCACCCAGAAACTGCCCGGACTGCGTCACTGTCAATGAGGTTAAAAAATCAAGGAGACCTCATAGATAGTTCTTCCAATTCTCCGCAATTTTACAGAATATATATAGTTCGCGGCCATATTTGCCCGAAGATCAAAGAGCTTCCCAAAGTTAGATATCCTGCCATATCCTAAGAGCTATCTCGTTCATGGAAATCAATCTGCCGTGCCGCCTGGGCAAGAGAGAGTGGATGCACTTCCTGACCCTCGTCCTTGTTGTGCTGGCGTCCTACTTCATCTGGCCGCTGCTGGACGGCCTTGTTCTGGGGCTGGTCTTCGCCTATGTCGGCAGGCCGGTCAAGGACCTGTTTAAAAAGAACCGGCAGGCGGGCTCCCTTGCCGCAACAATTTGCATCGTCATTCCACTTTCTGCAGTCTTCGCTCTTGGCGTCATCGAGACAATAAACCAGATAAAGTGGCTGGAGATGCATCAGAGAGATATCATAGCCACCAGCTACGGTTTCATGTCCCGCGTGCATATTCCCCAGGCCATATTCGATGAGATCTCGCGGGGCATGGCCAATCTGATGGAGATCGGGCTGCATCTTTTAGCCGGGTTGCCTGTATTCGGCCTGGGCACTGCCCTGACTCTGGGGATCATCAACTTCGTGATATCGCTATGTGTCTGCTACTTCCTGCTGCTGGACGGGACGCGACTGAAGAATGCCGTCCTGGAATTTCTGAACCTAGAAGACATGGAATTTGAGAAGCGATGCCTGGCCAGGATAGACGGCATTTTATGCGGCATTTACACGGGCAGCATCTACACGGCCATTGTAGGCGGACTGACATCCGCGGCTATCTTCTATGTCTTTGGGGTCCCAAGGCCCTTCGCCATGGCCAGCATAGTCTTTCTGGCCGGAATGGTTCCCTTCCTTACCTGGCTCGTCTTCATCCCCACGGCCATCAGCAGATACGTCGAGTTCGGCCCGATGGATGCTCTGCTCTTCTTCCTGGCGGCCTCGATCCTGGTCCACGTGGCTGAGCTGGTCATCCGGCCTTACATCGTCTCCACCAAGTCTTCGCTCCATCCGCTGCTGGTGCTGCTCGCATTCCTGGGAGGCGGCCTGGTGGCCGGAATCAGCGGCTTCTTCCTGGCCCCGGCGATGATCGGCGTGGTGACCGGCATTTACCAGGTGGTGGCGGAGGAGCGAAAAGAGGAAAAAGAGCGAGCGGAGAATAAAACAGGGAGCATCGGTGCTGCAAACGCAATGCATGGGACGAATTAGCGGGCCTGCGGCTTCTTTCGGGTCCATGCTTTCGATTTTCTTCGCCATTTCCATTTTCTACTCAATTCTCGTCTCTGCAGCATTCTGCATCCTGCAACCCTATCCTGCCAATCCTATTGATCTTGCCACATAATCCTGTTTAGCGCAAAGATGCTGGCCATGATAATTGCCATTCCAAGCAGCTGTATTCCCATCAGATCTTCCTGAAGTACGACGTATCCCGCCACTACCGTGATCACAGGTATCAGATTCAAGAAGGCGGCGGAGATCGTCGCGCCCAGGCTCTTTACGGCGCGAACATAGAAGACGTAAGCCAATGCCGAGCAGAATACGCCCAGGAATACCAGGTGAGCCAGGGCGGCAGCGGAGACATCTGCCAGGGCAGGCCATCTGTCGACTTCCCGCATGACGAAGGGGATGAAGAGGAATATGCTGGCTGCAGATTGATAGAAGATCAGAGCGATACTGGAATAGGAATTGTCAAGTTGCTTATTTATGGAAGTGTAGGCCACCCAGCAGATCATGGCGCCGATCATGAGCAGGTTGCCGAGGAACCTGGCTGAAGTGAAATCCAGCCTGCCGTTGACGCTCACCACCAGCCACACGCCGATCATGGAGATGAGAAGGCAGAGAACCACTCTGGCGCTCACCTTCTGCCGGAAGAACAGGGCCTCGCTGATGAGCGTGAAGATGGGCAGGGCCGCGACGATCATGGAGGCGTTGGAGGCGGTGGTGTACTGCAGGCCATTGTTCTCCAGGACAGAGTAAAGGACGATGCCGAAGAGGCCGGAAGAACAGATGACGGCGAGATCCCTTCGCGTGATGCCGGGCAGCTCATGGGAATAGGCAATCATGGGAAGCAAGGCGGCTGCTGCGATGAACTGGCGGAGAAAGGCAATGGTTACCGGCGGAATCTCTGCTAGGATTACTTTCGTGCTGATGAAGGACAGACCCCAGAACAACGAGGCGAAGACCATCAGCAGCAGCGCCAGATAGTGCTCTTTCTTTTGTGCGTCGATTTTTTTCAATAACTTCTCGCCTTAGACATGAGAATACTGACCCATTAGCCGGATGCCATCAGCAAAAAGCCTTCTTGTTTGGTCAAGATTTGCCGGCAATTGATGATGCCTGCATTGCCTTGTAAGGTCAGCGCTCTTCGCTGATGGACGTATAGCGAAAACTATATATTCGTTAATCGTAGTAGTATCAGTTGGCAAAAGTCAAATTCTATTTTCTCCCTCCTACACCAAGACTTTTGCCTCCCTCCTTATCATGAACCGTCCGACTTTCGCAAAATCGTAAATACAATGCGCGCCTTACCGCCATTTGAATGTTGGATAAGAGCCGGCTTTCCGTTGTGGCAGAGCTGATCCGGGACCATATCACGCTCGACGGCATTGAGCAGTATTGCAGCGAGACGGGCGTCTGCAAAGAGGACTTCCTGGCCATCAGGCTCCGGGAGTGCGAGGGCGAGATCTTTGCCGTGGACGGCTCGAATGTGGCGGTCTGCGACTGGTCGGTGGCCAAGGTGAATCTGATTCGAGCAGGCTACGCCGTTTATCAGGGGCGGGACTGGCAGAGATCGGTCATCACCTACGACGATGTCTTCCTGGCCGACCCGAGGCTCATCGAGGAGCAATTTTCTCCCCACCTGGGGCGGCTAGGCCAGAAGAGTGCTGATTTCAAGGAATCGGACCTCGAACGGCTGTCCACTTATTTTCGCGAGCTGCAGGAGTACGTCGCTCTGAACGAGGCCATATCAGAAGCCCATGCGGGAGACCTGATCCTCTACGATGGCAGCTTTGCTATCTTCGAGCCTTTGCGCAGCTGTTTGACTGTGATCTTTCGGAGGGCGGAGGAGAAGGGAGTTGGACTGCTGGCGGTGAGCAAGTCCAGCACCATCTCCTGGGGAGAGGGGATCACCCTGCCGTTCTTGCAGCATACCAGCCACGCGGGAAGCCTTTCGGCGCTTGGAATCGTCAGGTGCGTCAGGCCTGAGTATCAAATGGATTCGAAATTAAGTAATTATAATAATAAAATTAATTGAATATTTGGTGGTTCGATATGGGATTGTTTGATTGGCTTAAGAAGACTAGCAAGAAAGGCACGGACATATCAACAATATCAGAAAGAACTATCTCGCATCCATCTATTCCGTCAAGCCCGCAGATTTCCGAAACCGAAAAATTTATCTCCTTTATTGAATCACCATTATATAAAATTTCAGGATCTTTTAAGTTACAAATGGAAGGGTACAACGGTTGGGACGATCTCTTTGTAGCAGGAAAAGTAACAGAAAAACTACCTGGTTTTGATCTGAGATCAAGGCGCAAATTTAAGTTATACTATCATGGGTTCAACTGTTTTATAGTAGAAGCTAATAAAACGCTTTTTATAATTAGATCTGCTGGTGGTAAGAAAGTACGTCTCGAACATGAAGCTCTTGAGTCGATGCATATTCTGGACTTAGATGAAAAATGTGCAATTTTATCCTCAGAAAATTTATTAGCTTATCTCGATCTAAATACCGGCTTGGGAACATTATTCCAATTCAATTGGCGCCCATTTAGAGTCGCGATTGGAAAAGAGTATTGGTTAGTAAGCACGAGAGAGACTACCGAAGGGCCGGGGGAGCTTTATAGTTTTTCTTTAAGCGGAGAATATTTGTGGGGGTTGCGATTTAATGAGGAATTTGAGACCGCTTTTGGGATTATTAAGGCTACTGCATATCATTTATCCATCTCGAAAGATGATGAGCAGATTATCGTGTCGACAATGGATCGAGTATATCGCCTGAACCATAATGGTACTTTGATTTCCCGAATTGCACTTGCGGATTTGCGCGAAGCTGAAATCAAAATAGATGAAGCCAAACGTAGAGCCAATCTCCCAAAAAATCCACGAACAAAAGAAGAACGAATCCAAGTGATAGCTCATCAGATATCTGAACAGCTAGTGGGCGGAATGATAAGGTCAACCTCGCTTAATACTCCGCTCGCGGGTTTTATTTTAGATCCGATAACAGGCAATATATTCATCCTGGAAGATAAAGGTCGATTAACATCATGGAATTCACTAGGCAACCTGCTCTGGGCCTATTCATTTATTGAAGCTGGAAATTACATAGGACTGCTAGATGAATCTATTGTAATATCCCTAAAAACGGGCGACATCTTTTGGTTGAACCAAAGTGGTGAAACTCAATTTTCTGCAAAGCTGCCTAAGCAAGCTAAATCTGTTTTTGCGATTCCTGAGCAAGAAAAATATTTAATTGCTTGCGAAGATGGACGCCGGTACGAATTGGATAGACAGACTAGGGAGTTAATTCAGGGTCCAGAAGGTGATCGAGACATGGAATTATTCATGTTCCAAGATCGAATCATATTTTATGATAGTTATCTCTGGGCAGCCCCACCTGGCTCGTCCTGGCAAACATATCAACCGAAGAAGACGACTCATGCAGCCTTGGCCAAAGAACTCTCTCCAGACGATTTTGCGCCACAGGTAAAAATAAGCAAGGGATTTAAAAAGGCGTTAATGCTAAGCAATCTAAGTGGATATCCATTTTACCACTATGCAATTGATAAGAAGAATCGACGTATATGCATAGGAAAAAGAAAGGTAGAACTCACTGATAGAGAGCGAGAATTGCAGGACAAACTTTTCAAGACCAATAGTTTTTCTACATGGAATGAAGTATTATGCTATGATTTTTCATTGAGACTGTTATGGTCAAATTCATTTCTCTCTGAAATCACATCAATCTCAGTATCACCTGAGGGTGATGCAGTCTTTGTTGGGCTATGGGGTGAGGGTTTGGCTTACGATCCAGGTAAGCTTATTGTTTTGGATATAAATGGAAAGGAAAATCTTGCATTAGGCACTGCGGCAAATCCTACTGCAATTAATTTTAAGAACCCAAATCAAGGAAAACTTGATGTATTTCAAGGTTCTTCGTATTTGCTTCAACGTATTGATGTAGGGAAATGGAAAATAGAACCAGATTCAAAATCAAGTAATTCAGAAATGTCTGAGGATTATGGTGCAGGATTATACGAAGCAACTCTAGGCAATTACAGGATAAACAGACTAGGCAAAAAGAGCTATCAAATAGCCTATAATGAAGTGCAGCATGATCTTAAGACCCACGCTGCTATTTATGATGCAGTATTGATACAAAATTCAGAAAACATATTATTACGCATTGGAAACAAGACGGTTAGGGCGATCTCCCCTAAAATAGAAATACTATATGAGATTAAGACTAAAGGGAATATTAAGTCAATAACGACTGGCGACAATGGATTCCTAATTTTATCTAAAGAAGAAATCGTATTCTATGATTCAGATGGAACTGCAAAGTGGAAGCTGGGTTGCCCACCAAATTCAGAATATAACATTGCGGTCTGGCTAGAGATGCATAAATCGTTTTTCTGGGGAGCGGGGGATTGGAATTATTTCCAAATCAGCATAATCTCACCTGACGGTCAAATAAAGAAGAGCCAATTATTTAAAGAAGTTCCAGTCTATTCCTATTACCCACATGTGGATGTATTAGTGGATGGTTCTCATTTCATTTTGCAGACTGGTGGATCAATAGAGTGTTATGAGATCTGATGACTAAGGGAATTAATTTGAGGATTAAATGATGGATAAAAATTTGCTTAGTTCAATTGCAGAACAAATTAAGAGTTACATATCCCTGGAGAGTACAGCTCAATACTTCGAGGAAACCAAGGTTAATGATAATGACTTTACGAGAATAGATCCAAAAGAGGAGTTCGAGGGAGATATATTCGCAGTTGATGGAAGTAATGGTGTAATTTTCGATTTGGTTTCTCTAAAATATAACCTGATAAGGGCAGGATATGTTATTTATGATAAAAAAAATTGGCAAAAGACGGTTATATTTGACAAAATCTTTAAAGCAGATCCAGAAGACTACGGGGATCAGTTCGAAAGAGATCTAAAAAGACATTTCGATATCGATAGTTGTCTTGTTTTAGCCAAAACCGAGCTTGATCGACTTTCAACTTACTATAGAGAACTTCAAGAATATATAGCATTATCAGAAGCAATATCCGAGGCGAAAGCTGGAGATCTCGTGCTCTATGATGGAAATTTTGCATATTGGACAGATCCATTCAGAAAGGTTCTTGAGAGCATATCCACCCAAGCCGAAAATAAAGATGTAGATCTGCTAGCAATTAGTAAATCAAGCACGTTTTCTTGGGGCAAAGAGTATTCAAAACCATTTGTACTACATACGGGCCATGTAGGGAGTCAAATTATCTCAGATCATCCCTGGTATTTAAAATTGAGTAAGAAAAATATAAAACCAGAGCCTGAAGGGAAGAATTGGAACGGAACGATTTATGTTATAAAGCTGCATCAAGATTCGGAATTTGTTTTCAGACTTGACGTGCCGCACTATGTCTCAGATAGGATTGATGAGGCCTTAGGCAATTTAGTATTATACTCAACCTCGTCCGAGTGTTTGGGCTATCCACATGCTTTATTTAGAGCCCATCGAGATATTAGAATCACTGACCAAGAACGAATGCATGTCAATAATCTTCTCTTAGATGAATTAAGCATCAAAGGAGTCAACGACATACAAGTTCGCGGCTCATTAGATTATCATAGGGTTTTAGAAATGAAACAAGGACGGCGATTAATGTGAATACTGCCATTGACAAAGACCTATTATTGAAGGATAAAGAAATGACATCCGAAAGTGCATTATTAGAGAAAAAGATAATAACGGGAATGAAAACGACCACTTACAAAATCATCTCTAAAGATGTTCGAGAATTTCACTTTATAATTCCGTTTGATAAAAGAGTTGAATTAGGCGAGATTTTTTCCATCAAAGACAACGCAATTATGGATGATGAAATTACTTTCCTTGCAAGAATTACTGATATTCGACACGATTCAAACTATGAGGGAAAATGGGACACAGCGCTTAAAGGAACAGAATTCTTCGATGAGGATCAAATTTTCAATAGAGTTATAGCAGAGCCACTTGGATGCATAATTTTTGATAAAAAAAGTGGTAAAAAGGAGTTTAAAAAATCCAAGACTATACCTTCAAAATTCTCTGAGGTAGAAAAAGCACAATTTGAGGAATTTGAAGTCTTAAAAGAAAAAATAAGTAGCGACCTGGAGGTAGGCTACTTAAGAAATGGGAGCAAGGCTGTTGAAGAGATTCCTGTTGGTTTGAATAGCAAAATCATGGATCATCATATGGGCGTCTTTGCAACTACAGGTATGGGTAAGTCAAACTTCATGAAAGTATTTGCTGCATCTTGCATGAAACGGGCATCAAAGGGGATTTCTGAGTTTGGCCTCCTAATTGTTGATCCACATGGAGAATATCTTCTGGGAAATCGCAAAAAAGATTCAAAAGATATAAAAGGTCTTCTGCATTTGACAAAGTACAGTGGCGGCCTAAAATGTTACTCTACTGATAAAAAAAATGCATTGATACCAAACGTGGTGGAGATAAAATTAGGATGGGACGACATAAAACCTTCAGACCTTTTCGCCAGATACAACGACTGGAGCACGCCTCAAAAAGAAGGCATACTCTCCATTGAACGATCGATAAAGAGGGGTTCATTCCAAGGAAAATCCTGGCTCGAAAAAATAAAAGACGGAGAGAGTGTTGTATCAGCTCAATACCGAGACACTACGGTCGATGTCATCACAAGAAGAGTAGAAGATATTTTAGATCTTGATTACATAGATGAACATAGATCGAATGTCCGAGATATAATATCAAATCTTCAAATGGGAATGGTTACTTTAATAGACATGCATAGAATTAGCGAAAGAGATGAGCTTTTCCTACTATCGGTACTTTCACGCCATATTCTCGAAAGGTATAAGGATGATGATTTAAATGGTGCACGAAAGAATTGTCTCATAACCATCGAGGAGGCGCAAAGGGTTCTCGGTGGGGGAAATGGAAATATATCCAGGTTCGAAATGATTGCTAGGGAAGGGAGAAAGTTTGGAGTAGGGCTCTGTGCAATTACCCAGCAACCAAAACTAATCGACAAGCAGTTACTATCCCAATTCAATACGCTAATCATCATGGGGTTAGGAGATAAAAATGATAGAAAATGCTTAGAAGAATCAGCTAAGCAAGATTTATCGACTCTTGACGTAGAAATACAGACATTGGAAAAAGGAGAAGCTATAATAAGCACGCTAAATGTGCCATTCCCTATACCAATCACAATCCATTTGTATGAGGATTATTTAGAGCGGCTAAAGGAAAAAGATAATGCAGAAGGAAATCATGAGCCTAAGGCCAGGAAACTAAGCCGCCCACCTAAATAAAATGTCTTGAGATACATGAAAATAATTCATATGGCGGATTCGCATCTAGGTTTTTCTGCCTACAATAAGGTCGATCAATGGGGAAGAAACCTCGTAGAAGAAAGAGTCTACGAGGGTTTTGCCCAGGTCATAGAAAAGATAATCGAAGATATAAAACCAGATGTGTTAGTTCATGCAGGTGATGTATTCCATCACGTGAGACCAAAGATAAGGACGCTATATATATTTAAAAGAGAGCTGGAAAAACTGAGCAAAAAAGGGATTCCCACAATTATCATTAGTGGGAACCATGATTCTCCAAAAACGTCATCAACTGCCAGTCCTTTTGATTTATTTGAGGGCTTAGAGAATATTCATATAATACATAATAATGAATATCAGGCAATCCCGATTGGAGACCACCTTTTTCATTGTATTCCATTCTGCCTCAATAATGGTGCTTATTTGGAGCAATTCAGCAAAATAGAGCCTTCTGGATCTGATGTCCTCGTAATGCATGGTCTTATAGAATCGCTACGAGACAAGAGATTAAGGACCGTTGGTGAACATGAACTCAGTGATAGCTTTCTAAAGAGCTATTTTTCGTATGTGGCTCTAGGGCATTATCATAATCAAAAGCAAGTTGCAAAAAATGCATGGTATAGCGGATCTATTGAATATTTTAATTTTGGCGAAGCATCTGATAGCAAAGGAATTCTTCAAATCGACCTTAATTCCAAGAAAGTGGAGCAAATTGAAATTATACAAAAATATATGATTGATTTCCCACCAATGGATTGCAGCGGTTTATCTTCAATGGAATTAGCGGAAAAACTCTTGATTTTATGCGACAAAGAAGAAATTAAAGATAAAATAATTAGGATAAATCTCAAAAATGTATCGAGAGCTACACTCAAAGATATTGATCGGCAAAAGATAGCAAAACTAGGATCACCTGCATTATTTTTTAAAATAAATCCAGAATATATTGATGAAAAAGATAAGTCCGACGTACAATTAGATTCTACTCGACTCGACGAAGCTTTTGCAGGATTCCTTGAGGATAAATCGATAAAAGATTTTATGCCAAAAGCAATCAAAGAGGATGTCAAGGTCTATGGAACAAATGTTATGAAAAAAGCGATTTCAATACATAATACCGAGAGGCTAAATGCTTCTGAATAGACTTATTTTGCGCAATTTTAAGAAATATCGACGTGCATCAATCGAATTCTCAGATGGGCTTATGGGCATAGTAGGCAGCAACGGCTCTGGAAAGAGCACGATAGTTGAAGCTATAGCATGGGCTCTATACGGCAACAAAGCTTCCGCGATCAAGAGAGAGCTAATAAAAAATTCTCATGCATCTGAGAACGAACCAGTAGAAGTTACTCTATTTCTTAGACGGGATAATAACTATCTCAGAATATCAAGGAGCATGAAAGGTAAAAATCTTAGTCCGGATGCCACATTGTACATAAATAATGATCCGATAGCTTCTGGAACAAGAGATGTAGATCAGAAATTAGGAGAATTTCTTAATATCAGCTACCAGGACTTCATGAAGACCTTTTACGCCCGGCAAAAGGACCTGGACAACCTCCTGAAAGAGGGCGGCATGGGCAAGAGGGAGTATCTGCTCAAGCTGCTGGGCCTGGATGACATCCGGGAAGCCGCCCTGGATGAGATCAAGTCCGATCGGTCCAGGCTCGATGAGCAGAAGAACCGCCTCGCCGGTGCCCTGGCCGAGATCGGTGATGTCCAGTCTAACCTGGATGAGGCAGCGCGGAGCATCGTTTTGGCGGAGGGCGGTCTCATGGAGGCCGAGCGACTGCAATCGGTGAGCTTCGAGACCAGGCAAAAGCTGACGATAGAACTGAATGCTCAATCTGAAAAGAAGCATGCGAACGATATCCTGGAAGAGAAAAGATCTCGCCTGGCCAGGCAATCCGAGGAGACTGTGCAGGCCAGGAGAGAAGCAGAGAGGCGGCTGGCCGAGATCGAGTCCTCGCAAAGGGAGCTGGCAAGTCTGGCGACGCAGCTGGAGAGGTTGAAAGCCGTCTCGGAGAGTCTGGACCTTTTGGAGCCCAGGCGCAGGGAGCATGAAGAGACCTCCCGCCGCATCGCGGCCGCGGGCGCAAGCCTGGACGGCGTCGGAAAAGCGCTGGCAGAAAATGATAGCAGACTCAGGATGCTCCACAAGGATGCCGCCAGCCTGGAGGAGCTGAAGGTCAAGGAAATGGAGCACTCCGAGGTGCAGACCCAGCTTGGCCGCCTGGAGGGTCAGAGGGACAGGCATGCAGAACTCTCAGCCCGAATCAGGCAAGAGGCAGTTCGCCTGGGTGGAACGGAGGAGAATCTCGTCAAGACCGGTGCGGCCATCAAAGAGCTTCTCTTGGCGCAAGCCAGGCTGAATGAGATCGCCCCCTGCCGGGAGAAGGCTAAACAGCTGGACGCTGAACGAAAGCTGCTGGAGCTGGAGCGCGAGCGGCAAAAGACACTGGAGGGCCTGAACGGCCAAAGTCAAGCACTGGAAAGCCGGAGAGCGAGGCTGGAGAGCGAGGCGGCAGGGATTCGCCAGGAACTTATTGCTCTGGAAAAGCTGGAAGAGCAGGAGGCTGCCCTCCAGGCCCAGGACAGGGAGCTGGACAGGCTCGGCACGGACCTGAACGGCATTCTATCGGATCTGCGAGGCTCTGTGAAGGTGCAGGAAAGGGCGCGACTGGAGGCACAGCAATCCCTGAAGAAGGTCATGGCTCTGGGGGCTCAGGGGATCTGCCCGACCTGCGAACGACCACTGGAGGGGCAGCGCGATCAGCTTCTGGAAAAATACAAGCTGGCTTTCTCTCAAGCGGAAAATGAGATTGCTGCTCTCGGCGTGAAGATAAAGGAGCAGACGGAGAAGCTGGAGGGCGCGGCCAGGTCGAGGAGCAGACTGCGCCTGGCCTTTGACGACGTGAATGCCAAGAAGAGCCGCCGCTCCGGCTTGCAGGCGAAGCTGCAGGGCCTGATGCTGCAGACTTCGGAGTGCCTGGCCGAACAAAAGGAGATCGCCGCCAGGATCGAGACGCTGGGGGAGGTGCTCTTCAATGCCGGAAGGCTGGCCGGGGTCGAAGCGGCCCAGAGCGAGCTGGCCCCACTGGTCGAGGAGTGCGCCGCCCTGGCGGTGCGGTTGCAGGAACTGCCCAGCCGGGAAGTGGAGCAGAGGAGATTGCAGGAGCATAAGGCCGTCCTGGAGGCACTCATCCGGGATCTGAACTCTGAGCAACAAGCTCTGGGCTTTGCAGAACCGGATTATCTGGAGGCAAAAAAGAGGTTTGCTGCTCTCAAGCCGCTGCACGATCGCTTCCTCTTTTTGCAGGAGAAAGTTCTGGAGATTCCCGCGTTGGAGGAGAGGATTTCTTTGCAGCGGCAGGAACTGGACAGGCTCGTCAAGACCGGCCATGAGCTGCAGGACTCTCTTGGTGCTCTCGGCTTTGATCAGGCATTGTACGATCAGCTGCAAAAGGAGCGCAGGACCCTGGTCGGCGCGGACGAAAGAGCGCAAAAGATCCGGCTGAAGCTCGCCACCCTTCCCGAGATGCAGAGGAGGCTGGCGGAAGCGGAGACGGCCCTGGCTGCTCTGCAGAAAGATCTCGCCCAGGTGGGAGTGGAGCTGGCCGCCCTGGCGTACAGTTCCAAGGAGCACGAGGCTGCCATGCTTGCCAGGGCGCGGGCGGAAGAGGAGCATGAAGCAGCTCAAAGAGCAGTCTCGGAGAAGAAGGTCTCCCTGGCCGTCCTGAAGGTCGAACTGGAGAGGCAAAGAGAAGCCGCAGAGAGGAAGAAGGAGCACGAGAGGACGCTGGAGCAGGTAGGCCGAAGGTTGGAAGTCGTGGACACCACCCGAAGCCTCATCAACGGTTTCATGGATCAGGTGCTCATCCGCGTGAAAAAGGACATAGCCAGGACAGCGGGCGAGATACTGGAGGAGGTCTCGGGCAAGTACAGCCTCCTCAAGATCGATGACGACTTCAACATCCTGGTGGAGGATGGAGGCGACTGGTACCCCATCTCCCGCTACTCGGGCGGCGAGATAGACATGATCGCCGTCTCCGTGCGCGTGGCCATCAGCGAGTATCTGATGCGCTTTGGGCCGGAGGGGGAGAGCTACTCCTTCCTCATCATGGACGAGGTCTTCGGCAGCCAGGACCTGGAGCACCGCGAGAAGATGATCCAGATGCTGCGCAGCCTGGAGGAGCGGTTTCCCCAGATCATCGCCATCAGCCACATCAGCGACGTGCAGGGCCAGTTCGACAACACGCTGCAGGTGGTGGAGGACGAACTGGGCAACAGCCGGGTGGAAGCGATTTAGCCGCGTAATCGGTCAGCCCAGAGCATATCTCAGGAGCCCGGCCAGCCGCACGGCATCCCAGTCCAGGTGCAGAAGCATCCTGGCCATGAGGCGGCTGGGCCGGTCGATGTCCCCGTGCTCCTCAATTATTCTCAAAAGCGCGGGCTTGCCGGCCAGGTAGCTCACCAACTCATCGATCTCGGCAGGGCTCATCCGTTCGAGCATTCCGTTCGCTTTCATCCCGATCCATAGCTCCCGCCCCAGAGCCGCACGCCAGAGCCGGTCGTATTCTGCCAGCCGCTCCGCCGAACAGTCACCCTCCTCTGCCGCAGCCGAGGCGACGCGGCCCGCGATCTTGGCTGCCACCAATCCCGGATAAATTCCGCCGCCCGAGGTGGGCTTGACCTGGCCCGCCGCATCGCCCACGGCCAGAAAGCCGTCTGCAACGGTCGTATCAGGAGGCCCGAGGGGCAGGCCGCCCACGTTCATGGCGACGGGCGAGCCCAGAAGCCTTCTTTTGATCACGTCTTTTCTTAAAAAAGCCCGCAAGCGGTCGCACCCCCTGTCGCGGGCGCACAGGCCGATCCTGGCCTCGTCCTCGCCAGTGGGAATGACCCAGGCGAAGAGCCCCGGGGATTCACCCAGATGCACCTCCACCAGCTCCGGATCATCGACGGCAAAGGGAACCTCCACCTGCGCACCGGAGAGGATTCTCCTGGGCGGCGAAATGCCCGCCGATCGCGCCAGCCGCGCCCGGACGCCCTCTGCGCTGATCACAATTTTGGCCTGAATCAGCTCGCCGCCGGCCAATGTCAGGGTGCGATGATCTCCATTCCACACAGCCTTTCTGACGGATGAGCGCAGCCTCAATTCCGCGCCGCTCTGCAGCGCATCGAGAGCCATTGACCGGTCAAAGAGCCTCCTGTCCACCACCCACGCCCTGCAGTCAGCGGCCTTGAATTTGAGATGAAAACCGCCGGGCGAGAAGACCGTCGCTCCTCTCATACCCTGCAGGACTGGGGTGCCTCCGCACAGCTCTGATTCCTGCACAGCCTTCCTGCCCAGGAGGCCGGCACACTCCACCGGCCAGCCGGCGCAGGAGTGCTCCTCCAGAATTATAACCTTTGAGCCGGCTTTGGCGGCATACTTGGCGGCCATGGAGCCGGCCGGGCCGGCACCGATGACCGCTATATCGTATCGATTCATTATTCCCGATTCAATCAATCCGGAAGCGTTTACGCAAAGCACCTCTCCAGGTAGGCGGCGAGGTCTTCGATGCATTCTATCCGGTCATCAATGGGGCTGCCTTCCGAGATTCTTTCATAAACCACATCCCAGGTTGTGTACTCCCTCAGCCTGAGGACCAGCTCCCCCTTCGGCGTCCGGGCCAGATCGGTCTCGAAGCGCATCCACTTTTCTCCATCCCTATCGACCTCAATGTTGGCGGATGCGCCGACCGTGCCGCCATAATAATTGGGACCCTCCACATCGATGTAAAGCCTTATCCAGGTCACATTCTTCGAGTAGCGATATACTCCTTCGGTCAGGGTGACCGGGCCCTCCCATCCTGCCAGCGGCTTCATCGTAAGACTACTCCCCCTACGGCCTTATGCCTCTTGCGGGCAATCTTTTCTATTCGACTCCACTCGATACCAAGAATCTACCGCTGCCCTCTCAAAACCCAATGAGTAAAAAGCGCGATTGCTTCACCAAAAACTTTCAGGGGCGGACTGGATAGAATATTCGAGGGATCGATGAATCCAGATATTCGATAAGCGGAAAGACGAGCCAGGAGAAGATATCAAAATTCCAGATCGCAGTTCTGGAGAATTGATCCAGCAAAAACCGTACAAATATAGTGAATAATTTGTACGTAATCGTCTATATGATTCTTGAGACGCACTTTTGAATTGTGAGAGTTGTGACGAAATACCTGGTTGCCATTACTATAGTCTGCACAGTATTGATCATGTCGAATTGCGGCTCTGCTGTCGAAGACGGGATGCATGATCTGAAGAGCCTTGTCACGGCATTTGATGACGCTCGCATGGATTGCCAGGATCTGGCTTTTTATCTCGTCACGCATGGATATGATGCCGTACCGAGGAACGGCTATGTCGAACTGAATCTATGCGGCAAGATGTATCGGCTGACTCCCAACGGCTATGAGCTGGGGCTATGCGATATCGAGCCCAAAATTATAGGTTAGATTATTTCATCCAGATATTTCGTCAAAAAGTGCACGATCGGTCATGCCCTCCATCTCTCCCATCTCGCGAAGCTTCCTTTGGATCGGTTCTGCCGATCGAGCCGCGCGTCTTTCGGCAGGCGATCATAGATCATCGTCTCCGGCATGCAGACTTTTGAATCAAAATAGATTGCAGGTGCCACGAATAGTCTCCTTGATCGTCAATTGTCCGGACCTTTTCGGAGCCTTTTTTTAAGGGTTCTCTAAGACAATTAAGTCGAATATTCAATGCAACTCTTTGTATATGGACGATTAGTAATAATAAAAATGCTTATGATAGCTTTGTCGTCTGGATAAAATTAATATAATGGTATTTGGCATTGTAATAAACAAAATATAGTGTTGTTCGATCTGTAAAGAAGGGAGGGATAAAATTGGTCGAAACTAGGAACTTTGCCCTCAGAGATAAAAAGGGAAATGAGATCGGAGTCTTTACGGGAAAGCAGCCCAGACAAGCGGCCTTGAAGGCTGCCAACCGGGGCCACACGGATATAAGACTCAGGGAACGCGGAACAAAGAAAGTCCATATATTTACCGGTGAGAGGGTTCAGGTAAAGAAGCCCAAGGGAGCGCCTACCTGGATGCCGGATAAGATCTGGAAGCCCAAGGTGAAGAAGGTCGGCGTCGAGAAGCTGGAAGAGCTTTAAAGCGGCTGATCACTAACCTCTGGTTTGCGGGAGTCGTTCAGGCCTGAGATGAGGCCTGCGAGGCTCCTGGCTATTTTATAGGCAAGTTTCATCGACTGGATCGCTCGACCTATGCCTCCTTCTCCGCAGTCTCTCGTCTCTGGGGCAACGCTCTTTTCCGGCCACCGGTTTGCAGTTTTCTCGAAAATCGTATTCGATCAGGATCCAGAGGCGATATTTCCCATTCGCTCAGCACTCAAGCCCCCCTGGAGGCCCTGCTAATTGATCGATTATTATCAAGAATATCGTTAATATCGATATTACTATGACGACTATTCTCACCCAATAATGGCTCGCCGCGAATTTAATTAAACTTAAATAGTTTTAAATGCCAGTAGTTTATTGGAGCCTCCGATGAGTCCCCATCCCTTCTCCCTCGAAGGCTCTTCGCCCTTTCATTATTCTTTCTTCCACGGTTTTTCCTTATCGTTTTTTCACGAACGCCGTTCTTTGCAGGCATCATTTCCGTGTGGATTTATCGACTTCCGGCTTCCTGTGTCCTGTTGGCCAAAGCTTATTTCATCTCTCGCAGCCGCAGATATTAGTGGTGGTGTCTTTATGGAGGTACTCTGGCTCACTGAAGAGGATGTTTCGGCACTCCTGACCATGGACGATGCGATTGGAGCTGTTGAAAAAGCCTTCCTTGATCATGGAAGAGGCTTGACGCAGATGCCGCCCAAATCCTATCTTTATTTCGCCGGAGCCGACGGCGATCTGCGCACCATGCCGGCCTTTCTGGAGGGCCTGGATATGGCGGGCGTGAAGATCGTGAATGTGCATCCCAAAAATCCGGAGATAGGCCTTCCCACGGTCATGGCCCTGCTGGTTTTGAACTCACCCAAAACCGGCGCTCCCATCTCCGTCATGGGTGCAACCTTCCTCACCGGCATGCGAACCGGTGCCGCGGGAGCGGTGGCCGCCAGGTGCCTGGCCAGGCCGGACGCGAAGGTCGTGGGGCTCGTCGGCGCAGGGGTGCAGGCGCGAACTCAGCTCCTGGGCCTTTCCAGGATCTTCAAGATCGAGCAGGTGATTGTGGCCGATCGCTCTCTTGATCATGCCGGCGCCTTTGTAAATTATGCCCGAACCTTCCTGGACTGTGACTATCGAACGACCACCGGGGCCAAGGAGGCGTGCGACTGCGACATCCTGGTCACGGCCACGCCCGCCCGCGCGCCCGTGGTCATGAAAGAGTGGGTGAAGCCGGGAACGCATATCAACGCCATCGGCGCGGACGCGAAAGGCAAGCAAGAGCTGGATTCGGCTCTCACCCGCAGTGCCTGGGTAGTGGTGGATGACATGGCTCAGGCGGTGCATTCGGGTGAGGTCAATGTGCCTATCTCGCAAGGAGTGCTGAAACCGGAGGAGATCTATGCCCAGATCGGCGAGATCCTGGTCGGGAAGAAGCCGGGCAGGACCAGCAGGGCGGGCGGGATCGGCGAAGAGGAAATTACCATCTTCGACTCGACTGGTCTGGGAATTCAGGACGTTGCGGCGGGGTCGGTGGTTTACAGGAAGGCGATGGACAGGGGGTCGGGAGTTCGTCTGGGATTTCTGCAGGATCAAGCTCTTGGATCGCGTTCTTGAAATGAATCAGGGCTCTTGCAGGATCGGTTCTTGAACGATCAGGATTTCCTACGGCTGGGTTGATCGGACTCGAGGTTTTAAGAGGGCATAGATAATAATGAGAGACATGAAAGGGAACGGCAGCTATCTGATCGATCGGATGAATCGCGAAAAGAGAAGTGCAATATACGATAAAATTTTTTATATTTCACTTCTCATCGGTTCTACAGCCTTCTTTCTCAAGTTCATTCACAGCCAGGTCTTCATGGGCGACCAGAGCCGATTACTATTGGCAATTTCATCGGGTCTGCTGGCAGCTTCTCTGGTTATTTCCAGAAGAGGAAAACAACATGATATACAAAGTTTAAAATATAAAAAAGGCATGATGGGCGAGGCCTCAGTTGCCAGCGCTTTAAAAAATTTAGATAACAATTATTTATTGATCAATGACCTGAAACTCAAAGGAAAAATGGGAAATATAGATCACATCATCCTCGGACCGAACGGCATCTTTGCGATCGAAACCAAGAGCTTTCGCGGAGATATCGGCTGCAAGGGCGATGAATGGACCAGGCGCGCGAAGGGCTCATCAAGCGTCAAGGATCTGGAAAGCCCCAGTTATCAGGTTAAGAGAAATGCCGTGGAGATCAGACAATTGCTGCAGTCTGCAGGCAATATCGTCAGAGGAAAAACCCTATTCGTCAGCGGCATTGTTGTTTTTACCGATCCGGAGGCGCATTTGGAGCTTAAGAGCCCGACGGTTCCAGTATTGAAATTAGGAGAATTATGCAATTATATAAAACGCTCCAACTCGCACGATCGCTATTCCTCCAGGGAGCTGGAATCCATGGCAAAGCTTCTTCTCGATCATGCGGCGGATTAGAGAAGCTGATCAGATGAAGGTAGAAAGATCTCTTGAAGGATGATAGGATGGATGGCAAGGATCACAGATATATCCTATCGAGACCCTAAAATATAGCAAATATGTACGCGATCATCGCTTGCGGCATCTTTCAAAAGGAGATCGAGGCCCTGCAGGGCGAACTTGGATTTCCTTTTGAGGTGCACTACCTTGCCCCCGGCCTGCATGTGAACTTCGACGACATCAAGGCGGCCCTGACGGCAGAGCTCGATAAGTGTGAAAAGGGCGGCTATGAAGGAATAATCGTAGCCTATGGCCAGTGCCATCCCAAGATCGACGACCTTCTCAAGCCCTACCACGCCGCACTCATCAGCTGCCAGAACTGCATTGATGCCTTCATCACCCGCAAGGCCGTGGAGAAGAAGGCGGGTGAGGGACTGTTCTTCTTCCTCTCCCCAGGCTGGCTGGATGCCTGGCACGACATCTTCGCCAGGCTCAACTGGGACCCTGCGGAGGCCAGGCTGCAGATGGGCTCCTTCCGGGGCACGGTCTACCTGGACACCATCAAGGACTCTCCGGAGCGCGAACTGGAGCTGCTGGAGTTCTTCGATTTCACCAACCTTCCTTTTGAAGTGATGAGCGTGAACCTGGATCACTTCAAGTCTCTCATAATCAAAGCTAAGGAGAGTCTGGAGGCTTGATCTATGGATGAGCTAGACGAGATTCGGAAAAAGAAAATGGAGAAGATGATGAGCGACATGAATAAATCCCCGGCACCGTCGGTGCAGTTTCCCAATAAGCCCGTAGTGATCACAGACGCCACCCTCGACGCGGCAGCAAGCCAGTACCCCGTCTTCATCCTGGACTGCTGGGCGGAGTGGTGCGGCCCCTGCCGCATGCTCGGCCCCATCGTCGAGGAGCTGGCGCATGAACTCAGCGGAAAGATCGTCTTTGGCAAACTGAACGTTGACGAGAACATGCAGACATCGAATAAACATGGCATCTCGGCCATCCCCACGCTGCTGGTTTTCAAGAACGGCAAGCTGGTGGACAAATTGGTGGGTGCCTATCCCAAGGCCACGTTGGCTGCAAAAATCCAGAAGTACCTCTGAGGCAACTCAGAGGACTTTTCCGCTTTTGGATTTGAGTTCAGAGTTCAGATCTCTTGTTTTTAAATTTTGTATTCCAAAATTTTGTTCAGATTTTAAGGAATACCATTCGGAGCCTTGATCACTGAGTATTTTTCGATATCATAAACCGGCTTGGACGAGAGGCCGCTTGGAACCTGGTAAGTGGGCTTGGTTCGGGAGTACTCGCTCACATTGTAGAGCGGCTTGGTGTAGCTGGTATTGTAGCTGAACTTGCTCACATTTCCCAGGCGCTGGCTGGCATTGAACGCAGATGCCGAGGCTTCGGAATTGTCCCCCAGCACATGGACGGACTTGTTGCCGTAAACATCCAGATTGTTCAACGGCTTTGTCTTCTCAAAACCGGCACGCAAGACCTTGGTTTTGCTATCTGTGTTGCCGACTGCAGTGGCAGCGGTGTTCCCGGTCGCCGTCTGAGCCGCGAGCGGGGCTTGATTTTCCATGCTTTCCGGGACTATAGCTGGCGTGACGTTCTCCGGAGCTGACGGCATTGGCTCGGTGACAGTGACAGTTTCAGCAGCCTCCGGGGTCACAATCTGAGTGGTATTTTCCGTTGCATTTTCAGTGACATTTTGAGTAACGTTCTCGGTGCCATTCAGAGGAACATGCAAAGTTGCGTTTAGGGAAGCGTTCTCGGTAGCATTCATGGAGACATTTTGAGTCTCATTCGAGAGAGCACTGACATTTGTGGCATTATCTGTGGCATTATTTGTGGCGTTTAGATCGGAATCTGCAACAACCGCCGGCAAGACAAAAGCCAGCATAGCCAGAATGCAGATGGAGCATACAATCATTTCCTTCATCGCGAATCACCTTACGAATCGGTATGGCTCGAAGATAGTATTAAAATTGCGGCCTCAAAGAGGCAGCCTGCGATTTTGAGCATTCCTTTGCTTGCATCATCTTCTCCTTCTGACGAGAAGCGCTATTGCCACCAGGGCTGCTGCTGCAACACCACCCGGAAGAGACGGCGCTTTTTGCGTCTCGGTGCTGTTGATCGCGCGAACTACGGGCTCCGCCTCGATGATATTCTCCTCCAGATCCTTGACATCTCCCTCCTGGCCGAGCAAGACGGTGCGCAGCTGGTAGATGCCGGGCGCAAGAGTCCTGTTCCAGGAGATCTCCACCGTCTCGTCATCTCCCGTGAGCAGCACAGGCGTCTTCTTTTCCGTGGTATTGAGCACCGTGCCGTTCTGGGATAGTATGAACCTCAGACTGCCCTCGAAAGGAACGCGAGAGTTGCCGAGAACTGTGGCGCTGGCTCCGGTCTCATCCTGGTAGGTCTCAGTGATCACGGCATCATCCCGGGCCTGGAAGGAGTTCATGAAAGATCTGGTCTGGTTGTGGTTCAGCTCGACGATCTTCACCCGTCCCGCGTACTCTTGACCATTTTCCAGGAGCTGCTTCCAGACGTAGTCCTTCTGAACCGCGGTGGAGAAGCTTCCCGTGATGGGGACTGCCTCTTCCCTGGTTATGTAGACGGCTTTGTCGCCGGAGATGAGCATGTAGTAGATGTCCACAATGGTCGGGTCGCTGGCGCTGATGGAGAGATGCATGCCGCGCGAGTCGGCCCGAAAATCCCGCACGTCAAACCTTATCGGCTCAACCCCGCCATAAAAGAAGCTGTAGCATTTCCTGGATACGGAAGAACCGTTCCTGAGCAGGCTGGCGCAGGCATCGTAATTTGCTTTTTCGGCATCGAACCGCGACCACCGCACAATCCAGGTCCCTGGCCCGTCGATCGTCATGTTCCTGGTCTGAAGTACCCGGCCGTCGGAGAGCAGATCCGTCTTGAGGGCATACCCTGCCACATCACCATTGACAGTAACATCAGCAGAATCAATGCTCGAATAGAGATCTGCAATCTCAAGAGACTGGGCTGTGCCCGCCAGGGCCGCAAAGGCTACCAAGAGCCAGACCGCGCAAATGCTCATAACACCTACCTGATGGATATGCTTCTAATTTCTTAAGGGCTTTAAAACTAACGCAGCAGACAAAAAGGTGAAAGGATTTTTCCCATAGGGATATTCTTCCCCGCCGGATCGTTCTCTTCGAGGTATCGGTGGGTTCATGGGAATCGCCGGGGCGATCGTTCTTCTCAAAGCGACAGCCAGTGGGTGAAGGGAGCCACCAGAGTGATGAGCAGCGATGTCAGCACCATCCAGGCCAGGAGCGCCACCACCGTCCTGGTGAGCTTCTCCGCCTCTTTCGGCTTGACGACCCTCTCGAAACCCGACTGGACGAGGTCCCTGAAGATATGACCTCCATCCAGCGGCACCGCCGGCAGACAGTTGAAGAGCCCGGCATAGAGGTTTATCCAGCCGATCCACAGCAGCAGATTTGCCACCCAGAAGAACTTGCTCCCTAGGGGCTCCGCCCAGCCGCTCGGCTCGAAGATCGTGGTCAGCCAGCCACTGAATCCCGGGAAACCTTTTTCGGTGAATCCCGGAATGCCGTAGAATGGCAGGCTGAGCATGTAAGTGAATCCCTGCAATCCGCTGTGGGGAATGGATTTCAGCACCTGCAAAAACTGCCTGGAAGGAGCCTGCTGGAAAGACGCGCCGCCCAGGTAAACCGCATCGCCTGAGATGCCGATACCAATAAATCCGGCATTTGAGCTGCCCGTCACGCCATCGGTCTCGCCATTCTCTGTGAGATTGATAGAATATGTCTTTCCCTCGCCGGTCGTAACGGATATGATCTGGCCGGGATGGGTCGTATTCATCTTACTCCTGAAGCCTGCGAAGTCGATGATATTCACACCATCGATCTTGCTGACCACGCTCTTGGCGGGCAGACCTGCCGCTGCTGCGGGAGAATCTTCAAAGATCGAGGCCACCATGATCCCTCGCGCCGGCTGGCCGGAGATCTGCAGCCTTTCCTCTAAATCATTGTTGAGGACGACGAAATCCTGAGCTGTGCTGCCGCGGCTTAGATTGCGGTAGAACTCTTCCAGGCTCTTTGTCTCTTTTCCATTCACCTGCAGCAGCGCCATGCCGCTCTCAAAGCCCGACGCGTCGGCAGAGGAGCCATCCAGGACATCCACGGCGATCACGCGGTCCACGGGCGAGATGGAGCCTATGACCGGCCCGAAGAACAGAGCCATGGCAATGGCCGCCACAATGAAGTTGGCGATGACACCTGCCGAGAGAATGCGAATGCGGGCACCTTTGCTGACGATGGGCGGCTTGTCCTTGGTGCCGAAGAGCTCATCCTCATCCGGTTCCACGAAGGCGGCGATGGGTGCCAGGAAGAGGGCCACGATGCCCATGGACCTGACGCGCACCCCTTCCACCCGGCTCAGGATGCCGTGGGCAAACTCGTGCACTACCATGGTCACCAAGAGCGCGATCCAGCCCCAGACGAAAGGTATGTACTCGTTCAGACCGGGAATGAGCAGAATGTTTCTTGGCGCATTATAGCTGCTGGGCTGGGGCGGCTCCTGAACCATGATGTAGGCCATGAGCAACACCAGGATCAGGAAATAGCTCATGCTCAGAACGACCAGCGGAATGCCTGCCGAGGCCACTAATCTCCAGAAC
>Ga0074195_1001817_pt1 | contig 27160 bp, 27 predicted proteins | sample EPASupsiteHSE623_FD_64525 | JGI IMG/M metagenome (GOLD analysis project Ga0074195, IMG submission 64525) | Bioremediated contaminated groundwater from EPA Superfund site, New Mexico - Sample HSE6-23 | ecosystem: Environmental > Aquatic > Deep subsurface > Groundwater > Contaminated ... | reverse complement strand
AGGGCGGCGACTACTGCATCGAGGATATTCCGGAAGCGAAAATAGTAGATCGCAACGGCGGTAAAACAGTACTAATCCCCGAAGTACCCGGACGCTCCTCCTCAAATATTATCAAGAAAATAAGCGCAACAACCTAGCGCCACTGTCCTTGCGAGGAGCAAAGCGACGTGGCAATCCCATGTGTTAGCCAGTACCTACTTGTCATTGCGAGGAGCGAAGCGACGTGGCAATCTCCCCTAATAAACAATATAGGAACATTCTCATTGTCAAGCTAAGCGCCATTGGTGATGTAATTCACGCCCTGCCGGTGGCTCATGCACTAAAGCAGCAATATCCGCAGGCACGTATCACCTGGGTAGTGGAAAAACCAGCCTATGATCTGCTGACGAATAATCCGGATATAGACGAAATTATTCTATTTGATAAACCCCGCTTCAAATCACTGGCAGGCCTACTCAAATACAGCCCTGAGTTCTCCAAACAATTGAAAGCACGCCAGTTTGATCTGGCCCTTGACTTACAGGGCCTGTTTAAGAGTGCGGCCATTGTAGCTTTAAGTGGAGCCAAGCAGCGTCTGGGATACTGCAATATGCGGGAGTTAAGCCAATGGGTCAGCAAGCGGGTTTGCGGAGAATACAGCGCAGGCCACGTTGTGGAACGGTATCTGGATGTGGTCCGGTATATAGGCTGTGGTGTAAACAAGGCAGTGTTTACAATTCATTATACTCCCCGGGAGGCAGCAAGTGCGGCGGCTATTGCCGTTCAGGCAGGACTCCCGGCTAATCAGCCCTATGTCATATTGGCACCGGGAACCAATTGGCCCAGTAAGTGCTGGCCTGTTGAACATTTTGGCCAACTGGCGGCAGAGCTAAAGCGCAGCGGCGTCGTTCCGGTCATTACCGGAGGGGTGAGTGATGCCGGTCTGGCAATGGCGATACGTAAGGCCTGTCCTGCAGCAGTTGATCTGACCGGTAAAACTACCTTGAAGGAACTCGGTTTTTTAATGAAAGGGGCTGGCTGCTTTGTCGGCGGAGATACGGGGCCGATGCATTTAGCCGCTGCTGTACAAACACCGGTTGTTGCTTTGTTCGGACCGACAGATCCTGAGCGTAATGGTCCCTATGGTGAAATCCATACGGTAATTACCGTACAGGAAGAATGCCAAAAATGCTGGAAAAGACAGTGCCCTAAAGCGAAGCAATGCCTCGCTGCCATTGGGGTTCAGCCGGTACTGGAGGCAGTACAAAATAAAATTGCGGAGCATAGACATGATAGATTTACACAGCCATATATTACCGGGCATTGATGACGGTGCAAAAACAATAGACGATTCTGTGGAAATGGCGAGAATCGCGGCAGCCAACGGTACGACAGTGATTGCTGCTACTCCCCACGTCATAGAAGGGAGTTGGCTGCCGCAATGGTCAACCATTCAAAAGCTCTGTGCTGAATTGGCACAGGAGCTAAAACGTGAAAAAATAGCCCTTACCATTATTCCCGGTGCGGAAGTCGCACTGAATATGGATATTTTAAGCCTGATTAAAGGTCCCGGTCCCTACTGCATCAATGGTGGCAGATATATGCTGGTGGAACTCCCTGCAACCCATATTCCACACTATACGGATGAATTCTTCTTTACCCTTCAGGCACGGGGGATTAGCCCCATTTTAGCCCATCCGGAACGGCATCCGGAAATTGCCCATAATCCGGAACTGATCGTGGAATGGGTTAATAAAGGCATTCTCATGCAGGTGAATGGGCCAAGCCTGGTTGGAAAAATGGGGGACCGGGCGATGAAGACGGCTGAAATATTGTTAAACAGCGAGCTTGTTCATTTCTTTGGCTCCGATGCCCATAGTCCAAGGGCCCGTACGCCGCGCTTGGCTGATGCGAAGGAGCAGTCAGCCACTCTTATAGGGGCGGATATGACGAGGCGGATACTTGTCGGCAATCCAACAGCTATCCTAAGCGATGAGGACCTACAGATAGCCGATGTGAAGCAGATCGTATTCCCTAAGAATACGGGCTTTTTAAAACGAATATTACGTATGTTAGGATGAAAAATGCCCATTGATTCAATGGGCATTTTTTTATGGTTTGCCGTAATTGTCGAAAAATATCGGAATAAATAGTTTGAAATTTCATGAAAACTTAATTATAATGAAAACCAGCAAAATGATACAAAAGTCCTAGTGCATAGGAGTTTTGTAGTGATATGAAGGAAGGTCGTACAATGTCCGAACAGGGGGAACGCCTGCTCCAATATATCAAGCAGTTAGAAGATTTAGGGTATCGCAGCTTCCAGATTGACGAAATTATCCGTGAATCTGTTGGCGTAGCGAAGCTGGACAACTTAACACAGGCACAAATGCAGACGCTGGAAGAAGCGCTGCAGGATTATGTTTCTTTTGCTTTTAAATGTAAAGGGAAAAAGTGCTAATATAACTAGCGCCTTTGTAAATAGGCGCTTTTTCCTATTTGTAAAAGCGGTATAAAATAACCGAAGCTGCATGGGAAGGATATTAAAAGAAAAACCAGAATACTAAAACTAACATAATTCGACTATCTAGGAGGAAAAGCATGAAGAAGGTCATAACATCAGGTGTTATAGCAGCCATATTGGCCTTAAATATGGCGTGTGTTTTCGCTCAGCCTGATGAATATAAGCTAGGGCCCGGTGATGTAATTAGTGTCGGTGTTTGGGGCTATGAAGATTTGAAGAATGAGGAGCTTGTTGTTCGGCCTGACGGCAAATTATCTTTTCCTTTAGCCGGTGAGCTGAACGTTCAAGGAATGACTGCAGGGGAATTGACTGCTGCTCTTACAACAAAACTCGCAAATTATGTCATAGATCCTAATGTGACGGTCAATGTTGCCAAATTCCGCACAACCCGTGTGTATGTGCTGGGCGAAGTGAATAAACCGGGCATGTATGAACTGGAAAAACAGCATAATCTGCTGGATGCCATAGGCATGGCAGGCAGCTATACGAAGTATGCGGCAAAGAAAGAAGTATTTGTCATTCGCAAAGACAATGTGGACAAGCCGCAAAAGGTTAATTTACTTAAGCTGCTGAGAAATGGTGATGTCAGTCAAAATGTTGCTTTAAATGAAGGCGATGTTGTGTACTTAACCAGTAACGGCAAGATTAATTTTGCTACAGACATTTTGCCCTGGTTCTCAGCGGTTTATCAGGCAGACCGGTTGGGCAAGGATTAGACAGAAAAGATTGAGCGGGGGAACAAGAGTGGAAGAGAATACACTTGATTTACGGGATATATTGAAGATTTTAAAAAAACGGCGCAGGCTGATTGTTTCAGTTTTCTCAGCATTTGTAAGTATTGCACTGATGATAAGCTTTCTCCTTCCTCCTACTTATGAGGCGGAAACCACTCTTCGGGTTAAGCAGCAGTCGAAAGGGCTTGCCGATTCGCTGCTCGGCGGTTTAGGCTCTATGAATCCAATGGGGACAAAACAGGTCATGTCCACGTATGCGGAAATCCTCAAGAGCCGTACAGTAGTACAATCCGTCATTGATCAGACACAGCAGGGGAAGGAAGAAATTCCGGTATATGAAGACTTCGTCAAAACGATTACCACCCAGCCGGTAAAGGATACGGAAATCCTGAATATCAAGGTACAGGCGGGAACGCCGGAGGAAGCACAACTGCTGGCAAATACCCTGGTCAACACCTTTATCGACAGAATGATCGCCCTTGTCCGGGGAGAGCAAGCGAAGGTTAAGACGTTCATTGGCGAGCGTCTGCAGGAATCCAAGAAGGAACTGGAAATCGCAGAGAATGCATTGCAAAAATACAAACAGAATCAGAAAATTACTGCTCCCACAGAGGAGACAAAGGCACTGATTGATAAACTGGCTGCAATTGATAAGTTAGCGGCAGATAATCAAATTGCAGCTGAGACGGCAAAAGCGAAGCTTGCCAGCGCACAAAGCCAGCTGGCAGGACAAAAGCCCGGCTTTATCGCCGAAAATCCGGTTATTCAGCAGTACAAGCTGAAGCTGGCTGAACTGGAAGTCAATCTGGTCAGCTTAATGCAAAACTATACGGATAAGCATCCGCAGGTTATGGCGACAAAAGCGGCTATTGCTGAAACTCGCAGCAAGCTGAATGCAGAGATTGCCAAAGTGGTTAATGCCGATGCTCCGTCGGCAAATCTGGTGCATCAGGGCTTGCTTCAGGCAAAACTCCAGGCTGAGGCTGAAGTTGCCGTATCGTCTGCTCAACTACAGGCCCTGAGTAAGCTGATCGCTCAGGGGGAAGAACAAATCAGCGAACTGCCCGCTAAGGAGCAAGGCTTAGTGAAAGTCATGCGGGATGCAAGTGTTTCCCAGGAAATCTACGTGATGCTTGCGAAGCGGTACGAAGAAGCCCGGATCAGTGAGGTCATGGAGCCGACCGATGTTCAGATTATCGATACGGCCATTGTACCGGAAAAACCGATTAAACCGAAGAAACTCCTGAATACGGTTATTGCTGCTATATTAGGCTTATTTACCGGTGTGGGAGTGGCATTTGCGCTGGAATACCTGAATAAAACCGTCCGTACCAGTGAAGATGTTCAGCACTATCTGGATCTGCCTGTCCTGGGAAGCATACCTGCTTTTGACAGCGAGATAGAAAAGGACAGCAGCGCTATGGATAAGCTTAAGCAATTATTAAATATCAGCAATAGACACGGTCGAGGAGTCTAGAGCAGGAATAGGATGAGAGGTAATTATGGCACAGCGAAAACTTATTGTTCATGAGGATCCTAAATCTCCCATATCGGAGGCATACCGGACCTTGCGGACCAACCTGCAGTTTGCCAAAGTAAACAGTGAATTGCGGACGATCATGTTTACCAGCTCCGGTCCGGCGGAAGGCAAGTCCACGACGATTGCCAATGTTGCCGTGGCTTTGGCTCAGTCAGGCCGCAGCATTATCCTGGTTGACTGCGATTTGCGCAAGCCGGTGCAGCACCGGATATTTGGCAAGCGCAACAAGGGAGTAACGAATATTCTGGTTGATGACAGCCCGGCAGAAGCTTTTCTGCAGGATACGGAAATTGATAATCTGCGGCTGCTCACCAGCGGACCGATCCCGCCTAACCCGTCAGAACTGCTCAGCTCCGCAAAAATGGCAGAGCTGTTTGATGAACTGAAGGGAATGGCTGACTTAGTATTGATCGATGCTCCGCCTACCATTGCGGTAACCGATGCTGCCGTTATGGCCGCTAAAGTGGACGGTATTGTGCTGGTGATTGATTCTACGAGTGTCCGGCCGGAAATGGCGCAAAAGGCGAAAGATTTGTTAGTTAAGGCGAATGGTCATATATTGGGCGTCATATTGAACCGGATTGAAATTGAAGAAGAGCATGCTTACTATTACTACTACTATGGCAGTGAGCATAAGGTAAAGAAATAAAACAAGAAACGGGTGTCGTCATTGCGTCAGAAGCTGATTACGGGAAGCTTAGTTTTGCTTGATATAATTATCGTTACGGCCGCGCCGTACTTGGCGCTGCTGCTGCGGTTTGAAGGAATTGTCAGCAGCAGCCAGTATCAGATGGTGTATGATTACTTGCCCGGAATAATTTTGGTCCGGCTGCTGACCTTTAACTTCTTCGGGTTATATAACCGCCTCTGGCGTTATGCCAGTATCCACGAACTGCTGGCTATTGCTAGTGCTGTCACGGTCAGTTCTGTTTTAATATTTATTTATATGTTTGGCATGGGGAGTAAGCTGCCTAAGAGCATCCCCATTATTACCTGGCTGCTTGTGATTGCCCTAGTCGGCCTGAGCCGCTTATTCTTAAGGGTTTTGTATATGTTGCGTACAACGCGGAAGGCAAGCTGCTCAAAAGTACTGATTATCGGGGCAGGCGATGCGGGAGCAATGATAGCCCGGGAATTGCGGCAGCGGTTCTATGATACGAAGAATCTCATCGGATTTATTGATGATGACCGCAGCAAGATTAAGAATAAACTGTTTGGTGTACCTGTATTGGGGACACGGGATGAGCTGCCGGAAGTGGTCAGTAAATATGGCATAACCGAGCTTATCATCGCAATACCGTCGCTCAATGGCGAACGGCTGAGGGAAATCTTTAAGGCATGCCGTGAGACTAAATGCACGGTGAAAACCGTTCCGGGCCTGTATGAAATAATTGACGGACAGGTAACGGTAGATCAACTGAGAAATATAGACCTGGAAGATGTTTTGCGAAGAGATCCGATAAAACTTGACCTTGGGCAAATCGCCAGCTATCTGACAGGCAAAAGAGTCTTAGTGACCGGAGCTGGCGGCTCAATAGGCTCTGAGCTGTCCCGTCAGATCGCCAAGATGTCGCCAAGTCAGATTACGCTCCTCGGCAAGGGCGAAAATAGTATCTACGAGATTCATCAGGAGCTTACCGCCAAATATCCTCAGCTTAGTATTGAGCCGGTAATCGCTGATGTGCGGGATAAGAGCAGAATCCTGAGTATATTCTTCAGAGTGCAGCCGCAGGTTGTTTTCCATGCCGCAGCGCATAAGCATGTCCCCCTGATGGAAGCGCAGCCGGCAGAAGCTGTGCGCAATAATATCTTTGGAACCCAGACGGTGGCAGAGGCCGCCGACCGGGTAAATGCCGAGAAATTTGTATTGATTTCGACTGATAAAGCAGTGAATCCTACCAGTGTGATGGGAGCAACTAAACGGGTTGCTGAGATGATTATCCAGAATATGAACAGGATATCCAATACCAATTATGTGGCCGTCCGTTTTGGCAATGTATTAGGCAGCCGGGGCAGCGTAATTCCGTTATTTAAAAAGCAAATCCTGAAAGGCGGGCCAATTACCATTACTCATCCGGATATGAAACGGTACTTTATGACCATCCCTGAGGCTTCTCAGCTTGTTTTGCAGGCTGGGGCGCTAGCCACAGGGGGAGAAGTGTTTGTTTTAGATATGGGGGAACCAATTAAAATTGTCGATATGGCTACTGATCTTGTTGAGCTTTCCGGCTTAGAAGTTGGCAAGGATATTAAAATAAAGTTTACGGGTTTACGGCCAGGTGAGAAGCTGTTTGAAGAGTTGCTTACGGCAGAAGAAGGCACAAGCTCCACTAAGCATGAGAAGATATATGTGGCTAATTTGAGAGCAGTCGATGAACAAATAATGTTGCAAACATTACAAATTCTAAAAGCAGAGCAATCTTCAGATGAGATTATCCGGATACTTATGGCTCTTATACCTACCTATAAACATGCAAGAGCGCAGTGTTGTGAAATAGTGCCCAAAAGTTCGGAAAAGGCCCCGGATGTTAAGCCTAGACTAAAGGAAATGGAGCTTCAAGCAGTATCGGAGTTACATTGAATAAAGGCAGGAATAGAAATGTGTTTAACAATAAAAAGATATATAGATTTCCTTTTAGCTTTGTCAGGGCTTATTATCCTTTCACCAATCTTTCTAGCACTTATCGTAGCGATAAAGCTGGATTCAAAAGGTCCTGTTTTTTTTAGACAAAAGAGGGTTGGCATACATAAAACACATTTTAATATTCTTAAATTTAGAACGATGAGGATCGACACTCCCAAGGATATGCCAACACATTTGCTTAAGAATCCGGAACAGTACATAACAAAGACCGGCAAGTTTCTTCGGAAGACAAGCCTTGATGAGTTGCCCCAAATTATGAATATATTAGTTGGTGAAATGGCAGTAGTCGGCCCTCGCCCCGCCTTGTGGAATCAATATGATCTGATTGCCGAGCGTGATAAATATGGAGCGAACGATATCAGGCCAGGTCTCACCGGCTGGGCGCAGATTAATGGCAGAGATGAACTTCCTATCGAGGTTAAGGCGCAACTGGATGGAGAGTACGTTGAAAAAATGGGCTTTTTATTTGATATGAGCTGTTTTTTAAAGACTATCGCCTGTGTCATTAAGAGTGATGGAGTTGTTGAAGGCGGTACTGGAGTGAATAAGGAGAGGACTTCAAGCTCCAAGGAGACATGTATATGAAACGCATACTTATTACAGGCGCTAATAGTTATATAGGTACAAGTTTTGAGAAGTGGTTGTCTAGCTGTCCTGAAGAATATTCAGTAGATACAGTAGATATGAAAGATAATAAATGGAAAGAGAAAGATTTCTCAGGGTATGATGTTGTTTTTCATGTGGCTGGAATCGCGCATGTCAGAGAGACTAAGGAAAATCAGTACCTCTACTATAAGGTAAATAGAGATTTAACAATTGATGCTGCCAATAAAGCTAAAAAAGAAGGTGTGAAGCAGTTCATATTTTTAAGCTCAATGAGTGTATATGGACTAAAGAATGGAGTTATTAACCTAAATACTCCGATCAATCCAGATAGTAATTATGGTAGATCTAAAATACAGGCAGAGGATTCAATAAAACTTTTAGATGAAAATTCATTTAAAGTGGCTATACTGCGTCCTCCAATGGTTTATGGGAAGGGTTGCAAAGGAAATTACTCAAAGTTAGCCAATCTTGCAATTAAAATACCATTTTTCCCTAATATTAATAATAAACGCAGCATGATTTATATAGATAATCTTTCGGAATTTGTAAGAATTTTGATTGATAATGATAGTAATGGATTGTTTTTTCCTCAAAATATTGAATATGTGAAAACGAGTAAAATGGTTGAATTGATTGCTAAAGCTCATGGTAAAAAGATTATATTGACCAGTTTATTTAATCCTTTGATAACTTTGTTAAAATTTAATTTATTTAACAAAGTATTTGGTGACTTGGTATATGAAACAAATCTTTCTAAAGACAATTTTATGTATGAAAAAAACTTTATTAATTTTGAAAAGTCAATAGATTTAGCAGAGGAGTAAGGTTGAAAAAAACAGCAAGCGCTTGAAACAGGGAAAAGAGCAAGCCAAATAAGCCATCGAGAGGTGGCTAAAAAACAGCATAGGGCCGGTAAATATGTAGGTTAACCAGCAAATTTTATTCGATATCCCTGAGACTGAGCTAATAAAAGAGCCTGCTCAATGGTAATTTCACGATTAACAGGCAAGATATCAGCTTGGCGATAGAAATCAGCATTGTAGGGAACCTTGTTTTTAAGAATGTGATAGATTGCGGTTAATAGCATTCTGGCAATAGCAATAATGGCTTTCTTGTGACCGCGGCGCTTTTTAAGACGAAGGTAGCGATTACGAAATGCAGGGTGTTTGTCGCTCTTGACTATAGCAGTAGCGCATTGGACAAGGAGCGGCTTGATATAACATCCGGCTTTGGAAATCCGCACCGATTTTTTCTTGCCTGCACTTTCGTTATTGGTTGGAGTAAGTCCGGCCCAAGAGCAAAGGTGTTTCGCTGAAGGAAAAGCTTCCATGTTCGCACCGATCTCAGAAAGAACGGTAATGGCAGAAAAGACATTTTTGAACGATGGGACGGTTAGGATAAGATTAATTTCTTGCTGATAGGGCATAGCGAGCGCAAGAATGAGTTGTTCTAACTCGGCTTTGCGGATTTCCAGGTCGTCATAATGGTGACGGATGATTTTAAGTTTAGCCGCTTGTTCAGGAGAAAAACACCATCGACAGCAAGTTCAAGTTTAGGTAGCTTAGGCCTCATAGAGCCGTGGATAAGAGAAAGGTAAATGAAGAGGTTTGCCAGGATGTTCAAGAAGGTTCAAGGATATTGAAAACAGGAATCCAGTATTTGCCGGTTGATTCCAGACAAACATCACGGCAGTTGTGAGTTTCCAGCCACGAAGCCAGCTCTCGCAGACTATTAGTATAGGTGGAGAAGCGACGGCTGGAATACGACGTAATATTTGAGGAGTTAGTGTAAGCGAGGCAGGCAACGACGAAAGTCTTATGTACGTCGATACCACAGCAAATAGGATAAACAATTTTTAGGGACATGTAAAAATTCCTTTCTACACAAAATTACAGGGAACAAAGGCATTGACTGAAAGCCGAAGCGAAAAACGAGAAAGGTTCTCCCAAAGATAAGGTTACGTGCTCGAAGGCACACTTATTTGTGCTTGAAAAGGCATCCTACACATATAAAAATGCGGCTTGCTCCACTAGTGCAGACCACTCACCTCCCCGTGATTTGTAGTATACCTTTGTCCCTATAAGTAGAGTATAGAAAAAATTTAAGCGTTTTGGCACATTTTCATCACATTTTGTGCCTTGAACGCAGTGAAAGGCGTGATTATAAAGATGAAAAAGGTTGTGTTACTTTCAAATCATCATGTATATACGTATAATTTTCGTAAAGAAATCATTCAGAAATTGATAGATAAAAACTATAAAGTATATGTTGTTCTTCCTTACGGTGAAAAAGTTGAGCTTCTAAAAAAAATGGGATGTGAATTTATAGATATATCTCTTGATAGAAGAGGTATGAATCCGCTTACCGATCTAAAATTATTTTTTGCTTACTATAAAATTATGAAAAAGATAAAACCAAATGCGGTTTTGTCATACACTATAAAACCTAATATTTATGGTGGATTGGTTTGCAGAATAGCAAATATTCCATTTTTCCCAAATGTTACTGGGTTAGGGTCAGCGGTAGAAAATGTGGGTATAATTCAAAAAATGCTACTTGTTATGATGAGGCTTGCATATAAAAAAGCTAAATGTATTTTTTTCCAAAATAAAGAGAATCGTGATTTTTTTCAAAACAATAATATATTAATGGATAAATATGAAATCATTCCCGGCTCGGGTGTAAACATACAAAAATTTGAGTTGCTTCCTTATCCGTCTGATGAAACTATAGAGTTCGCTTTTATTTCAAGAATAATGGCAATGAAAGGGATAGAACAATACTTAGAAGCAGCTATATATATTAGAAACAAATATCCTAATACGCGATTTCATGTATGTGGATTTTGTGAGGAAGAATATGAAGATAAATTAAAAACTTTACATAGTAAAGGAATTATTTACTATCATGGAATGCATCAAGACATACATAAATTTTTAAAAAGAATACATTGTACAATTCACCCTACTTATTATCCGGAGGGTATGTCAAATGTATTGCTTGAAAGTGCAGCTTCTGGTAAGCCTGTTATTACTACAAATAGAAGTGGATGTCGTGAAATTGTAGATGATGGTATAAACGGATATATCCTACAAGAACAGAATGGCCAAGATCTCATTGAGAAAGTAGAAAAATTCTTGTGTTTAGACCATGAAAAGAGGCGGCAAATGGGATTTGCTGGCAGGGAGAAAGTAGAAAAAGAATTTGATAGGAAACTTGTTGTGGATATTTATATGAGAGAAATAGAGAAAATATCTATAAACGAGCAAAATTTCCAATACGCAAAATAGATAGGTTAAAAGTAAGGAACCCAAACTGCTTAATAGCCGTAAGGCAACGTACCTGATAGTTGTTAATTACGCGCACCCTTTGTTGGCGAAAAAAATGTCTCAATAGGCCGTCTTTTGCTATAGCAATTCAATATTATAGACCGTACCATAAGATACATTCATACACAAGAAGTACCTCTTTGGGAATATATCTTATGAGCAAAAGCTGATGTCCCCATACGGTTTGTACTCTAGATGAGAAAAGTAAAAATCAGTTGCTTTGATTGGATGAATAGCCTGTGACGAAGGCTTGGTATTCTTAATAATTGTGTCATTATAAATAGCAAAGATGGGGGCGCAGTATGTTTAGCTATACTCCCAATGGTTTGTAAAATCGATTTTTGAGAGTCTTCCATAAATTCATTTGCGTTTAAGAAATGGTTGTAATGATTATTCTCTTTCGAAATAAGTAAATGTTAGGAGATAAAAATGCAGGGGAATGTAATTAGAATTCTTCATATTGTGAGTGTTATGAATCGGGGGGGGATTGAAACTTTTTTAATGAATATATATAGGCATATAGATCATTCTAAGATTCAATTTGACTTTTTGGTCACAAGAGAAGAAGTTGGTATCTATGATAATGAGATATTAGTGTTAGGCGGAAAAATTCATAACATTCCTCATATAAGAAAAGTAGGTTTAGTGAAATATAGACAAAGTATAATTGATTTTTTTAATACGCATAATGAGTATAAAATAGTACATTGTCATATGAATACTTGGGCTGGATTTTTTTTGCCGCTAGCAAGAAAATGTGGCATCCCAGTACGAATATCACATAGCCATAGTAGTGCTGATTGTAAAACAGGATTAAAAGAATTCTTGAAATTTGTATTTAAAAAATATAATGCATTATTTATTAATAATAATGCAACGCATTATTTTGCTTGTAGCCAGAAAGCTGGCAAGTGGCTTTTTGGTGAAAAAATTGCAAATGAAAAATTGAAAATTATTAATAACGCTATAGATACGGAAAAATTTAGATTCAATGTAGAAGTTGCAAAGAAGCTAAGAAAAGAGCTTAATATACCTTATGATGCTTTTGTTATCGGTCATGTGGGAAGGCTACATTATCAAAAAAATCATAGTTTTTTGATTGATGTATTTCAAGAAATAAAGGTTAGAAAACAGAATGTTATTTTATGTTTAGTTGGAACTGGTGAACTTAAAAATACTATTGAAATAAAAATAAAAGAAGCAGGTTTAATTGATAGTGTAAAAATGTTAGGGATTCGAAGTGATATTAATGAACTCATGATGATGTTTGATGTATTTGTATTTCCGTCACTGTCTGAAGGATTTGGAAATGTTGCTCTTGAGGCACAGGCTGCAGGATTAAAGACTATAGTAGCTGATACAGTGCCTGATGAAATTAAAGTTACGGAACAAGTCGAATTTATTTCATTAAAAGAAAAGAAAGCGTTTTGGGCAGAACAAATTTTGAAGTACGGGGATGGATATAAAAGAATAGATACGTATAAAGATATTGTTAATGCTGGATACGATGTAAAAAAGCAAGTGAAATGGCTGGAAAGCTTTTACTTAGAAGATCATAATAAAAATTGATGTAAAATTATTAAATAAGAGGGCATTAGGCATTGAATAATATATTTACATTCTTTTTAGTTATATTTCAATTACTGTTTTTATATGCAACAGCAATACCAAGTGTTTCTGTTGCAGATATAATATTATTATTTATGTATCCAATTTTAATTATTTCATTAATTAAAAGAAAACGATTAGTTTTTAAAAAATGTTATTTATTTTTATTATTCTTTTTTATATATGTAATGTTTCAATTTGCATTTTTATGTTTTGTAGAAGGTAGTTCTTTTATAAATGAAGCATTTTTAAGAACAGGAAGATTTTTATTCTATTTATTTACTGTTATTTTTTTAGCTCCACATTTTTTTAATATTAGGTTAGGTACAAGAATACTGAAATATGTATGTTTAATTTCTACATGCTTTTTGTTTTTTCAATTACTTATGGTAGAGTTTGCTAATATATATATACCAGGAACAATACCTGAATTACCAATTATGCGCGCTGATTTGGCAGAGTTTAATCAAAATATTATGGAAGTTGACTTTTTAATACGGCCACGATCTTTTTTTGCTGAACCAGCTCATTATGCAAGTTATGTAATATTATATTTAGCATTAGGTCTTTTTTCAGAAAAAAATACTTTTAAAGATTTTTTACCAGAAATAATAATTTCTATAGGATTGTTAGTCTCAAACTCAGCTACAGGGATTATAACAGGTATCATAGTTTGGATTTTATTCATTTTTCATACAATTTTAAAAATAAATTCTCAAAATAAAAAAAATAAATTTTTATTACCAGTTCTAATTGGAACGCCTATCACAATTATATGTATAATGTTTACAAATTATTTCCAGATATTTCTTACTAGAGTTTTGGGATCAGGATTAGATAATTTAGGGAGTGCGGCAATTGGAAGATTTGGAAATTATAAATGGGCTTTTTCATTAGATGGGCTTGCTTTGTATGAGATACTATTTGGTAGAGGAATGGTTGAAATTGAAAAGTTTATACCGGCTATAGCAAAGCTGTTTTATTATTATGGGTTAGTGGGTATAATTTTATTTTTTATCATGCTTTTAATAATAATTTTTAAAGCAGAACTTAAGCAAAAAGTAATTATAATTCTGATATTTATTTTATCAATTGGAGGAGATGCAATTTTTGGACCCAATTCTTTGTACTATTTACTTTTTTTTATGAATGATAAAATTCAATTGGTGAGTAAAAATGAATTGAGGTGAAAAAGTGAGATTAAATGTAGCGTACGCATGTGGCGAAGATTATGCAAAATATGCGGGAGTATCTATAATCTCTTTATTTGAAAACAATAAAGACTTTGCTGAAATTTACGTTTACTTAATTGATAATGGAATGACAAAGAATACAAAGAATATTCTTTGTGATATTGCTGAAAAATACCAAAGGAATATTGTTTTTGTGAAAAATTCAGATATTTTTGATCAGCATAAATTTAATCATGTAGGAAAATATTTAAGTATAATTTTTTCAAAAATGTATTTGCATAAAATTATTGGCATAAATAAAATTATTTATATAGATTGCGATATGATAATAAAAAAATCTTTAAGTAAAATATGGGAAAAAGATATGAAAGATTACTTAATTGCAGGCGTAAGGATGCCTACTCCCATTCAATATAAAAAATGGTTTTCTTCAGGTAATGATAATAAATATATTAACTCAGGATTTATTCTATTTAATTTATATAATTGGCGAATCTTAGATGTAGAAAGTAAAATAAATGCTTTTATGCACAAACATAGCGAAAAAGTGTATATTGAAGAAAACGTTATTTGCAATATATGTGAAGAAAAGATTCTTGTTCTTGAACCAGAATATAATTTAAATGGTCTAATGATTGCATTTAATAGTTCGCAGATAAAAAAGTTAACTAAAGATGAATCTTATTATACCCAGAAACAATTAGAAAACGCAAAAAAAAATCCAATTATCATTCATTTTTCAAGTGAAATATATCAACGTCCGTGGTATGAAAATTGTAATCATCCTCTCAAAAAAGAATATCTATATTTTTTATCTATATCGCCATGGGAGAACCAATTAGAAAAAGGAACTACAACCTTTAGTGTCAAGATAAAAAATTTATTAAGAACCATTTTACCATTTCAGATATATTTGGGAATAAGAAATTTATATAAGAACATATAAAGGAGTTTATTATGAGGCTAAATGTAGCATATGCATGTGGCGAAGAATATGCAAGACATGCAGGTGTTTCGATGATATCATTATTTGAAAATAACAAAGAATTTCAAGAAATATATGTTTATTTAATTGATAATGGAATGACAGAAAAGACAAAAAATATACTATTGAATATTGCAAAGCAGTATAATCGTGATATTACTCTAATATTATGTGATAAATTATGTAATAATTTAAAAGCCGATAATAGAAATGGAAGATACACTTTAGCCACCTATTCAAAAATATTTTTTGGTCAATTTGAAGAGATTGATAAAATCATATATTTTGATTGTGATACGTCAATTACAGGGTCGCTTGTGCAACTTTGGAATAAAGATATTAGTGAATATTATGTTGCAGGTGTATGGGATGATGCAGCTCCTCGACTAAAATCCTCTGTTGGAATTAAGAACAATGATATTTATATAAATACAGGGTTTGTTTTGATAAATTTGGTTAATTGGAGAAAATTTGAATTAGAAAAAAAAGCCATTGAGTTTATTAATAAATATGATGGTAAAGTACCATTTTTGGATCAAGGTGTGATAAATGCGATTTGCAAAAATCATATTTTATTATTAGAGCCTAAATATGATTTAATGAGTTATATGTTAATGTTTAGAGCTAAAGAAATAGAAGCATTATGTCGAGTGGACAAAATGTATTTTCAAGAAGAAATCGATGATGCTATAAAAAATCCAATCGTCATTCATTGGGTAACGGGATATTATAATAGACCTTGGAGTAAAAACTGTACTCATCCTTTGAAAGATAGATATTTTAAATATTTAGAAATGTCACCTTGGGCGGGACAATTTATAAATACAAACTTAAGTAATAAAACTAGAATTTTACGTTTTATTTACCGTATATTACCTTTTTTTGTTTTTAGCATGCTAAGAAATTTATCTGATAAAATAAAGGAAAGGTATGATGGTAAGTAATAATTTTGCGACTATATGCAAAAATGTTTCCTATACAGTATTTGTAAATATAATTTCACTTATAGTATCTCTTTTAACAGTAATTATTTTACCAAAGATAATGGATATTACAGCATACTCATATTGGCAATTGTATCTTTTTTATTGTTCTTATATTGTCTTTATAAACATCGGTTGGATTGATGGAATCTATTTAAGATATGGAGGCTATAATTATGTTGACCTACCTAAAAATGTATTTATTACACAATTTTGGAGTCTAGTCGTTTATTTGCTAATAATAACATCTTGTATGTCTATAGTTTTCTTAACTTTTAATACAACAGAAAATAAAATGTTTGTATTATTAGCAACTTGTATATCTGGTTTAATTTATATTTGTAGAATTTATTATCAGTTTATTTTACAATCAACAAATAAACTTAAAGAATATGCTAATATACTTTTAATTGATAGAATACTATTTAGTATAATGATTGCTTTATTGATAATGGAACAATTTATCGAATTTAAGACATTAATTAGTATTGACATATTAATTAAATTTATAACATTATTGTATGCAATAATAATATGTCGTGATATAACATTTGGTAAATTTGTTTCGTTTAGAAATGCGTTTAAAGAAGTGATTAGCAATGTTAGTGTAGGTATAAAATTAACAATTGCTAATGTAGCTGGAATTCTTATTGTGGGTATCGTACGTGTGGGAATTGAGCAAATGTGGAGTATTGAAACATTTGGCGAAATATCGTTTACATTAAGTGTAAATAATTTGGTTTTGGTGTTTATTAATGCAATTGGATTGGTTATGTTTCCTGTTTTGTGTAGAGCACCACAGGTAATATTATTACATATCTATAAACATACGCGAACCGCATTGATAACTCCATTGCTTGGAATAATAATATTGTACTACCCCGTAAAATTAATTTTATCGATGTGGCTACCTCAATATTCAAAAACTTTGGACTATATGGCATTGCTTTTTCCAATCATAATTTTTGAAAGTAAAATGTCTTTAATAATAAACCCTTATTTTAAAGCGTTGAGAAAAGAAAAATTATTGCTAATTATAAATTTTATTGCAGTAGTGGTAAGTTTAATAACAACTATTATTACTATATTAATTCACGATTTAACAATTATAATAGTCTCAATAACATTTCTTTTAGCGTTTCGATGTATCCTTGCAGAATTGTTATTATCTAAAATTTTAAGTTGGGACGTTAAAAAGGAAATCGCTTTAGAGATAAGTTTGCTTATTTCATTTGTTTGTCTAAATTGGTATTTAAATTCCTGGATTTCAATAATAGTTTATACAATGTTATATTTAATATATTTAGTTATTAATAAAAGAAGCATATTTGAGACTTTATATGCGTTGAAAACTTTTGTTAAAAAAGAATAATGGAGGAGAGGCGGATGAAGGTAGTATTACTAGCAGGTGGATTTGGAACGAGAATAAGTGAGGAATCTCATCTAAAACCAAAGCCAATGATTGAAATTGGTGGTATGCCCATTTTGTGGCATATTATGAAATCATATTCACATTATGGATATAATGATTTTATCATATGTTGTGGATATAAAGGCTATGTAATTAAGGAGTATTTTGCGGATTATTACTTACACCGCTCTGATATTACTTTTGATTTTACAAATGTAAATGAAATGAGAATACATAACAATGTTGCAGAACCTTGGAAGGTAACGCTTATTGACACAGGCATTAACACTATGACAGGTGGACGTGTGAAGAGAGTGAAAGATTATATAGGAAATGAACCTTTTATGTTGACATACGGCGATGGCTTATGTGATGTTAATATTAATGAACTAATAGAATTCCATAAATCACATGGTAAAATTGCAACGTTAACAGCTATTCAGCCAGGTGGAAGGTTTGGTGTTCTTGGCATAACCGATAATAATATCGTTTCCAGTTTTAAAGAAAAATCTAAGCAGGATGGAGGTTGGATTAACGGAGGATTTATGGTATTAAATCCTGAGATTATGGATTACATAGAAGACGATAGCACTGTTTTGGAAAAGTATCCTCTCGAAACAATTGCAATTAAGGAAGAACTTAAGGCATATAAACACAATGGATTTTGGCAATGTATGGACACACTTAGAGATAAAATGATGCTTGAGGAACTTTTGGAAAAGAGGAAGGCTCCTTGGAAGGTATGGTAATCATGAATTTGTCATTTTATAAAGGTAAAAAAGTGTTTATTACAGGACATACAGGGTTCAAAGGCAGCTGGATGTGCAAAGTTTTAGCCATGCACGGTGCTGAGGTTATGGGATATGCTCTTAATCCAAATACAGATCCAAGTTTATTTAAAATAGCAGAAATAGAGTCAGCAATTACACATGTAATTGGGGATATTTGCGATTTAAAGCATATGAAAACGGCTATGAGTGAATTTGAGCCAGAAATAGTTATCCACATGGCAGCGCAGCCTCTTGTGCGGGAATCTTATAAAGATCCCGTATATACATATGCAACTAATGTTATGGGAACTGTAAATGTTTGTGAGTCAGTAAGATGTTGTAACAGTGTAAAATCATTTATTAATGTAACAACGGATAAGGTCTATGAGAATAAAGAATGGGAATGGGGTTATCGTGAAAGCGATAGGTTAAATGGTTTTGACCCATACTCTAACTCAAAATCTTGCAGTGAACTTGTTACAAGTAGTTATATTAACTCATTTTTTTCTCATAGAGAAAATTTAGCAGTTTCAACTTGCAGAGCTGGTAATGTTATAGGTGGTGGGGATTTTGCTAAAGATAGAATAATTCCCGATTGCGTTAGAGCTGCTCATAAAAAAGAAGACATAATTATTAGAAATCCATATTCAACAAGACCGTATCAGCATGTTTTGGAGCCTGTTGTTTCCTATCTCTATATTGGCATGATGATGTATCAAGATAGAAAGTATGCAGGTAATTATAATATAGGTCCTAATGATATCGACTGTGTTGAAACGGGAGTATTGGCAACATTATTTTGTGATAAATGGGGAGAAGGTCAAAAATGGGTTAATGTATGTGAGAATAAGGCTGTTCACGAAGCAAATTTCTTAAAACTGGACATAGCAAAAGTGAAAAAAAAATTTGGCATAGAACCTCATTGGAATATAGCAGAGTCAATTGAAAAAACCGTTGAATGGTCAAAAGCATATTACAACGGAGAAGATATATATGCCGTAATGGAAAAACAGATTTCTGCATATTTGGGGGTTTAACATAATGAGAAAAGTAATTATTACTGGTGCAAACGGATTTATCGGTAGTACATTAACTAATTTTCTGGCAAACAAGGGAGTAAAAGTTTTTGCAATAGTGAAAGATAAAAAATCAAATATTTATAGAATAAATCACCATTCAAATGTAGAAATTATTTATTGTGATTTAAATCAAATGGAAATATTAACTGAATTGGTGCTAGATAGAGATATTGATGTTTTTTATCATTTGGCATGGAGAGGTGCATCTGGTACAGAAAGAGCTGATTATAAAGTACAATTGAACAATGTATATACTTCTTTAGAGTGTGCTAAGCAGTCAAAGATATTGAAGTGCAAAAAGTTTATTGCAATTGGTACTATTGGGGAGTATATGGCAGAGTTATCATTAGAGAATAATATTGTATCAGAAAACTACACATACGCAATAAGTAAAAAGTTTTATCATTCGTTGTTAGATGTATTTTGTCATAAAAATGATATTCGATATATTTGGTGCACTTTATCAGGCGTATATGGAATCGGAGATAAAACTTCTAATATTATAAATTATACAATTCAACAACTATTAGCGAATAAAGAACCTGAATATACGAAAGCAGAACAATTATTTGATTTTATTTATGTTGAAGATTGTGTAAGGCTTCTCTATGAAATTGGAGAGTCTGCAGTATACAAAAAAGATTATTATATAGGTGGCCTTTGCCCCAAACCATTGCGCAATTTTATTGAAATTATCAGAGATATTGTTTCTCCGGAATCAAAATTAGGCTTTGGAAAAAAAGTTGATGATGGATCTATTTATAAGAAAGAATGGTTTACAATGGATAAAACATTACAAAATATAAATTTTCGACATAAGTATTCTTTTGAGCAAGGCATAAAAATAACATCAGAATGGGTAAAATCTCAGAAGGAGCTAGTCAATAATGATTAATAAGTACGAATTTTTGGCAACAAAAATAGAGGGCTTGTTTGTTATAAATCCTTTTTTTTCAAGTGATGAAAGAGGATTTGTAAAAAAAACTTTTGAAAGGAATATTTTTTTAGATAATAATATTGATTTTCAGCCTATTGAAGAAATGGAAACAACATCCAAGAAAGGTGTTATAAGAGGACTTCATTTTCAAAATCTTTATCCACAAGCTAAATTAGTTAGATGTGTTAGAGGTGCAATTCTTGATGTAGCTGTAGATTTAAGAAAAGAATCACTAACATTTGGTAAAAGTTTTACTGTTAGACTTTCTTTTGAGAACAAAAAGATGCTTTATATTCCTAGAGGATTTGCACATGGATGTATGAGCTTATTTGACGATACGACTTTTTACTATTTAAGTGATAATATATATTGTCCTGAATACGATTCGGGAATAATGTGGAATGATAAAGAACTGGCTATTGATTGGCAATTGGATGATATAGATGAGGTTATACTGTCAGCGAAAGATAAAAAATTGCAAACTTTTAAATGTTTTAAAGAGCAATTATAACATTATTCTATATTCGCTAAGTTTTTTATCTTTATTTTTGCTTGAATCCTTGTCATAAGATAATGAATGAGGTATTACATGTACAAAATAGCAGTAGCAGGAACCGGTTATGTTGGCCTGGTGGCAGGAGTCTGCTTTGCGGAAGTCGGACATCATGTTACCTGTGTCGATATTGACGAACGAAAAGTCAACTTAATGAAACAAGGTATTTCGCCAATTTATGAAGCAAATTTGGAAGAACTAATGCAGAAAAACTATGCTGCAGGTAGATTAACCTATACGACCGACTATGTTAGCGCCTACAAAAATGCAGATGCTATTTTTATAGGCGTAGGAACGCCGGAGCAGCCGGATGGCTCTGCTAATCTTTCCTACATAGCAACAGTCGCAAGGCAGATAGCGGAAACGATCGAAAAAGATTGTCTTGTTGTGGTGAAATCGACAGTGCCTGTTGGCACGAATGATAAGGTAGAGCAGTTTATTAAAGATTTTTTAGTCGATGACGTAAGAGTAGAAGTGGCCTCGAACCCTGAGTTTTTGGCGCAAGGTACTGCTGTGCAGGATACGCTGCACGCAGCGCGTATTATTATCGGCACCGAAAGTCAATGGGCGGAAGAGTTGCTTACAAAAATCTATGAGCCGTTTCACCTGCCGATCGTTTCCGTCAGCAGAAGATCGGCAGAGATGATCAAATATGCATCTAATGATTTTCTCGCACTTAAAATTTCCTATATGAACGATATTGCCAATCTCTGTGAATTGGTAGGCGCTAATATTCAGGATGTTGCCAAGGGAATGAGCTTTGATGAACGAATCGGCAGTAAGTTCTTAAATGCCGGCATTGGCTATGGTGGTTCCTGCTTTCCAAAGGATACGAAAGCACTTGAATATTTGGCCAGACAGCATGGTTATGAATTAAAAACAGTCAAAGCTGCCATTGATGTAAACGCTGCTCAGAAGACCGTTTTATACAAAAAGGCATGCAGCCGCCTGATTACCTTTAACGGCTTAAAGGTAGCTGTTTTGGGGCTCACCTTTAAGCCTGGCACAGACGATCTGAGAGAGGCAGCCTCTCTTGAAAACATACCGTTATTGTTGGAACAAGGTGCAGATATCTATGCCTATGATCCTGTAGGTGCGGACAACTTTAGGAGACTATATCCTGAAGGCAAAAATGGCAGAGGAAATATCCGGTATACAGCCAATGTGGAAGATGCATTAGAAAATGCAAATGTTTGCTTTATCTTTACAGAATGGGCGGAGATCAAAGCGATATTGCCTGAGCGCTTTAAGCAACTCATGAGAACGGCGCTGGTCTATGATGGACGGAACATATACAGTGTCCGGGAAATGCAGGATGCTAGTGTGGAGTATTATTCCATTGGTAGAAAGTAGGTAAGTAAGGCTATTCTTTTGAAGGAGAATTATATGCAATCAGTCTATCAATCGCCTGATACGGCTAAAACGTACCTGATTACCGGTGCAGCCGGTTTTATCGGATATTTCTTATCCAAACAACTGCTGACCCAAGGCTGCCGGGTGATCGGTATCGATAATGTAAATGCTTACTATGACGTGAAACTGAAATATGCCCGCCTGGAGCAGCTTACTCCCTTTGACCAATTTACTTTCATTAAAAGCGATATAGCGGATAAAACAATGTTGACGGCAGTGTTTGAAGAGTACAAGCCTGATATTGTAATCAATCTTGCAGCTCAGGCGGGAGTACGCTATTCGATTGACAACCCTGATGTCTATATGCAAAGTAATGTAATTGGCTTTTTTAATATTCTTGAAGCTTGCCGCTACCACCCGGTAGAGCATCTTATTTATGCATCCTCCAGCTCCGTATATGGTGCAAATACGAAAGTGCCTTTCGCCGAGTCTGATTTTGTGGATCATCCTGTGTCGCTATATGCGGCTACGAAGAAATCAAATGAATTGATGGCTTACACTTACAGCCATCTCTATAAGATTCCGGCTACCGGCTTGCGGTTTTTTACAGTTTACGGTCCAATGGGCAGGCCCGATATGGCTTATTTTGGGTTTACACAGAAGTATTTTTCCGGTGAGCCTATTAAAATATTTAATAACGGTGATTTTGCAAATGACCTTTATCGGGATTTTACCTATATTGACGATATCGTCAATGGGATTGAGCGGCTTATTGGCAAAGCTCCGACTGGGGTCGGGAAAGCTCCTCATCAGGTCTTTAATATCGGCAATAATAAACCAGAGAAACTGATGGTATTTATCGAAACTTTGGAGAAATGCCTAAGTCGGGCTCTCGGCAAAACGGTAATCTTTGAAAAAATCTTTGAGCCTATTAAACCAGGGGATGTACCTGCCACATTTGCTTCCACTGATTTACTGCAGCAGGCAGTTGGATTTAAGCCGGAAACAAAGATAGAAGACGGATTGCAGCACTTTGCAGATTGGTATTGCGAATATTATCAAGTAAAGTAATAACCCATGGTAAGTATTGTCTTCTGCAGGAAATAAGCAAATTAGTATAGAAGGTACACATATTAGCAAACATAGAAGAATAGGCAGGTGTGCACTATGATCCAGAAGATCCGCAAGGCGGTTATTCCTGCTGCCGGTTTGGGGACGCGCTTTCTTCCGGCAACGAAAGCCCAGCCTAAGGAAATGCTTCCGATAGTCGATAAACCGGCTATTCAATATATTGTAGAAGAAGCCGTTATGTCAGGTATTGAAGAAATTCTGATTATAACCGGCCGCAACAAAAAGTCGATTGAAGATCATTTTGATTGTGCTTTTGAGCTTGAACATACGTTGAAAAGTCAAGGCAAATATGATTTGCTGGGTTTGGTGCAGGAAATATCGAATGTCACCATTCATTATGTCCGGCAAAAGGAAGCAAAGGGCCTCGGTCATGCCGTATTATGTGCAAAGCAGTTTGTAGGCAATGAACCCTTCGCCGTATTGCTGGGTGATGATATTATTGATGCTCAGGTCCCTTGCCTGAAACAGATGATGGATGTATATGACGATTGCCCCGGCACTATTTTAGGTGTCCAGGAGGTACCTCGGAACAAGGTATCAAGCTACGGTATTGTCAAACCATTGCCGGTGAAAAACAATATTTGGCAGGCTGTTGACTTGATAGAAAAGCCTTCAGTAGAAGAAGCTCCATCGCAGTTAGCGATATTAGGGCGATACATCATCCAGCCGGAGATTTTTGAGCTGCTTGAAGATACTGCTCCCGGCAGGGGCGGAGAAATTCAACTGACCGATGCCTTGCGGCGGCTTGCTGCGGTTAAGCCGGTGTACGCTTATAACTTCTGGGGGCGTCGTTATGATGTGGGCGATAAACAAGGCTATCTGGAAGCCACAGTCGAGTTTGCGCTTAAACGTCCTGAACTGCGTGAGGAGTTTTTGAAATATCTGGTAAATAATATTGGGCCATTGTTGGTAAGTAATCAAGAAGCTGCTGCCGGCAGGGTAAAAGAATAGCTAAAATCCTCATCTTGAAACAAGATGAGGATTTTTTGAAAAAGGGGTTCTGGCGAATAGTATGGAAAATAATTGTATAGTATAGAGCAATAAATATAAAGTAGTTTATAGGATAGGATAGATGAATAATATTGAGGAGAAGTGCTCATGAAAGTTATAATCTTAGCAGGCGGTGGCGGGACCCGCCTTTTTCCATTGTCCCGTCAGGGATATCCCAAACAGTTTCTGAAAATCGGAGAGAAAGCCTCCCTCTTAGCACAAACAATTCGGCGTTTTCTGCCGGTAGCAGCAGAACCGGATATAGTGATTGTAACAAATAAAGAATACCTTCATCATGTCCAGGCAGAATTGAAAACATGCGGAGTTGAAGGGGCGCATATCATCCTGGAACCGGTTGCACGGAATACTGCTCCGGCAATTGCCCTGGCAGCACGTTATTGTCTTGATAAGTTAGGGGTTTCTGAGAATGAAGTTATGTTCGTTACTCCTGCAGATCACATTATTCGGCCGGTGGCGGATTTTGGTAAATCCGTACGTTCGGCTGCCGTCATGGCTAGTGAAGGAAAGATTGTTACATTTGGCATCAAACCGGATAAACCGGAGACTGGCTACGGCTACATTCAGGCAGGAGCGTCCTGGGGAGATGGTTTTGTAGTGGATTCCTTCCGCGAGAAGCCGGATACGGAAACTGCTGAGAAATATGTCAATGCAGGCAATTATTATTGGAACTCCGGTATGTTTGGCTTTACTATTGCCTGCCTTCAGGCTGAACTGGCTGTTTCTGCACCGGAGATTGCTGCTTTGTCTGCCCAGCCGCTGGAGACGGTTATTGAGAACTTTGCTGAAATGCCGAATATTTCCATCGACTATGCAGTAGCGGAAAAATCACGGCAGGTAGTTACGATTCCGCTTACTACCTATTGGAATGATATTGGTTCCTGGGATGCTATCTATGATGTATTGGATAAAGATGAGAATGGCAATGCCTTGGAGGGCGATTGTTTGTTAGTGGATTCGACTAACTCGCTTGTTCTGGGAAGAAGCCGCCTGATTGCCGGGATTGGCCTGGAAGATTTACTGGTAGTGGAGACTGATGATGTGATTTTAGTTGCCAAAAAAGGGGAATCGCAGAAGGTAAAGGATGTTGTTGCTGAACTGAAAAAGCAGGGCCGCACTGAAGCGGAGGTGCCGACGACCGTTCACCGCCCATGGGGAAGCTATACCGTGCTCGGTGAGGGCACCGGTTACAAGATGAAGAAGATTAGCGTTGTGCCTGGAGGACGTCTTAGCTTGCAAATGCATTATCATCGTAGTGAACACTGGATCGTAACAGGTGGCTCTGCCAAAGTGACGATTGGTGAAGAAGAAAAAATAGTTCATGAGAATGAAAGTGTTTTTATCCCCATGTCCACGAAGCACCGTTTGGAGAACCCAGGCAGGATAACGCTTGAGATTATCGAAGTACAAAATGGTAAGTATTTGGAAGAAGATGATATTGTCCGTTTTGATGATATTTATGGACGGACGTAGTTTTTCTATCAATCTTAGTAATTCCACGTCAAATTATAAGGAGTAAATATGAATATATTAGTAACAGGAGGAACCGGATATATTGGCTCTCATACTTGTGTTGCTTTACTGGAAGAGGGACATGAAGTAGTAATTGCCGATAATCTCTCTAACAGCAAAATTGAGATATTAGATCGGATCAAAGAAATTACCGGTAAAGAAGTTAGCTTTTACCAAATAGACGTGAGCGATGAAGTAGCCGTTAACACTGTTTTCTCTCAACAACCGATAGATGGGGTTATTCATTTTGCCGGGTTTAAGGCTGTAGGTGAGTCAGTAGCTAAACCTTTAGAGTATTACTATAACAACGTGGTCAGTACATTGGTTTTAGCTAAAATGTGCAGCGAATATGGAGTTAATCGTTTTGTATTCAGCTCCTCTGCTACTGTATATGGGGAAAATAAAGTGCCATTTATAGAGTCCATGTCACTTATGCCTACCACAAATCCTTATGGTGAAACAAAAGTGATGAGTGAACGAATTCTCATGGATTTCGCTAAAGCAAACCCGCAAATTTCGATTGTATTGCTAAGGTATTTCAACCCTGTGGGAGCCCATGAAAGCGGGCTGATCGGTGAGACTCCTACAGGGATTCCTAACAATCTGATGCCCTATATAACACAAGTGGCGAAAGGGAAGCGGACAGGACTACGTATTTTCGGCAATGATTATGAGACTATTGATGGTACGGGTGTGAGGGATTATCTTCACGTTTGCGATTTAGCGCAGGGACATATTGCAGCGCTGAACCAAATTGCTTCTGGTGTACATATCTATAATTTGGGTACTGGTCACGGGACTAGTGTATTGCAAATGGTAAAAGCGTTCGAGCAAGCTAACGGTATTAAACTGCCTTATGAGATCGTAGCTAGAAGACCGGGAGACATAGCAGAGTGTTATGCTGATGTCTCTAAAGCAGAACGGAATTTAGGGTGGTCTGCAAAACGAGATTTAGTAGCAATGTGCAGAGATGCTTGGCATTTTGAAAAAAATAGATAGTTAATAGTATTTTAGCGTTTTGCTGGTGAACCAACAGTAAGCATTGAAATAAAACAACTACTGGAGGATTTTCATAAGTATGAAAATAAATAATGTTGTTGTCCAAGCTGGTGGAAAAGGTACCCGATTAGAAAAATATACAGCTAATAAGCCCAAGTGCTTAGGTTGTGTTTTCAAAATAGATTGACATAGATAAACAATAAAGAGAAAATAATCAATATGAAGATACGAAATAAAATAAGCGATCAACAATGGAATAGATTGAAAGATTTACTGCCAGCA
>Ga0074195_1001816_pt1 | contig 27180 bp, 38 predicted proteins | sample EPASupsiteHSE623_FD_64525 | JGI IMG/M metagenome (GOLD analysis project Ga0074195, IMG submission 64525) | Bioremediated contaminated groundwater from EPA Superfund site, New Mexico - Sample HSE6-23 | ecosystem: Environmental > Aquatic > Deep subsurface > Groundwater > Contaminated ... | reverse complement strand
CCGTAAGAGGATTTCGTGGTTTGCTCTTTGAAGAGAAACCATTTGAGGACTTTCTAGCACCCCTCAGGCGGGAGCTTTCTTCTAATTGTAACGATCTTGTAACGATTTGTAACGAAGAAGAAAGAGACAAAAGAGGGAAGCAGAGAAGCAATGTAACGGATGTAACGAACCTAACGATTTTTAGACGAATTTTGTATGAATTAAATTTGGATTGTCCCAGAGAGCGAGTAGAAGATCGATCGTTACGCAAATCGTTACAAAATGAAGAAAATCAGCAGCATCAGGCCGATTTTAGCGTCCGGGCGAGTACTGAGCCCTTAGGCAAAAACCAGTCACAAGAGACTTGTATCGATAATATTCCAGCAAATCGTTCAGACGAAGAGGCTGACTGGGAACTTTGCGAGCTTTGCGACAAGCCAGTCCCTCCCAGCCAGGCCAGCATTTTCAGAGGCGAGACTTACTGTCCGCAATGCATCAAGAAAGTTTTGGCAGAATTGGAAGATGATTGTCGGAGGATGTGAAAAATGGATCCAAACGAGGTACGAAGAAAATTGATTGAGGATAGCCTGGCGGACATCGAACCCATAGAGGAAGGTGAAGCAGAATGAGCAAAGAACGTGCCATCGCCCTACTGGGCACTGCCAAGACAATGCAGAGCCCCGAGGACATGAGGAGCCTGATCAACAAAGCACTCCTGTTCCTGAACACTGAGGTGGATCTAGTCCCAGGCGTGGAGCTCGCCAGAGACATGATTCACGAAGGCCTGCAGCAGCTCGACAGGAACATGCCGGACTATGCAGATACGCCGATCGAACGAGCTGAGAAAATCCACATCTGCGAATCCGCGCTCTTGCAGATCAAAGAATACGCGGCCATGGGGCTGAAGGCCAGGACCCAAGGGTCCCTCGAAGTCGCCGAGGACCTGCTGAAAGGCCAGGCTAACCATTCGCTTGAGGACTATTCGGATGCAAGTGTCACCATCACCGGCCCGGATGGGCAAGTCACAGAGACCACAGCTGGCCGATTCAATGAGATAGCCGAGGCCGTACAGAAGGACTCGAGTATCGTCGACCGAGTGCTGGCAGGAGGCGAGTAACCATGGCCAGCCGACCAGTATCCGAAGCTGAGTTCCGCAAGGCCATGGAGCTATACTGCGTTTCCTCCGGTGTCATGGCATCCGAAGGCGAAGATCAGGGCAAGAAGCGCTTCCTCCTCTCCCCCGGCGACATCATAGTGAGGCTGGAAGAGGGCCGGATCATCACGGACAGCCAGAGCACGTTTGAGAAGCTCGCAGAGATCCTGATGGACATGAGGGCACAGGAGCCCGCTAGCGCCCCAAATCCGGGCAAAAAGGAAGAGAAAGGGCTTGTGCCTTCCAACGGCAAATCTTCCGGCCAGGGCTTCTCCGTGGAGACCTGGCGTCAGAAGCAAGATCGCTCCTACAGTGTCGCCGGCAAGCAGGCTCCAAACGCCTTTGCCGCCTCAGAGGAAGCCAACAGGCGCGGCCTCTGTACTCAGATCGTGGACAGCGGCAGGACAAAGGACCTCGTCTGGGGCCAGGTGAGAGTCCTGGATCCGAAGACCCAACAGTTCAGGGAGGATCGAGTATCCCACGAACGCGAGACCTTCATGCTCCTGAAGGCCTGGGAGGACGCCAATTCTCAGGCTAAATATTTCAAGGACACTCCCCTTATCGTCGGCATCCAGGATAACAACATGCCCCAGCTGGACCCAGACCTCAGGATCAAGGGCAAACCAGCACCGCTCTGGTTGACGTTGGAGGTTATGAGGGCCTGGTCCTTCGCCGACAGGGACGCCATCACAAAGGCCGAGAGGCGAGCTCAGCTCAAGATCCTCAACAGGGAGTGGAGGGAGGATGATGAGATCAACCTCGAGCTCGAGGAGGAGAAGGCAGTGCAGGAGTCAATCGGGCGGAAGCAGGAGGCGAGAGCCTGAGCAATCCCTCTCCCTCTCCCACTTGTATTGAAGCGTGGGAGCTCTGATCGCCGTGCCAATAACCAAGGAAGCCATTCGGGCAAAGATCATCGAGCTTCTTAAGGCCAATCCAGGCGCTACCGGCTATGACTCAGTTCTCCTCGTCCGCGACTTCATCGAACGGGAAAAGATCTGCCCGCAGGCAGTAATCGAGGTTCTGCATGACCTGGGGGAAGAGCAGTACAGCCTGGATGATGGCCGCATATGCAAGATCTGCAAGCCCGTACCGATCATATTCTGTGACCGTTTCACTCTCGAGCTCTGGGCCCAGAAGCATCTGCACACAGGCGGCATAGCCTGCACTGCAGGGGAGCTCTGAAATGGATGCTCTGCAGGTGGCCAAAGACTACGCCGCAGAAGAGGACCTTCACGCCATCAGGGATGTGGATGGCCATTGGATCACCGTATACAGTCCTGGCGGCAAGGCGTGTGTCCACAAGGACGGCACGGTTCACTCTGAGAATGCTCTGCTAAAGCAGGTCCTGGAGAAGAAGCTCGCCCAGGCCAGGGCCAAAGAAGCCCAGCTTATCGAGGATACCTCCGGTCGGGTCACGATCAGGTTCTCTGCCGAGTACGAGAAGATGCCCTCAGACATCACCCAAACAACTCTACTGGCCGTGCTGAAGGTCAAGCGCTCCCAGCTCTCAGCGCAATTCCTGGAGTGGGACACCAAGTTCCGCGGCAAGCCAGGCAACTTCCCGCTCTCCTCCGCTTCGGAGGTCCTCGTCCTCATGCTTCTGTCCGCCCCTGAACCTACCGTTCCTCGCAATCCCTGGCTTGAGCAGCCCCGCCTCTGGACGACCATCCGGGCAGCCTGGCCTCCGGAAAAAGAAGGCTTCTATCGCAGCCATGTGGGCGAACTCGTAAACATCGAAATCAACGGAGGGAACGCATGAATAGCCGGAGCAAGCAGCCGCCGAGCGCCAGGCCGAGCTATTCGAAGCGCTGGAGGTTGAAGTGTTCGACAAAACCCTGAAAACAGTCAAAGATGCCATCCCGGAGGGCAACACAACAACAGTGCGAAAGCTGAGCGTCCAGACAGGGTACACTGTCGAGACTGTCCGAAGAGCTCTGCAAGTTCTCACCGATTTAGGGGTAGTCCATAAGATCAAGCTCGAAAAGCCGATACCGGGCTATGGGAGGGGCTACACCAGGATTGCATACAGGCTGAATACAATCACTGCGAGTGACAATTAATTAGATATTGGAGGGCCAAGCAATGTTTGTGTCAGAGCAAGCATCCAAAAAGGTTGTGTCCGCGGGCCATTACCCCGGCTCATCGACTTTTCCAGGGACGCCGACCAGCGGCGGGTGGATTCCAATTTTTGCGAAGCGTTCCGATTCTGCGCGGCCTTTTCAAATTGATTGGCTCTGCCCGGTCTGCAAGCGTTTGACTGCCAATTCTCGATCATGCCCCAGCTGCGGCCTGGGAGTCAAGGTCAGCCCCAAGACACGAGAGCCGCTCCCCAAGAGAATGAAAATGCAGCTCTATCGAAACTGGGACGAATTGGATGCATTGATTAAGGGCGAAGATGCAAACATCTGACAAATCCACGATTAGCCGGAGCCGGGAAAAAGGACTCTCATACATGCAGGCCCGGCTTGCTCAGGTTGGCCAAGGAGCTTTAGGATGCCGGATGTTTTCAGGTCCTTGAGTTTCCTGGCTACTACTTCCCGCCTGAATCCAAGGAGGCCCGGAGTAGATGAGCAAAAGGCCAATCACAAAAGGATCTGCGAAAAAGCAACAGATTCACACGAATGGGAAAGCCGTCTATTCCTTTGCCGAATGCATAAGAATTTGGAGAAAGTTAGAAGCCTACCTTGATGAGATCTACAGGCCCCTTTCTCCCTTGGACGCTAATTTTGCGGGAATTTCGCGGGATTTCGCGGGATTTTTTTCTCGGCTTCGGAAGCTGTTTTACGAAATCCATATCCGTGAGGCGATTTAGATGGGCAAGCGCGGCAGGCCCTGCACCGTTTTTCAGCATCCCAAACGGGATGAAATCGATAAGCGTCTAGCCTCTAACGCTAATTTCGCGGGAATTTCGCGGGATTATGCGGGAATTTCGCGGGATTTCGCGGGAATTTCCGAGGATGCTTTGAAGAGGGTAAAGAGAGGCACCTCCCTGGGACCCTTGCAAAAGCTAAAGATATCAAAGAAGTTGCGAAGGCTGATGCTCTGCTTGAAGATGTGAAAGCTCTCCGGAAAAAGGCCCTGGGTATCCTGGAGGCGGCTGAGGAGGCTGGAGACCTGAAGACCGCGCTTTTGGGCATCAATGAGGCCAGGGAGCTGCATGGAACTCTTGGCCAAGTTCGAAGGCCAGCTGAAAGACCAACCTCAAATCAACTTCGTTCTCAGTGCTGAGTGGATCGAGTTGCATTCCATCACAATTCTCTGCCATCAATTGCAATAGCCTTGGGTGCATGGCGGGAGTGATCATTATGAGGAACGCTCATATGCAAGCCATTTTTAAAAAAAGGGGTTTGATTGGTCTCTGTTGAATCCTGTGCTACTCTCGGACGAAAACAATAATGATTTTTTCGCCCCAATGGCAACCATCCCAATATTCAACAGAACACCAGCTATTTAGCCCTAACCCTATTCTCCTATCTTACTTGGATTATTCAGGAACAGTATGTTCCTATCTGAATCATACCACCAGGAGAAGCCAAATAGCGAATGCACATCATCGGCTGAGATGAGGAAATTTCCATCACTGTCGACTACTACGCTATCCGGTATAGAGATCGGGACATTGTCCAGGGTTGCTCTGGCGCTGCCGTTGGTAATGACGACCGTGTGGATCTCTTCGTCTGACCAGGTCTCGTTCTCCTCGTAGTTCTCTATGCTGAGGGAAAGCGTCTCATTGCTGCCGGAAACGGATTCCGAACCACCTAGGAACTTTGCGATGGGTTTGATGGGCAGGTACCATGTTTCGTTGATCTGGGATGGAGGTGTCGTTATCAGAGGTCTGTTGAGCAGGATGCCATTGACGGCCAGCCAGGGCCGATTGTACCTGGAAGGCACTGCCGTGCGCGGCGTGTCCCCTTCGTTCTTTTCTATAGTGTAATCGTCGATGAGCGTTCCGTCCATCTTATAAGTCTTGATCTCTATGCTGGACTCGTCGACATCTACAACTATGTAGTTTGGCATGTCCTGCGGGTCAAAGAAGTCAGTGGTCCATGCCTTCCGTTCATTGTCCTTGAGGTACTTGGCACCGCTCCTTCCTGCGATCACATAAACAGTGCCCAGATCCGGAGAGCTGACGATCTGGTTATCATTGATAGGGTAGCTCCTGGAATAGGCGTGGTCATGGCCATTGAATACCAGATCTACATGATGCTTATCAATAATGGGCGTGAAGGCATTCTTGGTGGCATTGTTTGATCTGAATGCTTTGGAGAAATAGGGCGGCTTGTGCCAGATAGCCACTTTCCATTCCTTATCGGTCAGGCTCAGGTCTTTCTCCAGCCAGGCCTGTTGCTCCTTCAGCAGGTTGGGATTGATTTTCCGCTGCTCGCGGAGCTGGCTATCCAGAATCACAAAATGCACATTTCCATAGTCAAACGAATATGCCTGACTATTCTTAAAAGGCCCATTGGCGGGGGTCTTGAACTGGCCAAGGTATATAGTAGGCTCGCCGTGCGTTCTATTTAGGTCGCGGCAGTCGGTATTTCCCACGACTGGCATATAGGATATGGAATCAATAACGCCCTTGCAGGCATCAAACCAGTAGTTCCAGTGAAGATTGGAACGGCCCGCTTGTGCTTCATCCCCTACTACCATAAAGAAGCTGGCATCAGGATTCGCCTTGTATGCATTATGGATCGTTGTATTCCATTGACTGTAATCCGGATCTTTGTCGTCTCCGCTCTGTGTGTCGCCAAAGACCAGGAACTGGAATTTATCGGCTTCTTCATCCTCAGTTTTGAAGGAGAAGATGGTGCTGGAATTATTCGTTCCATCGCCAACCCGGTAGTAGTATTGGGTTCCGGGCTTTAATCCGGTGAGCGTTGCTGTATGAATGTGCTGGTCGCCGAGATCTGTCTTAAGATTGGTCACCTGAGAGGGCATTGATAGCGTATTCCTATCTTCGAGATTTTGATTCATACTATACTGGACAATACCTTTCGTAACCGTGGGATCCGTTCTCCAAGTAATGGCCTGAGTTGTTTTTGGATCTCCCGTCCAGGACAGTGTAATGTGATCTGGCATCGCTGTGGCATTAACATTTAAAAGATCTGGACCTGGCTTTGCAGCATCTGCGCCGCTATGCCCTTGGACTCCAAATAGCCCGCAGGATATAATTACTGCGAGCAGGATTGAAAATAGTCTATCCACTTTCACATTCTTTCCTCCAATATATATTATTTACATCATGAGCAGCAAAAGGTATATATAAATTTTCTTTTTTTAGACTGTATGATGCTCATGACCCCCGCTGCCTGGCAAGTGGAGTCAGGCGAAGAAGAGATAAAGAAAAAGAGGATTGTGAATTCTGGAAATGAGGTGACACAGATTCATGGATACAAAAACTGCAGCGGGAGATGCCAAAACGAAATTCACGCCGAAGTCTTTCGACCTTATACCCAAGTTCATGGACAAGAAGATCACTATTCGCCTGGTTTCTGGTGGTCTGCCCATTAATGGCATATTGGAAAGCTACAACCCCTATGAACTGCTCCTCAGAACTGCAAAAGGCGAGGTTGTGGTCTTCAAGCATGCCGTTGCAACAATCGAGGAAACAACCAAGTAGCTTGCGGGCATATAGCAGGGATAAGCATGAAGCCTAAAGTAAATACATGGTGGCGGAAATGAATAGAAGAGCTGGCAATTTACAGTCTCCGCGTGATCGTATCCTTTGGGTGCTTACCAGTAATGAAGGTAGAATGGGGCGGAGCAAGCTCAGGGCGAGAGTGGGAATAGAATATGTCCTCTTGGATCCCATTCTTGCGGAACTGGTCGAAGAAGGCCGAATTATAATCGAGGCAAGAAACATGATCAGCTTGGTGTAGCTAATCTTCCTTTCGAGCCAGACTGCGCGTTGAGTGCCATCCCAACTGCAGGCGGGTTTGCTCGAGCGATCTGATTTCATGGATTGAATTATTCAAACGACCACTGCAAGTGCGAAAAATTGATTTTATCTGTCCATTATTTTTAAGATATTCTGCCTTAAGCATGTTTAATACATCAAAAAATATAATTTAGTTTTTGGACTATTGGCGGAATAAACGAAAAGCTTATAGGCAAAATAAAAGGATGTACTTGTATAAATCCAATAATGGATTTCGAGCTGCCCACAGACAGTTCAATTCAGTTTGCGATCACAACAATTATCTAAAACAAGCAAAGTTAAAGTCAAAAAATAGATACTAAGGAGGTAAAAACGAAATGAGTGATTTAGTTGTTCTGGCTCTTGACACCGAAACCGGTGCCGAAGAGATGAGAGATGAATTGATCAGGCTGCAAAAGGAGCATCTTATCACGCTCAGCGATGCGGCTGTTGTTGTCAGACAGCAGGATGGACATGTGCAGGTAAAGCAGGCCGTAAGCCTGGTCGGTGCCGGTGCCCTCGGCGGGGCCTTCTGGGGCCTCCTGATAGGAATTATATTCTGGATGCCTTGGCTGGGCATGATCATCGGCGCTGCATCCGGCGCGCTGGTCGGCAAGCTGTCCGATGTGGGTGTGGACGACGAATTCATCAAGCAGGTTGGCAGCTCGATTCAGCCCGGCAACTCCGCGCTCTTCCTGCTCGTAGAGAAGGCCACTCCCGACAAGGTGATGAACGACCTGAAGAAGACGTTCAAGAACGTCAAGGTTCTGAAGACATCTCTGACCCAGGAACAGGAAGACAAGCTCAAGGCTGCTTTCGCGGCACCGGATGTCAAAGCCTGATCCAGAGTTGACAAAAGGGCAATCCTTTGCCCTGCAAATTGCTTTTTTTCCTTCTTTCTAAAAAACCAAACCCGTTCTGCGATGCGCGGGGGTCCAAGAGAGTGGCATGCCGAATCCTATTCAGGAACCCCATATCTATTCCGGTTCTTGTTTGATTTCCTCGCTCCGCAAAGATGATTTGCCGCCGGCAATGCGTAATTGGAGGAACAAGGTAGGAAGTCAAACCCCAAGCTGCGGTATGCATGCCAGATAGCTTTTCTTCAGCTCCTCCTTATCGATGTGATCATAGATATCGATCGCCTCCCGTCGCACATCTCCCCGCAGCTCCTGGATAAATTCCCGGGGCATGCCCGCACGGCGGAGATGGGTAGTGAACCAGTGCCGGCAGCAATGCGGTGTGAATTTGTCCTCGATCCGAGAGCTCTTGGGATCATGGAGCCCGGCCCGCTCCCCAGCTATCGCCACCAGATCGTCCAATCCATGCGGGCCAAGCCGTTCATTTTTGTCATTGAGGAAAAAGGCAGGTGAAGAAGGATTTCGGGCCTCCCGGACCTTGAGCCACCTCTTTAGAGCACGAGCACATTCCTCATCAAAATACACTATCCTGTTGCTTCTTTTTCCGGTGGGCTTCAGATGGGCCTCCATTTTTTCAAAATCCAAATCACCCATGTCCAGAGAGACGAGTTCATTTCTCCTAATCCCGGTCTTGAAGAGCAGAAATAGGAACGCACGATCGCGTGCACGCAAAGTCAGCATTATCATTTTTGCCGCATCGCCAATACTGATTAGCTGACGCTCTCGATTTTCGGGTTTATATTGGCGGAGGTAGACCTCCTTGAGCTCCAACACCGGATTGAACGGGATCTTTTTTTGTCGGGCGAGCCAGGCACAATAAACCGACAGGCTCGAAAAGGCCTGCTTGAGGCTCGCATGGCGCTGCCCCTGGGAGCGAAGTGCTGCCAGGTAAGCCAGAAGATCTTCTTCGGACGCGAGGGCGTGATTGGCCCCTCTCGCACTGCAAAATTCAATGTATCTGCGCAATGCATAATAATGGCGCTCGATGGTCGCCGGCGCAAGACCCCGGAGCTGCAGATATTCCCTGAAGGCTTCTATTTCTTCCATTTCCAGCCCCGCCTTTCTTCGGTGATTATTCCGGCATCCTGCAACCTCTGAAGAATCCCGGAAATGGTTTGCACGGCATCAATATCATTCCAATCCACGCCGAGTGCCTCAAGGAGAGATTGCTGATCCCAGACACAGCCATCCTGCAGGGCAGAGATGAGACGGCTGTCCAGTTCCATGAAACCAGAGTCGTTCTTTATGGCCGCATGCTTTAGATTGAACAGCTCCGTTTCGGAGCGAGAGAGGGACTGCTGCAGAGATTCATTATCCTTACGCAGGCGGATATTCTCCTGTCGCATCTTCTGGATGTCATGGCTTGCGGGAATGCTTTCATCTGGAGAATCAAGCGATTTCTCGACGATTGCAATAATCCACTTAGTAAGCGGGACCCTCGCTTCATGGGCGAGATTCTTCCAGCGCTTAAGATCATTATCGGATTCAAAATAGAGCGTATGGCATTTTTGATTGTATTTTGACGGGGGCATAAACCCGCTTATTAGCATATACCGTATTTATGCCTTTCTCCTGGGAAAGTGAAGTCTTCAGAACCTTGACATTCTTGAACTTCTTCAGGTCGTTCATCACCTTGTCAGGAGTGGCCTTCTCTACGAGCAGGAAGAGCGCGGAGTTGCCGGGCTGAATTGTGCTGCCAACCTGCTTGATGAATTCGTCGTCCACACCCACATCGGACAGCTTGCCGACCAGCGCGCCTGATGCAGCGCCGATGATCATGCCCAGCCACGGCATCCAGAAGAGGAGTCTGGATTTGTACATGTGCCTTAAATACAATGACGTTTAATCATGATACTAAAATGGCGCGAAAAGAACTAAACAGGCGACAGTACACGATTTATGCAACTACAGACAACGACATCAACAGATGGCGAGGTCGTTGCCCGAAAGGAACAAAGTTGAACCGATTCTTAATCGAGCTGATCGAGAACGGTCTGCTGGACCAAGAAGAACCGAGCAACCAATCAGCGCAGGTCAATAAACTAAGATGCGAGATCACGGAACTCAAAAAGCGAAACCTTGAACTTGAAAAACGCAATCAGGATCTTTTGGCTGCCGCCAAAACGACACAGTCGCATCTCCACAAACCAACCCTTGTCTACCTCAACAGAAACGGCATTATTAAGTCCCCGCGTAACGTTCCGGGGCAATGGGCGATTGTGGACAGCATCACGGGAAAATACGTGCACCTCGACCACATGCCCGATGAAAACGATATCAAGGAGTTCAAAAGAGGTCTTGGGTATACATCCATTCGGATCAGTAGCATCGAGGACAATGTTGTAACTGTTCAGCCTTCGGATAAAGCAGGTGCAACCGATATTGTCGGAGAAATCGAGAGCCAGTACTTTAGGGCGGTCCGAGATACAATTGAACAGCTAGAAGAACTTGGATTAGTAGTATGCGGTCGCGGTGGTGGCTATAAATGGAAACGCTGATCGAGCAATTCAGGAAAGATTTAGAAATAAGGAAATGCTCTAAAGACACGATTGAGCAATACCCACAAATCTTAAGAAGGTTCGGCGAGTTCGTGGGCGGGGATTTGCTGGCGGTCGACAAAAAAAAGCTGATAGCCTATGCGGACCATCTGAAAAACCTTTCAATCGATTCACGGCGACGATATTTTTCAGCGATCGGATCGTTCTATGAATTTGCGATCGAAGCGGAGCTAATTCAAACAAGTCCGATCACTCCGGGGTTCAAAAAAAGATATCTTCATGCCTACAAAGATAATCGCCAGAGCCGGAAAAGTCTGACGACGGACGAAGCCCGAAAACTCATCGATGCGATTTTCACAACACGCGAGCGAGCGCCGATCGTCTTGCTTTTGAAAACCGGTATTCGGCTAGGCGAACTGATTTCACTGGACCTGGATGACCTGGATTTGCCGAACCTGAGAATTCGTCTCAAACCGACGGCAAAGAGAAGCAATCTCACAGTCTTCATAGACGATGAAACGGCGCGGTTGCTCCGAAAATGGTTAGCCAAACGCGAGACGATGGCAAAATCAACGGCGCTGTTTTTGAATGCTCATGGAGACAGATACAGCCGCGACTCTTTCGAACTGATGTTCACGAAATATTCGACTGTTGCAGGGCTGCATGATGCTTCCAGTAAAAGGTTAGAGGACCGATGCACGCCACATACTTGCAGACATTTCTTCACAACCGAGATGCGTGATAGAGGTATGCAACGGGAATACGTCAAAAAGTTGCGGGGTGATGCTGTTACGGAGGCGATTGATATCTACAACCATATCAGCGCCGAAAAATTGAAAAAAGCTTATCTGGATTGCGTTCCACAATTCGGACTCTAATCTTTTTTGCATAAAATCGCTACAAGTAGTTTTTAAATCGCTATCAATAGCCATTATAAAAGTGCTACGAAACCGCCATGTGTATTTTATGAAGGAAATATTTTTTGGCAATAAAAAGATGTTGAGTTTGTAGGGAAAAGCTAGACGCGGTTGATATCTACAACCATATCCCGACCGAGAGGTTGAAACAGGCATAGCTGGACCGTGTGCGACAGTTTGGGCTCTGATACTGCGCGTGACCAACTGAAAATTATTTTTTATATTTTTTGTCGCTCATAAAACAAAATAATGGTGACATTTCTATCCTTATGATAAGCAATAAATTAGAAACATCTGACGGGGCTACCGGAAGGCTTAAATAATCGAAAAACAATACAAAGACATTTATCAAAACATAAAAATAAAACCGAATACTAGCGCGGGGTATGATAGAAACTGATCCGCGCGAGACATTTCTAAAATCAGCGTGCTCCGATGCGCCGCAACCCTTGGCAAGAGGGGATTAAAATGAGTCAAGCAATAAATAATGATACCATTCACGTCCACGTCGGGCGACCTAAAAATGATAATAAATTCTGCGAATGTGGTGTTGAATTAACCTTTGAAAACACACGGGAAACAAAGAAAGGTTCGGGTTCGTTAAGATCGATATGCGAAGACTGTGAACGCTACAAGGACCGAGCGAGTCACAAAGCAAATTACAAAAAGCATCCACATAAAAAGGTGTCGAGGGGACCGCTGTTCGCTGAACGACCAAATCGGGTGGGGATGGCGGCTCAGAACTCAATTGTCGTTCGGGTGGACGGCAAGCACATTAAACTCTTTGAGGATGCATTGTGTGAGGAGTGCGGCGGTATTCTTCGCTATGATGAGCATCTTGAACGAGTTTGCAATGAATGCGGTCTTGTGAGTGAGCCGGTTTTGTTCGATGCGCCCAACACAGAATTTACGAGTAGGCAACTGAAAGACTATGAAAAAAGCAGATATGATCTAAAAATCGTTGTTAATCGCGATAAGGAATGTGATATACGAAATTCCGGCAATTCCCATATGGTTCAGGATATTTATGAGAAAACAATATCAGACGGTACATTAGATCCGATAGTGTCCAATTGGCATAAAAAGACACGACCTATTGATAATATTTGCAGATAAATAATTGCAACTATATATGAGGAAGCGGACTTCCTTTGCTTGACTAAGCATGAGGGGTCTTGCCACTCCCATGCTTTTTTCACGATAAACCTATGTATTCCAAGAATACGAGAAACCGCCGCAAAGCGGTTTCTCATTTTTTTAAACAATCCCAATGAAATGACTTCGGAGGAAATACCATGAAAAAGAGACTGCGAGACGCATTATCAATCAGGGTAAGTGATGAACTGAGATCGGAAATTGAAAAGGTAGCCAGGCAAGAAGACGTGGGCATGGCGGAAGCCGTGCGAAGGCTTGTGAACCTTGGGCTGATGACGAAAACATTAGATGCATAGATACATATACATACTAAAATATAGTAACGCTTTTATAATCCAAAAGATTTGATCTTTTCATGTTAAAGGTAATAAAACTAACACCGGTCAAGAAAAAGTATAGGTGCATTCGGATTCCAGTTGATTTGCTGGATATTTTCGAAGGAACGGAAACGGCAACAATCACACCAAGAGAGAACGGAATTCTCATCAGACCGATTTGGATTGATGAGTAGAACAAAACGGATCGAGTAAGCGTTAGCGCGCTTCCCGATCGAAAACAGAGGTAATATCCATGAGCAATAATAACACATCTAATATAAACTTTTCGCAGGATAATGATCCCGAAAAATCGTTGATTGGCAAAGTTGTTGGAATACGTGTAAGTGACGGCACAATCGTTCGCGGCAGGCTCATCAAGGTAACTGAAACCGAATTTTGGTTGGAACGTTTGGGCGGGAACACCGCGATGGTCTCGCGGGCGGATGTTACGAGGCTGTGGGTCACGCTGGATCGGAAGGTGAGCCAATGAGCTTACTCGATCGCGTTTCCGTGATGCTCGCGATGGGCGAGGATTTTGATGATGTCGTACTGCACGCTTTCTTGCTCAACCATTTTCTGGGGGTGAGCTGAATGGCAGACTTACCACCGCGCCCCAAAGCGTTGCCCGTTATTTTCGAATCGATTCCAGATGAGCTAAAAAAGCTTGATAAGTGGGTCGTATGGAAATACGTTTGGAAAGAGGATAAAAAGAAATGGGATAAGCCGCCGCTTACACCTCAAGGGAAGAGCGCGTCCACAACAGATCCCAAAACGTGGAGTAGTTTTGCAGAGGTGAAAACGGCTTACGAGAGAGGCAAGTTCGATGGCGTCGGATTTGTGTTAAATGGAGACATTGTTGGGCTAGATTTCGACAAGTGCAGGGATCTCAGCACGGGAGAAATATCTAGTGAAGTTTTGAAAATCATAGATGATTTCAATTCCTATACGGAAATTTCGCCATCAGGAACTGGAATCAGACTGTTTGTCAAGGGTGGCACAGCTAAAATAGGTCGAAAAAATCCAAAAAAAGGATTTGAAATCTACAACACCGGACGCTACCTAACCGTCACAGGCAACCAGATTGATTATTCTGATAAAATCGAAACGAGATCGGACGCTATAGACGCGTTCATACAAAAAAATTTTTCGATATATGAAACTAGACATAATTCGGAAACCAAAACGCTAGATAATGAATTGATAGCATTAGCGGCAAACAATTCAGAAAAATTTTCTAAATTATATGCCGGAAATTGGGAAAGCTTGTATCAATCACAGAGCGAGGCGGATCTGGCGTTTTGCAGCATATTGGCGTCCTACACCACAAGTGGTGGACAAATTGACCGAATTTTCAGAGCATCCAAGCTTTATCGTGAAAAATGGGATCGAGAAGATTACCGAGAACGGACGATTCAAAAGGCATTCGAAACGATGGGTGCCACAGAGATTATAAAAATGATTCAATCAGATCCTCGGAACATTAAGAATCACGATGTTATCAAAACCTTGGCTGCACTGAAGGCAAACGATCCAATTGAATATGACCTTGTCATGGAGTCGATCAAAAAAGCGGGAACCGGAATCAAGGTTGACACAATCAATCGGATAATTGAAAGGTATATCGAGGACCACTCAGAAGAGCAGCCCACAGAGCCGGATGAAGGAATCCACGAAAAGGCTCTTGCGATCGCGACACATGGAGACCCCTTCAAATTCCTCATTTTTCAAGCGCAGAGAAACCATCTTGGGGATATTGGCTATCAGAAAGTACTAATTGCTTCCATCGCATCCGCCTCAAGTCTGAGGAGCAAGGGGATTCAGCCAGGCGGGAACGGCGAGAAGGGCAGCGGAAAAAGCGACGCTTGCGCATCTGTGTATCATCTCATGCCACAAGACAGAACATTGGAAGGATCGTTGTCGCCGATGAGTCTGTTCTATCTTCAGGAAACGGGGCGGCTGAAGTCCGGTATGGTGCTGTTCTCCGATGACGTAGAATACGAACCGATAATACCGATATACAAAAGGTCAACAGCCAGATTTCAGAAGGGCATAACGCACAACACAGTTAGCGGTGGGAAGGATCGACACGGAATTGAACTCACAATACCGCCTAGAATAGTCTGGTGGTTGACATCAGTCGAATCCGTGGCAAATGAGCAGGCTTTCGATCGCCAGTATCCTATTTCCACAGATTCCACGCCGGGTCATAAGGAAAGAGTGGCGCGCGAGATAGCCGCAAGGAGAGCACGCAAAGAGTTGACGCTTTCCGATGACGAGGGAATCGAGGTGGCGAGGGATATCATCAGAGACGTATTCGATAACGGACCGTTTATGGTGCTGATCCCCCAAGCGGATAAAGCGGTTTGGACAAAAAAACACGACTTCCGAGGACAAGAGCAGTTTTGGGATCTGGTGGACGCGCTGGTAATCCTCAGATGGAGACAACACAAAAGAGACGAAGATGGTTGGCTGATGGCGGAAGACAAAGACCTCATCGAGGCAAGGGAAATTTTGACCGGACATAAGGTGGCACATTTCGCGGACCTGACGGAAGCCGAGGTTAAATTAGTTGGTACGATGTGCGCGTTGGGGAAACCAATAACACAAAAGGAATTGACTGAGGCTGTGGGTGTCGCCCAAAGCACTCTCTCCGAGCGGCTTAGATCCATCATGGCTAAGAGCGCCATTGTCACAGAAGATTATGAGGCTGGCAAAAAGGTCTATGCCATCAATCCAAAAATGAGTGTTGGAGAAGAGTATTGGAAGGGGGTAGATCTCATTGATCTAAAAATCGCTGACAATGAGGCTTATCGTAGTCACCAGATAGCGTTATCGGGTTGTTATCGGTATGTTATCGGTATTCCTATCGGTATAATAATCAATAACAGTAATAGGATTCCTAGTAGTTTATCGGTAGATAAGGAACTGTGTATAGAGAAAGGATGCCCCTGTGACCTGTGGCTGAAAGAGTATCCTTTCCTATACACTCCGACCGATAAGACCGATAACGACCGAAAACAGCATCAGGAGGACTTATCGGATACCGATAAGTCCGACCGATACGAACCGATAAGGACCGATAACGATAGCAATGGACCTGATGACATACCGATAAGGCATACAGGCGAGGCTGTGACAGTGCGAACAAACCGAACTGATAGCGAATCTAGTTCGATCAACGCCGCGCTGGACGAAAAGCAGCGCCGGTCCGAAGAGAAGGAAACCCGCGATCGCGAACTACAAATTCGCACAGCATGTATAGCAGAATATGGCAGTAATGGCTGGGTTGACCCAAGAAAAATTGCATCAAGGCTAAAATATGAGTTAAAATATGTCATATCATGGCTTGAAGCTAACTACATCCGCCACAAAGAGCTTGTAACTGGCATTTTCGGCTACACGCAAAAATCCACTGTGAAGGTTTGACATTTCGCACCGTCAAATTTTCACCAATACAAGGCTTGGTTGGAAAATATGGGTTACTCAGATTTACGATGTGATGAAAAAATGAAACCACACATCTGATCCGTAACTCAACCCCATAGCAGTATAAATCCATTCACTACTTACTACTAGCTATGATCTGCCCGAAATGCAAGCATTCTTGGGATTACAAAGGCAAGTCGACTTGCTATCTTACTTGCCCGCACTGCTATAACAAAATACGTGCTCCTAGACCGTCTACTCAACAGGAACAGATACCTACTACTCAACAGGAACAGATACCTACTACTCAACAGGAGCTATTACCTACGCCCAAGTCAATCATCGATGCTAAACAAAAAGTAGCAAAACATACAAATGATTTTATAGACACCTATATTCGCTTGTATTTCTCCGAAAAAGGCGGCTGTATTAGCGGCATTCTTCGGGATTTTTTATGTGACGCCTGCGGCGCAGATTTCATGGCTTTCCCATTCGCTCGGTACTGTCCGATCTGCGGCTCACTTAATCCCCGCCAGTTGACGCAAGAAGAAGCGAAAAAGATGGATGATGATGATAAGGCACGAATCAATTTCTACACTAATTGGGCAGATGGGGAACTCAAAGCAATAAAAAAGGCTGAACGGGAGGCTGCTAAGCAGAAGGCGCGGGAAGAAAGAAAAGCCGCACAGAAGGCAGCAACAGAATCAGCCAAGAAGACATCAAAGGATGCTGACATTACGTATGATCGGTACGAAAAGATAAACAAGCTCACAGAAGATCAAGTCCATCGAATCAGAAATTTGTATTTCACTAACGAGGATGACTACGTGGAGATTATAGAAAAAGAATTCGGCGTATCGGATGAAGATGCGTTCGATTTCGCCCATGTCCTTGTTGTCAATGATTTGAGGGACTTATACAATGATGGAACGCCTATCGAGGACATAGCCGAAAGGCTCGAAATTCCTGAACACAAACAAGATGTTATTGAACTGGTCCAATGTCTTGTTTACGAAAAATACCTTAAACCACGCAAGTAATATGTGATTTTTATGAACAAATTAGCAGCAGCAGCAATCCACGAAGCGGGTCACGCTTTAGCTGCCTACAAGCTAGGCATCCCGCTTTCTTATTCGAAAATCAAACCGGATGACACAGGCGCAACGATGCCTATGCGCGGCGTCAAGGACTGGAAAAACATTGTTGTAACAATGGGGGGCGAGGCAGCGGAGCGGCTAATATTCGGCGTTGATGAGACTGAGTTCTGGCGCGAGTCGACCGACTTTGAGGTCTTGGGCGATGATTATGATTTCAAGTACGTAACTAATCTTCTTGAGCGGAACCGACACAAACTCCTAACCTTGGCTGTGCAGCTGCTGCGAAAGCGGTTTTTGCGCGGCGCTGAGATCAAAGCAATCCTGGATCGCTGCCAGTAAACATACATGCCCCTAGATCACGTGTGGTGCCCTCTGGCGGGCTTTCGAAAACGACAATGATTATATCGATCTAATAAATTTGTGGTCGAATTTGGGCGTTAAACAAGCTTTTTGGAAACAATAAATTGCTTAAGTTACTTCGGCGATGACTTGGTGGAGCTTCCACCACCGAGCCGATTAATATTTCCGGCGATGACGCTTTCCTCAGCCGAGCCGACTTTTGCAGCGCAGCCCGCGCGGGAAAGGGGGGCGCGAAACCCCTTCCCGCTCTTAATTGTGATTTTTATGGATGAAATTGAATATAAACGAAACTGTCTTTTGAAGCGGCGTGGTCAACTTCTGGTTGAACTTTCGTCGATCGACGAAGAATTAGAAGAAATAGCTAACAGCGAGCTTGAGCACGATCTTATTCAAGCCGAGGAAAAACATGTACGACGCGAGAACGCTACTGGCTGATTATAAAGAACTAAAATCGATGTCAAGCGAAGAAATCGAAAAGTACTGTGGAATCAGAATATGTCAGAAGACAAGTGTCCAGAATGTGAATCGAAAAACATCATAATGGTAGGTTATAGAGGTTTAGATTTACAGTTTTATTGCATGGATTGTGGAAAACTATTTTACGGGAGTGATTTAAATGACTGAAATCGTTGATGAAATTATAGAAAAGGTCGTCCAGGCAGGCGGTTTTACCCCCAACAAGGAAACTTACAAACGAAAAATCAAGAACGGCGTCGAGCAGGGAGGCGAGCCCGGAACCTTCGACAGAAAACAGGAACATGAAGGCGTAAATTTTGATTTTAAACCTGGAGGTCTGAGAGAGGACGGAACGCGTGATAGTGATGAACCTATTGTAATCGATGAAGACGAAGAGGCTTTCTGCAACCGGATTTTTGGAACCACGGACTCGCCCACCTGTCGCCAAAAAAATAAGAGCATAAAGGCAAATGAAATCGAAAAATCGATTATTGATATCTGCAAAGGCGATCCGGCGACCGTGGCGGATATGATGAAAACCGCTACTGGTAAAGAACTTTACCAAAAGATTTACACGAAGTACTTGGGAGAAAACCCAGATCCATACAGGTGTTAAAATGGTCAGAAACAGAGATCTGTCGAACGGTTTCGGCTATAAAAAGAAGGAAAAAGTAACGCCGCTTGTTGCGAACAAAAACAGCTTACTGGGGCGTTATGGCGAAGAAATGGTCCGGCGTGGCAACTTCGGTCACAACGATGAATTTATTGCCTTGTTTGGTCAGATCGAGCAGCACAGAATCGATTTGCAGGGCATATATTCCGACCGAACAAATTTTTGTGCTCTCATTCGAAAGGATGATGAAACGGCTATTTATAACATCGTCAATGTCCCCGCTTTCATTGAATCCGAAAAAAGAGAAAAAGCTATCCAGAAAAGTATCAAATCAATTGAGCAGAAAATTTCACGGCTTGAGCCTATAATAGATCAAGCTGTCGTGGAATTGCCAGAACTGGTGGTTGAGCCTACACTTCGCGGTCTGCAACTTCTTAGGAACAAACAATTAGATCGAGTCGTAAGACTTGAACGGCATCTGAAAACCGAAACCGAGCGGCTTTTGTCCCGCCCAAAATCGAAACTGGCTGATGTTTTAGCCTCGCCTGAAATTGTGGCTCTGAAAGCTCAAACCGAGGAACAGACAAAAGAAATTGATGCAAAGGTTGCTGTTATCGATAAGTTTATAAAAGAATTAGAGGAAGCTTATGCGACTTGATCCACTGCCACGGTTTGCAAGAAACCTAGATTGTCCTATCTGCCATCAAAGAGCCACAAACATTGGGTGGCAGGCTGACGACGATCTTTACAGAGCCACAACCTACAGTTTGATAATTAACTGCAAATGTGGTGCTTTAAGTAAAGTTAAATTGATTTAAAGTAAACTTAACTTGTTTTGTGTAATTATTACAGCAACGGGCGGGTCCCATCGACGGTCGTCGATAAAAACGCGCCCGAAATACGACATTTGCTAAAAATAATTTTTAGGCTGTGAATAAATATCCCGCGATCGCAACAGTGTAAATCGCTTGCGATTTACGGCAATGAAAACGCGCGCACGTTGAGCCTTGAGGCGGTCACGTATTTGCTACGCAAATACGACGCGTGGAGTTGCGCCTACGCAATCATCACGATGAAGAACAGAACCGAGGTCTGAGGCATTGACCTCACCGCATTTAAAGGCGCGCTAGTTTCCTCTTCACCTAGCGCGCTAACTTTTTTTAAGCTGTGAATTATTATTGGCGCTTACGAATCGATATAGACCGCGATCGCGATTGGTGGACTCATCTGGATCTTATGAGATAATTTCCAGACCAACACCCATAGGTGCACGCGATGGGTTCTAGCCATTCCTATAGTCTACAGAATGAGCAGGCTGGCAGAACGCAATTTTTGATAGATTTGAATAATATTGATTCACAGTCTGTGGAATCCTGGCAAGTGCCACGAACTGTGATCATGAAAACTAAAATTAAATTGTGATATAAACAAACTCTTTAAACTTTCGGAGTATGGGGGTGGGTACCTTTTTGGACGGCGGGCGGGGGCTGAGGAAGCAAGCGGGGGTTGTACTCGCCGGATGGTACCTAAAAAAAACAGAATTCATCGACCCCGGATTTTTTTTGAAAAAATGAAAAAGACTTACTATTAAAAATATTTATAAAGGTGTTTAGAATGGGATGGACAACATTTTTACTTAATAAAATACTTAACCATGTTTGGGGCGATACGGCTTATGATGCTCCAGGTACAATTTATCTCGGACTCGCTGCGAGCGTAGCCGCAAACGGAAACGTCACAGGCGAGCCTTCTGGAAGCAATTATGGAAGAGTTTCGATTACGCAGAACGCCGCTATATTTCCGGCAGCGGTCGCAGGTTCCAAGACAGCCCCGAATGCCGTGAACTGGACGTTTAATCAGGCAACAGGTTCTTGGGGTACTGTAAACGTATTCTTTTTCTCGGATTCTTCGACAGGGAATACGAATACACTCGCTTGGGGACAGTTGACCGTAAACAAGTCAATTGGTTCTGGCGATACGCCCTATTTTGCAGCTAACGATATCACATTGAATATTTCATAAAGATGTGGTTTCGTGAAATCAGCAGAAAGTCACGCTAGAAAGAGTATGCGAAAGCTCAAGCACGAAGAGAAGAAGCGACAAAAACAAAAAAAACTTTGTGGGATCTATAGGTGATTTATCATGAAATTTTTAATTAAAGAACACATAATTTCCGGTTACGGTGAGTTCGATGATTTTACGACCACGGGCAGCGATTACGCCACTGTGGGAAGTTTTGACACAAGGCTTTACAAAACTAAAAACTTTTATTTTACGGCAGCGGGTCACGATCTTTCCGTTCAGATCTTAGCTTCCGTGGACGGCGGCTCAACCTACCCGATCGTGGCAGAAGCCGCTTTTGATGTGACCACCACGACGCCAGTTTTCAAATCTGCTACTACTTACTACTCACATGTCCGCGTCCAGACCAAACCAAAATCTGGCGGCTCAAATGGCACGCTTTCGACGAATTTCGCTTGTGTGAGTTTTTAGCATTGGCACGGGGTCTGGATAATCTCGATTCCGCTGCGAAAGATCGGCTACTTAGGTTTTGCACCTAAAGTGCTCATTTCGACCGACTTAACTTGCGGGGTAAATAATATATGTTATATTTTATAAAAAATGGTGCAATCAATGCGTTGATCTCATTGAATTTATTTCTGAAGTTGTCTTAGCATGTTTTTAGGTGCAAACGTTGGACATTGGATGCAACCACAAATCTACTGTCTTGATATCAATTCAATACTAATTGTCTATATTATGCGTAATATGTCACTTAATTTGATGCTTTTAATCCTATATTTATTAAAAATTTCTTTAAATAATCTGCGTTGTTTAATGAGGTCATCATACCCATTTTCTTTCGACATAGAATACAATTCCTCTCCAATTCTCGCGACTTTTGGGCGAGAAATTCTATATTGTTCTTTCAATTGATAGCATTCACGCAAAGCGTCAACGTCCTTTACTGCATCGCATTGCAATGAGAACTGTGAGTAAAACAACGCTTCTTTAAATATATGCCATTCATAGGGGGAATCTCCATACGAATTTAAGCTTTTGCTTACATCTGGTATCACCACACGGGTATAGAAATAGGCTGGATCAAAACCATAATTATCCTGCAAAAATGAATCAATTAAAGGATCATCTAACATGCTTCCTAACTTCGCACCCATATCTATTAATTCTTCTTCTTTATAAATTTGCGCGATCGGAGTCTTGGCTTTATCAAATTGGATATATTGTTTATCAAGATATTTTATAATGTGCCCCATCTCATGTGCTGCTAAAAACGCATCATTAAGCGTGCTGGGGAGATGTCGGAACCGAATATAGGTATTATTGTTTCCAGTGCTAAAACCTTGGATTGCATATTGAGAACAAGTCGGATCTATCTCCCAATCTATTATCGTACCGCGCTCTTTTCGAGTGCCCCACTCATTATGATAAAAGCTTTTGAATTCATCATATTTTAGTATATCATCCAATATAACAGACTCATCTAAACGGTCGACCATGATCAATGGTCGCATCTTGAGCATTTAAATTCTTTGCAATATTTCGGGTATGCGTTTAGTCTTTCTTGAGTTGGATTTCTATCATGTGGCGGGCAGCACAGGCGAGGACGGCACCATTTTGGCATGGGTTCGACTGCATCGAAGGAGATTCAAGTGCAGGCTTCATGTATCAAATGGCTGTGCGAAATTCCCAATCAGCGTTTCCGTCGCCTCGGTCGTGGATATTAATCTCAGTCTTTTAGGATAGTGATTTTGCTGATAACATTAGTAATTCATTGTTTAACGCATTTTGTATTTGTGGTTATCTGTTTATGTGTATAACCACAATATATATATACTTTGAATACGGTATTATGAGATATGGGTCGAATCGATGCAATTATTCCAGACGAACTAGAATCGAAATTGAGACTTGAAATAGTTAAAAGATTTGGCGGCAAAAAAGGTGATTTGCAGAGAGCCATAGAGGAAGCACTCGGTGTGTGGGTTAATAAAAACACTATCGAAATGCTCAAATTGCAGGCAACCAATACGGATTTGCTCGTTTCAGAACGAGGGGGAGCTACAAAAATGCTTGCGAATTTGGGTTATTGTTCAATCGAAGCTCTATTAGAAATAAGCAATAATTCCAAATTGTTAGTTTCTGAAAGAAACAATGCCAGAGAACAAGCTAATAGGCTGATTTCAGAGAACAAGCTAAAAGGCTAATGCAAAATCGACACAGGAAAGACAAGGCGGAATCAATGGAGCAAAAACTTTGAAAGTAAAGTAATTGCTATTTGCGATTTCACCCGAATGGATAACAGCTTTAGCCACGATCGCTGCCTTGGTCGTGGCAATAATTATCGTGTGGAGGCAGATCTCCATTCAGAGAGAACAGACTGAAATCGCGAGAAGACAGACGGAATGTTGCCTGTAAAGGAAATCCCCAGATCAAATGACCGATCTACGGTCTGATTAAAACCCGGACCGTGAGATCATCCTCAATTCTGCTGAGATCGCGCTCTATTCCTCTTGGATTCGCAATTCTTCCTTCTGGATCATAAACAAAACAAATTAGTGTTTTGCAATCAGGGTGGACTTTATAGCGTGCAATATCATCGATCAACTGATTTCCTATGCATTTGGCATCCAGTCCTTGTCGGGTTTTTTTGATTTCGATGATTATTTGTTCTTGCTTAAGCAAGAAGTCCATTCTTGAGGGTGCTCCCGCGAAACTCGGTGTCCATTCCTCCGGTCTAATATCTTCAAAATGAATGTGAAGAAGGGCATGAAAAAGATCTTGGACATCGTACTCATCTTGGATATCGAGAGTGCCACGGCTATCATGCCGCGACCTCAATTGGCGCGAAACGAGATGAAACCGCTCGCATAAATTGCCAATTATATCTATTGGATTGGATCTATATATAATAACTGCTTTGACTGGAACCGTCTCTAAATCCTCCCTCAAAGATTTAAGAATTCCAATTCCTTTCTCAATACCAATATTATAGCGCAAATCGGAATAACTAAAATGGTTATTGCCAGGAACTATGCTGTCAAAATCCTTACTGTAATTCCAGCGGGATTGAACTGGCAAGCTACATGTTTCAACGAAACTTATGCATTGAGTTCTCCAAGCATAGTAGTCTATTTCATTAACCTTATGTGTATTAGGATTTACTTTACTCAATATTTTCTGCCCCTTTTCAATAAGAAGTTGCACTTTCTCGATGTACATCCATGTTTACCTAAATCGAAAAAGCCTTCAAAGGATAAATAAGGTCTGGCGGCGATTCACATCGTTTCCTGTACCCATAGGCTGGATGAAGCCCACAGATTACGTTCCCGCCTCGACTGTAGTTGATATCAACCTCGATTTAACGGAGCATTCATAGGTTTAGGTTCTATAAATCCCTAAAAAGATATCTTTATCCGCTGAGATGGAGTCTATATTCGGAACTGCAATTCAAAAAGCATCGATTTAGTGAGATGATAGATATGTCAATTCCACCATATGACCAAAAGGTTTGGACTGAAATTTATAAATATGTCTTTGAATGGGATAGGCATAGACCGAAAGACAGTCCGGACTATACGGATTACCAAGTATATAATGTCGCACTGGCGGCGGCGTTATTGAGAAATGCTGAATCAATGGAAAAAATGACTAAAATCATGGTTGCGCTTACGATTGCTATTATCTTTTTGACTTTGGTTATGATATTCAAGCCAAATTGAGTTGGGCAGCCAGAACCTTGTATAATTTTTTCTAATTATTGGGCAGTATTATATATAACGAAAGTAGATATCAGTATATGCCATACGAATATGTTGAATTCAACATCACTCCACCAATCAGGCAACGGATCGGAGAAGTACCCGAAGACATAAAACTAATCCGGGAAAATGATGCAATTATTGGATTGCAGGTCGCGATTGGAAGCGCACGAACCACAAAAATAAAGAACTCCGATATATTTAAAAGGACCTTAGCTGAATCTGAGAAGCGACTCGGTATAGATGGAAGCAATGGAAACAAAAAATCCAAAAATTTTATCAACCAACTTGAGGAACATATAAGGAAAGACGCGACACAAAGGGGCAAAAATTTCATCAACCAATTAAATTATGAATTGGATTCAGCAACATATGACATCGAATTAACAACTCTGGCAATTCTCGTACTTCAACGCCAAATCTCAATTGGTGTAAAGGGCTACGTAAAAAGCGATTTAGAAATTGATATCATTCAAATTGATGATAAAAATAATTTGCAGAATAGAATGATTAATAACTATGACAATGGATTAAAAGCTCAAAAATACGGTGATATAGTCAACGCCTATAAATGCTTTTATTTAGTATTCCCCGATAAATCAAATATTACAGATAATGCAGATTTAAATATAGATTTAAGGCTTCTGAGAGATGGTGCAAGCCATGTCGTGTTAGATAGAAACAAAAAATTAGTTGAGAGAGCCAAGGAATTTTTAGGTAACGAATTTGTGAAGACCGAAGGAAGCAATACTTATGCGTATATCGATATGACCAATCCAAGGCATGTCGAATTATATAATAAACATTTACCAATTATCAAGAACGCTGCTAGAAGATATATTGATAACTATATAGAATCCCATTGATGACAAACAAATTTAATTCTTTTCGTTTTCCAATGATTGTGGTTTTAATGGGCATACATTGCTAGAGCAAAAAAGATTACAGTTATTATATAATTGTTGATCATTCAAAATACTTTCCAAATAATCTAATAAATTTGTTATTCTTGAATCCAATATTTTAATTCTCTCTACTGTACCCTTTTCTGCTGTTTTGCATATATTACGAAGTTCTTCCTCCATTGCGTCTGTTGATTCGTCTCGATTTTTATTAGGATTGTCTGCATATCGATGAGACTCTAATCTATCACGGTATATATTATTAAGATCGTCAATAAATTTATCGTCTAATTTCCTAAATGCATTAGCTGTATCATTTTCGAATGATTTCAACCCTTTTTCAGCTCCTGCAATTTCGTCAATATAATTTTGCATATATACATCATCAAATAAGATTTTAATATAACCTATTAATATCCAAAGTCGTTCCTTTATATCTCCGATCTGAAGCTGTAGCATTTCCGCTCGTTCCTTATATCGCTGCGATTCCTCTGTATCAGGTGACTTTTCGTACCTTTTTATAAATTCATTATTTATATATTTATGTGCTTCGTTAAAATTTTCTTGATCGATGTATTCCTTTCCTGGCATGAAATCAATTGTAGCCATTGCCGCAGTCTTTGCATACAACTGAGAACTTCTTGCTGCAATATCTGCCAGAAAATATGAATGCAAATATTGCATGAATCTAAATTTGCAGCCTAGCAAATTACTATGGGATTGTATCTGATCATTTCTTTTTTTCCTCTCATCAGCTTTAAAATCTCTATATATTCCAAACGAACCCGTAGCAACAGCACCTATAAGTGCTCCAAAAAGAGCCACAATAATAGTTATTAGATTTTGCTCCATCTATAATCACATCATGAATTGAATGAAGTTTTAGTAAAAGGCTATAAGAATATTGTGATATGCGTACGTCACTCGATTCGAAATGTTAAAAAGTTTTTCGGCTTCCACAAACGCACCTAGCGATTCATGCATATGGCGTTCCCACCGCGACTGTGGTTGATATCAACCTGGATTTGGCGGCAGAATAAAGCAAAAAAGTAAAAGTAACTGGTGGAACAAACATTTAAGTGCTTGAATCGCGACTAATAGCTTTATGCCGTCTCAATTTTTTGCCGAAGGATTGAAAGGTCAATTAAAATTAAATGATTCATATCTGCAATTCAAGAACTGGCAGATACAAGGCGAGATATTCGGACCGAATGAACCCGGACTTAATGAGTTCCAGGGAAGTTTTGAAATTTCGAATAGCGATAATCGTACACTATTCTCGCTGTGGGGACAAAAACTATTTGCTGAATTCTATGGCAAAACGAACTATCAAGGGGAAATTATGATTGAATTAGATAAAATCTCCCCTAATCCTATTGCCAGTATACCCTTCTCAGGGATGGGTGATTTTATTAGATTGTAATCGTCCCTGCCGCGAACACGACCAAAATCAATTTTTATTTCGCGGAGAAAAAACCGCTTGTTAAGCATCTCTTGATAGCGATTCTAACACATGTAAATTTGAACCATCCAGAAGATAATTCCTATCAGGAGACCCCAGAAGGCCCCGCCGAGGGCACCGGCACCCACCAGGCTTACGGCCTGCTTTACCTGCACATGTCCATCCTGCTGTCTGACAACAACAGCCGCATCGCTGAGCGTGATAAGGTGCTCCTTTTGCAGCCTGATC
>Ga0074195_1001815_pt1 | contig 27209 bp, 25 predicted proteins | sample EPASupsiteHSE623_FD_64525 | JGI IMG/M metagenome (GOLD analysis project Ga0074195, IMG submission 64525) | Bioremediated contaminated groundwater from EPA Superfund site, New Mexico - Sample HSE6-23 | ecosystem: Environmental > Aquatic > Deep subsurface > Groundwater > Contaminated ... | reverse complement strand
CTTTGTTCTGCCAGAATATAGGGAAGATCACATTCGAAAGTTTTTCCTCACCATGGTCGTAGGTTCTGCTGTACCACCACACAGGGAACAAGATATTCGAAACATCTCCTTTGTCAGCAGTATGCCAGAATAACGGAGTAACTGTTGTTCTGATGAAACTCCTTTCGGCTGAAATTTTTCTTGAGAACAATGGGAAAAGATAAGTGAATTTATAATCAGGATCATCGAATTTCCAGAACAAAGGAAAAAACACCTTACGCTTTTCGTCATTGTCAACATAAGACCAGTAAAGTGGGAAAATAACATTGGAAACAGATCTGTTTTCACCGCTTCCTGTTCTTTTATACCACCACATGGGAAATAACGTGCGCTGGTCAACATCTGCTGACCTGTTCTGCCAATACAGAGGTGTAATTGCAAGCTTTGTATAACTGCTGTCGGTTGCTGTTCTCTTCATGAACAACGGGAAAAAGACAAAGGAGTTGAATTCACTTGTATGATTGCTCCACAATACGGGAAAAAGCACTTTGTAATTCTGCCTGCTGTCGCTGTACGACCAGTATAATGGAAAAATCGTATTTGAAACTGTTGCGTTTTCTCCTTCGCCTGTTTTCCTGTACCACCAAAGCGGGAACAATGTCCGCTGTTTGCTGTCCCGGTCTCTGCTCTGCCAATAAAGCGGAGTTATTGCCAAATTGGAAAAACTATTATCATTTGCATTTTTCTTCCAGAACAAAGGAAACATCAGAAATGAACTGAACTGGTCGTTACGGTTGCTCCACAATACAGGAAATAAAACTCTCATGTCTTTTCTGCTGTTTTTATACGACCAGTATAAAGGGAAAATATTGTTCGAAACGGAAGTATCACCCTGACTGAAAGATTTTTTATACCACCATATTGGGAAAAATGTCCGGGTTTGCTTTTCCGGCGAATTATTCTGCCAGTACAGGGGCGTTATAGCAAGGTTTAAGGAACTTTTATCCAGTGCTTCTTTCTTCCAGAACAACGGGAACATCATAAGTGAATTGTACCTGTCGGTTTTGTTACTCCATAATACCGGGAACAGAACTTTATAGTTCTGTCTGCTGTCCTTATATGACCAGTAAACCGGAAAAACCGTGTTTGAAATTACATCGTTTTCACCGCTTCCCGACCTGCTGTACCACCATAGTGGAAACAATGTGCGGTCTGTCCTGTCAGGAGTTTTGTTCTGCCAGAACAAAGGTGTTATCGCAAGGTTAGAACTGCTTTTATCGTTTGCTGTCTTTTTCCAGTATAGGGGGAAAAACAAAAAAGAATTGTACCGGTTTGTCGATTTGCTCCACAAGAGCGGAAACAGCATTTTTGAATTGCGGTCCTTGTCTCTATCTGCCCAATATAAAGGAAATACTGTATTTGACACTACCCTGTTTTCACCACTTCCGGAGGATGAATTCCAGAAAAGCGGAAATACAATGTTGCTGGTTTTTTCAGCCTCCTTAAGGTGCCAGAATATAGGAGTAACAGAAAAATATTTTCCGTTACCCTGATGATAATTTCCGGCAAAATATAAAGGAACAAATGTGTTAAAGTACTTTTCCTTATTATGGAAAGACCAGTAAAGCGGAAAAAATACAAGATGTGATCTGTCAGCTGTTTTATTTTTGTAATACCACAGCAGAAAGAACATGTTGTTCTGAAGGTAATTTCCGTCATCCGACCGTGTGTATTCAAGCAGATTTATCTCGGGCGCAAGGTCAAGCAGCATGAACGACCGTATATTGTTCTTTTTGTTATTTGAGATGTGTATCAATGAAGGGTAATAAAGAGTACCCAAACGGAAATCACGTACAGCAGATGTACTATCGCTCCAGTAAACCGGGAAAAAATACGATCGTTTTGTATTGTTAAGATAATCACGTTTATGTGAGAATAGCGGGAATAAAACGTCAATTTCCTTTTTCTCAGGAGTCTTTATTCGCCTGAACAACGGAAGAATATTTATGTTGTCTCCACGTGTGATTCCCAGGTCGAACGACATCTTAGAATCGGCCGAATCATTTTGCCCGGACAGATACGTGGGCCATGAAAACAATAAAATAAAAAACAATGCTGCTACAACGGGAAGCTTACAAGTATAAATTTTAAACCTGATAAAATAATGAATCTCGCCCATCAGGACAATTGGTCTGTTTTCGAAATAAAGTTACACAAATAAATAAAAGAACAATTAATATCCGCGAAAATCGGGCCAAAGTAGCAGACCAGGATGAAATCATCTTTCTAATATTACATGAACACGATATATGAATTCCAAGTATTCTTTGCATTAGTAAATCGTACAATCAGAATCCCGTCACGTGCATTTTTTTATATTCCCAATTACTGAATTTATATACCCATTGCTGTACTCTTCTTTTTTGTAATTATTATTACATTGTATTTGTGATAGTTGTCATTTCTAGTTCGAAAAAAGTTATGAACAATTGTATATTAAAATAATCTGTAATTACAGAAAAAGCAATAAGGTTATTTTTTTTCAATTTTGCCATAGCATTAAATGTACTACTATGACTTTCATAACTGAGGTATCGGATGTAAAAGAACTAAAAAGGACTTATCGCCGTTTAGCGATGATACATCATCCGGATAAAGGCGGAAGTATTGAACTGATGCAAAGGATAAATGAAGAGTATTCTATCTGGCAATCAGGGCTTGATTGTATTCCCGATGCACTTGAAAATGTACAGGTCGGTAACACCGTTTATATAAACGGAACAAAATCGATCGTAACATTTGTTGACGAAAAATCTTTTAAAGCAAAATCAACTATAACTAAAAGAGAAGCCCTATTCGATAAGAAGACGGGGCTTGGTGTCTTTATGTTGTCATTTCGCGCCAGCACATACAACTACTGGGCAAACTGAAATATTTAGCATTTATATTCAGACTTGAGGCATATTAATTAGAGACCTCCCCGGTTCGTCTATAAAATATGCCTGTTAGTCTATTCCTTTTAAAGTAATTATTCCAAACATATAAATTTGTTTATAACCAGTTTTATCCTGATTCAAAAATGGACAAAATCTAATTGTCTTGATTTATTATGACATTGAGTTTTTTTAATACAATTTCTCTCTTAAGTATTTTTCTTACTTCCTCTCTGGCCTTATTTTTTTTAATAACCAAAAAAGGTTCTAAGAACGAAAACATTTTAATGTCGGTACTACTAATTGTTTTTAGTTTTCAGATATTTTACTCATTTGCATCCAGCGATAAAGAAGCTGTCGTGTTTTTTTCAGGAATGCGTAAGCCCATTTTTATTTTAAGGCAAGCATCTTTATTGATAGGCCCATTGATTTATCTATATTTTTGTTCATTTTTAAAAAAGAAGAAAATTAATACCTATTGGAATCTTCTTCATTTAATTCCCTTTACATTAGTTCTCATCTTTTTGATATTCTTTTATTCAAATCTCGATAAATTAAATGATGAAGAAATAATAATATGGGCAAAGGCAATTCATTTATCAGATACGATTTTGATCCTTTCGCATAGTTTCATTTACTTCACTTTATCCCTGCTAATGCTCAGATCTGTAAATATCTCTTTCAAGGATTTTTATAAAAGCATCAGGAAATCCTCATACAATACATGGCTTCAATTTATCCTTTTGGGGTTTATAGTTTTCTGGATAATCAATCTTAATTCTTTCGCAATTTATATGATTATCGAGAATCCCTGGTGGTGCGCGTTTTCAGCCAGTATATATGGCCTGCTTGCTTTCCTGTTTGTAAATGCGATAATGTTTACCCTGCTTTTAAAACCTGATATATATAATAAGATCACAAAGTATAAGAACAATAAACTAAATGCCGGTGATAAAAAGGAATATCTTATAAAATTAAATGAATACATGGAAAAAGAAAAGCCTTATTTGAATCCAGAATTATCGCTGGAATCACTTGCAAATGATATTTCTGCTAATCCCAGGATCCTTTCACAGATTATAAATGAAACATACAATAAAACTTTTAAGGGGTATATCCTTGAGTTTCGGATACGGGAAAGCATGAAAATTCTTGAAGATCCAAAATACAGCAGATTAACAGTCCTTGAAATACTTTATAAAGTTGGTTTCAATTCAAAGTCATCTTTCAATAATCAGTTCAAACTATATACAAATTTGACTCCTCTGGAATACAGATCGAAATTTCACAATTAGGACGTTCATTCATATTAAATTCAATAAAAATTGAGTCCTTTTGCATGTAAATGGTCGACCCGGGATTAATTTCTGGATTATTTTGTGAAAATTAAATCTTAAAGTCATGAAAAATTCAGTATTGCCATTTATGTTATTCCTCCTTCTTGGAAATGTTGTCTGCTCTCAACCAATACCAGCAGATAGTTTGTATCTTGGCCAGACACCTCCCGGAAAGATCCCTCAATTATTCAACCTGTCAGTAAGAACGGGATCATTCGCAGCCGAACGAATTGTAATTTCAAACGATGGAAAAGAAATTTACTACTCAGAAATTCAAAACTATTATCCTGTCGTAGGTGATACAATAAAATACTACAGGTATACTGCAGGAGGATGGACTGGCCCTTTCGTTTTATTTCAGGGTTATTTTGGTCCTTCTTTATCACTTACTAGCGATACAATCTATTATCAGAACTCCGAAGTAGAAACATTTTTATCTGTAAAATCAGGGACGAACTGGATAAACCAGAAAAAAATATTATCGAACATTAGTCCAGCACACTATTTGCAAGTTACAAATAGCGGTAAATATTACATCTCCTCCGAACCTGATTCCGGCATTGGAGGAAGCGATTGGTGCACTCTTATTGAAAATGGGAATGATACTATAGCAAAAAGCCTGGGGCTTCCAGTAAACTCTGGCAGTGATAATTTAGATTTTTTTGTTTCGAGGGACGAATCTTTCATGATTTTGGCAAAAAGCGGATTGCAGGTAAGCTTTCATAAAAATGATGGCAGCTGGACAAATCCCAAAAACCTTGGCCCTCAAATAAACTTTGGGCTGGGAATGTGGGGTCCTTATGTTTCGTCAGATAACAAATATCTCTTTTATACCACAGGAACTCATTCCGATTATTCCGACACATATGTTTACTGGGTAAGGATCGACAGTCTGCTTGACAGCCTGAGAAACACAAACTTTATTCCTTATCAGAATCATACTATTCCGAACCAGACTGATACTGTGGGAAATTATTTCAACTTTACAATTCCCGACAGCACATTTATAGATGATGACGGGAATAACACACTTACCCTTGAAGTTGGCCTTTCTTCCGGAGGCCCTTTGCCTGCATGGTTAACTTTTGATACTTTAACAAATACATTTTATGGCACACCGCTGGCAGCACAGGTTATAAATATAAAAATACGTGTTACTGACGAAGCAGGGGCAACCTTTGTAACACTTTTCAAGATCTTTATCAAAGAGCCAAGTGGAATCGGTCAAATAAATGAAAAGAAAAACCAGTTCTTAATATCTCCCAACCCGTCAAATGGTAATGTAAATGTTTATGATTCTGATCGGTCAGATAAATTTGTAATACTGGAAATAAGCAGCCTGAACGGAAGCGTAATTCTTAAAGACAAATTTAAGAACCAGATTAATATAGATTTTTGTTCACACCCAAAGGGGATTTATCTTTTTAAAATGGTAACAGACAATGAAGTGGCAACATCCAGAGTGCTAATTGAATAAATCATTTTTTAATTATGAAAATTGTAGTAATTGGTTCAGGAGGAATTGGCGGTTACTTTGGCGGGTCACTGGCAAAAGCTGGTTATGATGTGACTTTTATAGCACGGGGAGATCATTTAAAGGCTATTATGAATAACGGACTTATCATTAAGAGCATTAAAGGGGATTTTAAGATTGATCCCGCAAAAGCAACTGATAAAATAGATACAACTGGGTTTGCAGATCTGGTCATCTTAGGAGTAAAAGCGTGGCAGGTAAAGGAGATATCTAAAGAGATTATTCCAATTATTAAGGACAGTACCATGGTACTGCCATTGCAAAACGGTATACTTGCTGCTGAAGAACTAAACGTCAACATTAAACGAGAAAATATTGTTGGTGGCTTGTGCCGAATTATTAGTAAAATTGAATCTCCGGGGATAATATGTCATTTTGGGATAGAACCTGCAATACTTTTTGGCGAGCTGGACAACAAAATAACAAACAGGATAACGCAAATAAAAGATATATTTGAAAATGCAGATGTAAGTGCTACCATTTCAGAAGATATTATTTCTGACTTATGGAAAAAGTTTATCGGTATTTGTGTAAGCGGGTTGCTGGCAGTAACTGGAACCACATACGGTGAACTAAGAGAATTGAAGGAGACAAGACTGTTAATGGTTGAACTTCTTACAGAAATATACCTTTTGTCGCAAAAAATCGGCATCTGTATAGAGCCGGATTTTGTTAACAGGACAATTTCAGTTATTGACACATATCCTTATAATTCAACTTCCTCGTTAACAAGAGATGTGTGGGAGGGGAGACCATCCGAAATTGAATATCAAAATGGAACTGTAGTTAAACTTGCAGCAAAATATGGTGTAGATGTACCAGTAAACAAATTTGTTTACGAGAGTATTTTGCAAATGGAGATAAAGGCCAGAAAAAATAAACTTCAGATTTTTTAGTCAATGAAAGCAATAACACTCCTCATTCTGGCCTGTTTTTTAATAAAGGGCTCATTACTATCCGGACAAGAAGTTATGGAAGTAAGAGAAATTGAAAGCGGAAAGGAATTTTGGGATCTATATAACGCAATTGAACCTATAAAGAATACCGATACTAACTCTATAATTCTTCAATTGGAAAAAGCTTTTTATAATACCCAAAACAAATATACCCGTTGCAAAATTATGGAGGAGCTTGGACACTTATATACCTCTACAAAGCAAATCGATAAGTGTTTAAATATGAATGAGGTTTTAATAAGCTCGGGGATATCAGTGTATTTTCAATACTGGGGAGAAACGTATCCTACCTACACAAAGAGTTTTGAAAAAAACGAAAAGTATATTTCATTGTTGAATCGTAATAATCAGCTTGTAAAAGAAGCTAATAATAATTCAAAAGCAGAGTATTACATTCAAATACCTGTTAATTATATAGAAGGCAAAAGATATCCATTGATGATAGTCTTTCCGGGAGGGATTGGATGTATTCAGGATATGCAAAACTTTTGGACCTCCACAAAACTTAATAACGAATTCATTGTGGCATTCTTTCAGGGTAAAGATTTTAAATGTACATACAATTACAGTTATGGCAAAAATGCAATTTCTGACATAAAAAATATTTACACAAATATTACCAAAGATTATTTAATCGATACTACCAAAATAATACTATCAGGGCCTTCTGCGGGTGGAATGTTCGCTATTGATTTAGCCATCAATAAACATATTCCCGCAATAGGATTAATTCTTGCTTTTCCTATCAAACCAGAAGAATTTAATGCAGATAAAATTTTTGATGCTGGGCTAAAAGGACTTCGGGTATCAATGATATGTGGTGAGAACGATTGGGCAATAATGAGTCAAAAAGAAATGGCAGTGATATTCGACAAACTCGGGGTCAAAAATAAACTGATAATATTACCTGATTTAGGACATGATTTTCCAAAGGATTTTTCAAAACAAATTGACAATTCAGTAGACTACATTTTTGCAAATTAGATAAATAATGCTCTAACTTTGAAACTTTGATCAACAAAACCTGAATTTTGATACTTTGAATTTTATGATGCGACTTGTTCTTTTTGCATTGTTTTTTGCCTATTCTATCTTTGCTTCTTCACAAACGGTAATAAAAGCTACAGTGAAAGACTCAAAGACCAGGGAACCTTTGGCTTTTTGCAACGTGGCTGTTAAGGGTACCAACAAGGGAACAATTACAAATTCAGATGGGGTTTTCAGCATTACATCCAATGTTGCAAATGACATTATAGTGTTTTCTTATCTGGGTTACGAGAATAAATCTGTTAAAGCAGAAGAATTGATCGGGAAACAGGAAATCCTCATGCAAAAAAAGGCATTTGACTTACAGGAGGTCTCTGTTCGTGCTGATAACGGGTACCTATATGACATTATGAACGGTTGCAGAAAAAAACTTGAAGAGAATAAAACAAAGAATGTTGCAAGAGTATACTATGGTCTCGAAACCGATTCAAAAACACTTTCGGTTTATTATCCTGACATCAACGGAGATACATTGAGTTATTATACCATTGACTCAACCAAAAATAAAGAAAAACCTGTTGAATTACTTGAATGTTTTTATAACGGATCAATTAACGGCGCCAAAGTAAATGAACTGGAATTTAAAAATGGCAGAACTGCTCTGGCTGCAATTGATAATTATTTTATGACTTATGGCTCTTCAAAAGCATTCGCAAAAATCGCGCTGAATGATAAAAATGAAGGGTTTCCGGACCTGCCGCTTCAATACGGTAAAAAGAACATGGAAAAGTTTTTTACGCTGGAACTAATATATAACGACGGAAATAATTACAACATCAAATTCAGTCCCATCAACAATTCCGGCGAATACTTCTCTGGCGAGGTATGTATAGAAAAAAAAACCTACGATTTGCTGAAAATTCATTTTTATATCAAAAACGCTGAAGTTCACCCATTTTTACCAAATTTCCCTAACGATTCCATCAAAAATGTTTCAATGGATATTACAAATACATATAAAAATGAGAATAACAGTATTTTACCTGATCACTTTTATTTCAATTACAGTTTTACTTACTTCAGCAGGAAGGACAGCGGACTTTTGCAATTTAAAAACATGAACAGGGTCATAAGGTCTAAGGGAATTCTGTATTTCTATGATTACAACCATCCCTTTATAATACCCTACTTTGACTATATCAATACTCAATATGATGACTATCATAAAATGTCATCAATACCATACAATGAAGACTTTTGGAATAATAACAATACCCTTGTGCTGACAGAAAAACAAAAGGAAGAATTCGACCTGCTTGTAAAGGATGGGCAACTGATAAATTACAGAGAAAAAAATTATGGAAGTAATTTTCTAAGTAAAACAACTAAAAAAGGAAATATCGGTCGTTTCGAATTCTTTTATGCTTTCTGGTCACCTGATAAACGGATCGTTCCAAACCCAAGCAGTCCTCAGTTCGAGACATATTCACCTGAAAGAATAAACCAGAGTATTAAAACAGACCTGTATAAAATTAAGGTACAGATCTTACTTGATGTAGTTGAATCTTACGATTCTCTTTTATGCAAGTCGTATACTGTTTTCGACAACTATCAGTCGTTCTATCACCTGCCGGCAGTTCCTTATACTAATGCCTTCCTGAATATCTTCTTTGATATCTGTGAAATTGAAAGAATACAAATGCAGAAAAAATTGAATTCAGGAAATTTCACAGCTTTGCAAATTGATTCAATATATAAGGAAACTATTAAAAAAATGGACATCATTACAAATCGTTATCTGAAAGAAGTAAATGTGGGAGAAAACGATAAAGCTTTCAGTCAATGGAATAAATATGTAATTGATAATTTAGGAATAGATAACATTAAGATGGTTGAAGAAAGCAATAAATAATGCTGTCCTGAATATTTTTTTTAAAAAAATAGTCCTTTTACGTGTTTATGGACAACTATTAATCTGATTTTAATTAGTTTTGAGTGTAAATTTTTAAAACCATTTAATTATGAAAAATCAGGATCTTTTTACAAAAAGGTTATTTTCGATAACCATTTGTGTTTGCTCAGTTTTATTATGTTCTTGGTTATTTATGTTCTCGGTAAATAACGCAAATGCAAAACAGAACGATTTTGCCTGGATGCCGCAAATAGGAGTTACAGGAAAATATATGATGCAATATATAACCTGGATGCCTGAACCAAATGTACTGGTTAGGAATATTCTGGTTTGGGATACTGAAACCGGAAAATCAAAAAGATACACTTTGAATGATAATAGCGAATGGGTACCAACTGATACTCAGCTACCCGAAAAACCACTTTAATAAAACGTATTACCACAGAAGAATTTTAACAGGGTACTGAGCAGAGCATCATTCATCCATTTTGTCAAACAAAACCATCAAACCGTCGGGTAAAGTTTTTCGCCATCCGGTCCAGTCATGCCCGCTCTGAAATTCCTGATAATATAATTCGTACCCTTTTGACTTTAAAACATCTCTCATTTGGCGGTGTTTTTCGATGAAATTAAAATTGCTGAATGAGCGCATAACCGTTTCCTGTAATCCACAATCAAGATAAAAGCGAATCTGCAACTTCTTAGAACTCTTGAATTGTTCAGTTAACCAGGGAATACTGTCAGTTACGTTTATACCACGCCAATAACTGCCGGATTGCGAAAGTACATTCCCAAAAATATCAGGGTAATTAAAAGCAATATAACTTGCAGCAAGGCCGCCATAACTCACCCCTGCCACTATTGTCTTATTCGGGTCATTATAAATTTTAAAATTCTGAAATGCCCAGGGCATCAGCTCAAGAGCAACAAAATCAGCAAATGGCTTATGTAATGGCAACTCCTTTTCACGCCTTTCTGCTGGCTGATTATCCACAAAGATCGCAACACAGGGAGGAATTCTTTTTTCAGCTGTTAAATTATCCAATATTACCGGTAATGGAACTCTTTCAAGATACAAGAACTGATCAAAGATGACAATTGAAGGATAAACTTTTGATTCGTTATATCCAAAAGGCTTATAAACCACAACAGTTCTTGAATTCTTCAGAATTTTACTATCAATTACATATTCTGTCAACTCCCCTTTTGGCACACCTGTCCTTTCATGAAACCAGACCTTTGAACTATCAGAATAATAATCGAAGACGTTATAACTGTAACTTGTATCTTTGCCTGCAGGGATTAAATTACTGTTATACTTATCAGTTATATTATGTGTACCCGACACATCTGTTACATTGAAACGGTAAGAAGTAGTCCAGCCGGCGGGAACTCTGTATGTCCTGTACCAGATATCTGTATTCTCTATATTCAATAATTGCATATCAGTCCCCCCGTTACCAAGGCTGACATTTTTAATGTCAATCGTAACCTTAATACCGGGATTTGAGTTCCGGTATAAAAAAGTAAGAATCAGGCTGCTGCTATCGCTGCATCTTTCAACCATAGGAGTGCCTTCGTATTGTATGCTGTCCCAGAACCGACCTATTTCAGATTTATCAGCATTCTTTAACCATTCTATTGCAGGGCTTTTATCAGGTGCTGGTTTTATCGTTTTTAAATCTGTCCAGCTAGATAATCTGCAGGTAAGCGAGTCAATAAAGGATAACTCATTTGATGTAATATTTAAAGAATTGTTACAACTGAAAAGAAATACCAATATCGCTATTAACAGATATCTCACCCCGGGATCTTTTTTAATATTACATTTTAACACGCGGATCAATATTAGTGATTTTTTATTGTTTCCCATTCGGAGAAAGGAAAAATATCTGTTTTTAATTTTCATCTGTTCCGGCTTCCTCTCTGCAATCAGTCGTTTTTAACAAAAGAAACAAAGTTATCGCAAAACATAAAAAAACGATTATAAAAACCAATAACATTCCGTATTGGATCACCTGGTTACGGGATCCCTGCGGGTAAATTACCTGCAGTATAACACGTACCAACCATAGTAATACTGAAATTGAGATAATAATGATTGTCTGAAATTTACCTTTTGAAATATTTAAAACACTCAGAACATTTGCCACTCCCAGCATCACAAGCAACAATGAAAAGAATATATTAATGGCGCGTACAGCTATTACAAGTTCTGTTGCATCGGGCAAAATATACGAATACCAGTTCCAAACGGATGGCACAAAAAAATGCCAGATTCCGAAAGCAACAGAAATAACAGTTCCAATTATTGTAAAAAGGATTATTGTTTTAATTCTTTTCTGTTTCATTTCTGAATTCAGTAGGAGAAACGCCAACCTTACGCTTAAATAACTTGCTGAAGTTCTGCGAATAATCAAACCCCAGCTCAAAAGCAATTTCATTTACTGTTTTATTTGTGGTTAACAGCAGTGTTTTTGCCTTTTCCAGTAAATGATAATGAATGTGTTCCTGTGTGTTTTTTCCGGTTTCGCTTCTTAACAAATCACTGAAATAATTAGGTGAAAGGTTCATGTAATCGGCACAGTTCTTCACTGTAAGTAATCCATAGCTTTCCTTATCTTCGGAACTAAAATAATTTCTAATATATTCCTCAAACCTGGAAATAATATCCTTGTTATGATTTGTACGGGTTATAAACTGCCTGCCGTAAAAACGCCTGCAATAATTTAAAAGCAACTCGATATTTGAAATTATTAAGTCGTTCGAAAAATGATCGATATTGGTATTGTACTCGTTTTCTATCTGCTGCAAAATAGAAACCAGTGTTTGTTTTTCCTGCTCAGAAAGATGCAATGCTTCATTTTCGGCATACGAAAAAAAGGAATATTCATGAATTTTTTTCCCGAGATTCGAATTCCTTATTAACTCGGGATGAAAATATAATCCCCAGCCCTGCGAACCTAACGTATCCCGGTTCCGGTCGAACGATATGATCTGTTCCGGGGCCGTGCAATGTAAGGTTCCTTCCTGGTGATCGAAGAACTGCCTTCCATAATGAAATTGACAATTCTTTTTAAAATTTACAGTATAAAAACTGCAGACAAAACTACCCGAATCAGGTGCATTCTCAACTTTAATCTTCGAATAGTCAATTATTGATACTAACGGATGTTTAGGCTTATCAAACCCCGCAATAGCATGTAGCTCGCTTATTGTTGACACTCTGAAAACTATATCTTTCATAAATGCTCCTGTTTACGTTATACAAAGAAAACCGGTCTTTATTAATATTCTGTATTCAAATTACGGTTTGTTCAATCCGGATTACCTTTTCTGCAATGTAAATTTACAAGAATTTACTGTTAAACAACTATGCTTTGTCAACTTAAATCCTTTATTAAAAATAAACCCTGTACATAAAGTTCGGGAAAAGGGCTGTCTGTGTTTTGTACCCGATCGAATTCGGTTTGGACACATCATAAAATTCCGATATCCTGCTCTTGTTGTTTGTAACATTCTCAATACTTAAAAATATCTCATGTGTGGTTTTGGATTTGTTCCACTTGTAGCTTGCCGATATTGTAAGATAATATATATCATCAAGTTTATTTTCATATGCTTTACCGTAATCCCAGTATCTGTTGTTCTGCGGGTCAACTGCCAAATTTCCTTGTTCGTCCCTTAACAACGGAATTATTTTCATTCCCCCGCCATAATAAAACCTGGTGTTAAGGGATAGTATCTGATTTTTCTTTTTTCCAAGGTTATTAAACTCTTTGCCACACAATATATTTACAATGTAATTCCCGTTGTACTGGGTATTTCTGGTAACCCCTTCGAGCGATTTGTATTTTGAATCGTACAACGAAGCATTAACTAAAAAGTAATAGTTTCTTGAGAAAAATCTTTCTACTGTTAATTCAATTCCATAGTTTTTACCGGTTCCTTTATTTACCAGCGGAACATACCGGTATTCCACACCTTCGTTTATTGTTGCATAATAACTTGTGTCGACATTTTCTACTGGCAAACTGTATAAACTTTGATAGTAAGCTTCAATTTTTGCCACTAAATTCCCGGTAAAACTTCTTTTATACCCAAAAACAAAATGATGTGCCTTTAATAAATCCATATCCCTGTTAGGCTCTACTATGGTTCCGTCATTTAATTCAACCTTCGCGAAATAGTTATGTATCCTCTCCATTGTACTATGCTTACCATATCCTGCGTGAAAGGAATTTGTATTGTCCATATCCCAGCGCACTGCAACCCTTGGCTCAACAGTACTTTTGTAGTTGAACAAAACATTCATGTTATGAACTCCCGATACTATTGTAAAGGCTTCGTTTACCCTGTATTCCCAGCTTATGAAATTTCTGAGTGTAGCAATATTTCCGTTAAAATCCACAAGTACAATTCTGGTTGAGTCGTTCTTTAATTTACTTTGATCGTGATCAAAACCAGAAACAGTGTATTTTGAACCTATCTGAATTCTGCTTCTTGCATTAAACTTGTTGTTGTATGTTATAGCCCCCCTGTAAACAGATGTTTTTAACCTGCTGTTAAAGTTAAGGGTACTACCTACTGTGTCTGTTAAAACTCCTCCGTCATCGTTCAATGTCCTGATTATCTTAGATTCAAAAACCTCATCTTTACCGCCATTCTCAGAATATGAAACGTTCGTTTTAATAAAACTGTTTTTACTTACAGGAAGCGTATTGCATATTCCTGTATTAAAAAGGTAATTGCTTTTATCAAAATCCTCTGTAATGTCATCTTTCATACCATTATCACCAGGCGTAGATATAAAATCGGGCTTTATATCTTTAATTAAAAAACGGCTTGATCCCCATAGTCCATGCACAGAAAATGTGCCCATTGTTCTGGTCGGAAATAACAGTTTAAATGTAGCATCCTGATATTTGGGAATTCCCCCGAAATCAACCAATCCCATTTCACTTATAAGGGAGGCTGTAGAAAACCTGTAGTTTGCGAGATACGAACCAGCATATCCTTTTTTGAAAGGTCCTTCTGCGGTAAAGTCGGTGCCTATTATTCCGAAGCCAAATGTGGATTCGAATTTTTCATTGTTTCCAGCTCTGAGTTTTACATCATAAATGCCAGATAAAACATCACCATACTCAGGAGAAAATGCACCTGTATAAAAATCCGAGTTAGCCAGAAGGTTATTATTCAATGCGCACATTCCGGTATTTGATGAATTCTGATCTTCGAAATGATTGGGATTTGTGATCTCAACTCCTTCTAACCGCCATTGCACATATTTTGGTGAATTTCCTCTTACCAGAATGTTATTGTTTCCACTCACGTTATTTACTCCTGCAAAATTTGAGAGAATGCGCGAAGGGTCATTAAAGGCACCGGCATAACGATTAGATTCTTCTATAGAAACCGATCTGGCGCTCACCACCGACATCTCATTTATTGCTTCTCCTTTGTTCCTGTTTGCCTTAACTAATACTTCATTCACTTTTACAACGGACTCTTTCATATCGAATTCCAATACGGTTTCCTTGCCGGAGTTTACAATAATATCAGATACTACCTTTGTTTCATAACCCAGATATGCTAACTTCAGTGTAATTCTCCCCGCCGGAATATTTTCAAGCCTGAACCTCCCATTTACATCTGTTGTAGCGCCAATTAAAGGATCGCTTCCTGTTATTACTACTGCTGCTCCTATAAGCGGCAATTTATTGTCGGCATCAAGTATAACGCCCCTTACAGTTTGTGTTTGACCTGATGCAAGAGCAATGCTCATTACAATTAATAGTGATGTTAAAGCAATTTTTTTCATATTATTCTGATTTTGCAATTTATTTGAACTTTCCTTTTCTGTTGCAAAGTAAAGTCACCAACAAAAAACTGTAAATAGCAGAATCAAGGATTGTTGTATCCAAATTACAGAAAATGATATTTTCATTATAATATTTGAATAACCTGTATTAACCAAACAACATTTTAAACATTACCTCAATTCTCAAATAGTTTGGCTGACCGGTAAAACAAATTTTACAATATATCGTTATAATTGTGTATATTGCATAGTATTAGAGTTAATGACGATATGTCTAGGATATTTTTCAGCATAACATTATCAAAATGATTAAAACACTATTATTTGTAACAATTCTTGCAGCATTCTGCAACTCAATACTCGCCCAGGGCAATGGCGACACTATCCCTAACCCTATGTGGGAGATAACTTGTTTTGAAAAACCGGATGTGGATACATTTCCGTTTACTGAGGAATTTTTAATGGAATTTATAAAGACAGTTGCTGATAGTTGTGTTTACAGCATGGATATATTTAATGATAAGGATAAGGTCATCGTATATGTTGGGCTTCGGTTGAAAAGAAATGGATATCTCGGAGATTTCAGTATAGTAAGGAGTGTTTCGAATGACCTGGATAATGAAGTGTTAGCAGTAATGAAACGACTTTGTCAGAATAAAAAATATAGTCCGGCAGTTAAAAAAGGAATGAATGTTTGCGTGGAATTTACATTACCCATTATGTTTTATAAAAAACTATGAAGGCATATTATATATTGATATTATCTGTTTTTGCTTGTTTTTTAAATGCATTTGCTCAGAAAAACCCCGTGGCCTTTCTAAACAGGGATTATAAAGTTATTATTGATACAACCAGCGGTAATAAATTTTATGCTGTCAACAGGCTTGATTTTATTTATCGGATAAAAAACATCGGAGAACATGTTTTTTTTATAGATTCATTCCCATCAAAGAGCATGACAGATCGTTGTATTACAAAACCCGGGACAGTTACGGATCTTTATTTGGATTATCACATTTTTTTTGGGTTACTCGACTGGATGAAAATAATGAATAAGGCATCTTCTGCTACTTTAAAATTACCTTTTTATTATGAAGGTAAAGTATATACAGAGGAAATAACATGTAATATTTTGTATGGAAAAGGAAATCTAATATCAGTGGATACATTAAATTATGACCTTACTGAAAAAGTGGAAGCGTTTTTAATACAGCAAAAAATAGATACGGTAAACAAGTCTTATCCTAATCTGGAACTTACCGTTTATTTTACAGTTAAAAACACTTCAGGCAAAACTATTCAATGCACAAAGGATATGATGTGTTTCTGGGATAATTCTCCGGAAAGCTACAAATATTCATTTATAGACATCATGCCGGGTGAATCATACCAGATCCCACTAAAATTGCAACAGGCACAAAGATACTTTTTTAATAAAATGAGTTTTTTTGTTGTCAGAAGTGAAGGAGTTTGTGAGGTGTATCCATTTTCGGTTAAGAGCAATTACAGGAGGAATCAGCCATGAAACTTGTATCGCTTTTTTCAGGATTCTTGCTATTAATTTCCAGTTCATCTGTACAGCTTGCTTTTTCGCAAAAAAACGACAGCCGTTTAACCATTTACCTCAGTTCAAAGGATTCTTCAGTTATTTGTGAAGCCGAAGTATATATAGATGGTGAAAAAATGATGCATGAAAAAGGCCAGTTAAGATATGTCAAAGAAAACTTTGAATACTCAAAAGACGGGGAGTACTTATTGTTTGTCAGACATAAGTATTATCAGAATCGCACATTGATTATTAGAGGAAATGAACTTATAGATCACAGAGAATCTGGCAAAGGAATTAACTATACTGTCTCGCAGCGTGTCTATCTTTTTCATAAGTCTGATCACGTTTTTATTAATGGCCGCGATTCTGTTCCATTCGAATACAGGCCTGAGTATTTAAGAGTAGACAGGTATAAAATAAACATGAAAGACAGTGCATTATTATTGTTCAGAAATCTGGATCTTGAAATAGTTGAGATAGATGGCTCCAATTTTATTACGTTAAGGAAGATAAACGGCGGGAGATTCAATACCGGGAAATGCAAAGAGTTAAAAGCTATACGGGAATCCGGCTTTGTTTACGCTGCAGGGCCTCTTGTTAACGAAGGGATGTTTTTAAATAGCATAAGAATTGGCTGCAGTGAAACAGACAAGGAGAAGGTTATAAAAATTATGAAAACAAAGGGACTAACAGTGAAGAAGATCAAAGAAAAGCCTTACGAAATTACTTTCATTGCAGATAATAGAATGGGTTATGATATCACTAAAATTTCAGTTTCATTATTGAAATATCCTGAGATAAAAACCATAGAGGTGGAAAGAAAGGAGTCGAATAAGATATTTGAGTGAGTTTCTGAAACGCCGTATAAATACTAAATTATTCTAGTTATTTTCAATCATAATTTAAGGCTGATGTTATTGTAATTATCCTTTACATTAGTTTATTATTTTAACGCTCCGGCAGACCAGTTCTACCATCAATTTTGGGTGGCAAATGGCAAAACAAAAGAGGATGCTCTCTCGAGACATCCTCTTGTAGTTTTTTTATACTAATTACTATTGACCATCATGGTTTGCAGATGGCATCTGAGTCTTTTGCGTTTGAATGAATTTTGATTTAGCAGCAGATTCTGATTTTTCCTGTCCAAAGCCATACAATTCAGGATGAATGTACGATCCTTTAAATTCTTTTTCCACTACAGGAGCAATTCTGTTTTTGTCGGCATATTTGTCGGCACGAACACTTGTAACAGCCCAACTAACTTCTACGTTGGGTTGATTGGTTTGAATAACAAATACATTTCCTTTAATTTTTTCTTTAACAATTGCCTGAGCGAAGGTTCCGATAACGGTTAGCTGATATCTGAAATCTTTGTTTGCTGCCTCAAAATAATCAGGCATCTGAACATAAGCCATCCCGTTTTGATCTGTTGTAATATTTCCCGAGAAAATGTTCATCATTTCGGGAGATTCTACAAAACTGTGAATTAAATATTTGTTTTCCGGATCCATAGGATGGTCAATTTTAAAAGTACCACCGCCTTTGGCAATATTTCCTGTAACGTTCAGATCGCCGGTTATTGTAACGTTTCCATTGAAGCCAGAAATGCCATCTACTTCAAGTTGATATGTTGTGTTTGAATTTCTGTCTAAACCAACTCTTAATTGTTTAAGGTTAGAAAAGCCACTTCTGTTAAAACGAGCAATTGTATCCGGAGTAGAACATCCGCCTACTAAATACAGGTTATTTAAACTACCATTATGCTGGAATTTCATTCCACACTCAGATCCGTAATTTACATCTTCTGCAAAAAGCAATTCGCCACAATTGATATTATTAAAAGCACCAATGTTGCCAATTGAAGCTTTAGGTGACGAGTTATTAGTTACCACGAAGTTGACATTTGAATTTGTTAATGTTGATCCAACTACTACGCTGCCAGAATTGCCATTGTATATATTTGTTCCATTAAGGGTCCAATTTGCACCACCGGAAGCAATGCCTGACAAATCGGTTACAATGGTTCCACCACCATCAGTTGTTTCAAGGTTGGTTCCATTCAAAACGACGGAAATATTCATTTCATTTGAAGGATCAGCATCGGCATCATCAGGATCCGAAATATAGCCAGCATCGTTAGTAAATGAACTTACATTAGCAGGTGCGCCGGTAAGATCTGAATAATTGCCACTGAATGCGTCACCTGATGTTTTTGAATACAGGGCATAAGGCACGCTCATCAACTGGCTTGTTCCCATTACTGCGTATGTTGTACCTCCTGTTACGTCAATCGCTGTCTCAATAAAATAAGGTCCGCTTGCCCAGTCAATTGCCGAGAAGTCATCGGTTGTTGTACCTGTTCCTATTTCAAGGTTTACAAGTCCATATGCATTGGATGTTTCTGAAAATGTTTCGGTGTAAACAGCTGTACCGGTTGGAGAAGTCTGCAAAATGGTCAAACGTATTCCAACGGGCTGGTTAATTAAGATTGCATTTGAAGCATCCCGAATGACCGATTGATACTTAAATCCTTCTGGGGCCTGCCCGAAAGATGTAAATGTTATTGCTAATAGAGCAATAATTGAAAGTGTAATTTTTCTCATTATTTTGAAAGTTTGGTTAATTTAAAAGTTTTCAGATTTTGAGCAGAATTATTCAAAGTTAAGGAATAGCTGCCCGGTGCTAACTGATTTACTGTAATTGTAGTAAATTCAGATGAAAGCTTGTCTTGCAAAATCACCTTACCCACTGCGTCATAAAGTGTATAGCTGACATTTTCGAAGGTTTTAGTTCTGATGTTTAATAACTCTTCGGATGGGTTTGGATAAACTGATACTTCATAGTTTGGAGCAAAGTTATCCAGACCAACGAAAACCCAATTCGTTTGATGAAACCCCTGGGTAATATCATTGGTACCGTTGGTCCCGGTGTTAATAATTACTTCTCCTATTGTGAAGTCAATAACTCCATTTGTATTGGAATACGTTTCTCCTTGTGAAGAAATAACTTCCTGTGCGGAAATAGAAAAAGAAGCAAGCAGCGAAAAAAGTGCAATTGTTGTTTTTTTCATCGATTAATAATTTTAAAACAAGTTCAGAACCTAAATAACATAGAGTTAAATGAGAAATGGTCTTGTTGATTATTTTACAAAGATATTATTTTTTCTTCACTTTGTTTATCTTTCAATAAACATTGTTAATCATCATTATTTAACCATTAGATAAAACAAACTGAAAATGATATATTTGCACAGTTGAAAAAAAGGCTACAAGCAATCTGTTTTACAATGTGGTTCCTTTTAATAAGTAAAAGTTATGCGGATCAGATCAGTACGCAATATTTAATTGATGTTTTTTTTTTATGGGTTAAGAGTCAATACTGGTGTTGACGTGTAAAGAGTGTTAGTTAAGTCCACCAGAATCTCCACCGGTAGTATTCGCTTTTTTACACTGGATTGCATCACCCAGTAAAAACATAAAACCCCGAAATCCTTGTATTTAGGGGTTTTGCTTCGATTTGTTTTTTTATGCCTGTCATTATGGAAAATGGAGTTGAATAAAAATGATATAAAAAATATAAACTACTTTAAACTTACTGTTGACACAATGAAATTAGCAGGATTTACTATTTCAGCTAGTCTAAATGGTGAACAAGTTGAAAAAACTACATGTAATAAATTTGTGACTCCTGAAATGCTTTATGTTTTTAACAGAGTCGATAAGTTCTATATTTATAACATATTAATATCTGATTTAAATAATAAGACTTTTTATATAATTGATAACGTTGTCGTTTATATCAAACAATGACGAAATTGATTTTACTTGAAATATTTGCTTTTAATAATGTTGTCATGCCCAAAACAGCCGCTACCTTACAACCCTGAAAAACATGCACCATGATTAAAAAACATTTCGTAAATTTGACAAAGGTGTTCCGTGTGACTAAGTGGTGGACATGTGCCGGTGGGTAGCGGCGGAACGATAGCGAATTACAAACTAAATGAAATATATACCTCTTACATATTTATTGTTGATTACCTATATTACTTCTTTCGGACAAGATGAGGGAAATCAAGCATTCAAATGCTGGGTGGATACTAGCTATTTAAACTGTTTGCACCAGAATTTACCATGCCAATGTCATCATTGGAATCATATGTCCTTCATTGAATATGATCTTGCGGATACTTCTTTTTTTGGTGTATATAAAATTGTAAACTACAGTAAGGCAGATTCAATTTCATTTGATGTTATGAACCAAATGAAATTCCTGTCTGACAAAGGTGATTGTATAGAGAGCCATATTTCTATTCTAAAGGACACAATGTATTATTTAGATAGGAAATCGAATAAAAGATATACGTATATTCCAATAAAAACTTGGATCAACTTCACAGATTCAGTAAGTCTTCAAACTATTAATTCTTTAATGTTAAAAAATGGATATCCTCGTATCAATGAAGTATTGAATTCCGACACACTTTTCTGTGACTGCGACATCCAGTTTAGTATAAATTCGCTCTACAACAATAAGGATGTATGGGCGTTAGAGTTGAAAGATAATACTCTTTTCATTTACGAATGGACATATCCTGAGAATCTGGAGTCCAAGGCTGAGAAGAATTTGTTCCGTAAATATAAGTTTGAATGAAATGAAATTCGTTATATCAGCCGCTACCTTCCAGCACTGAAAAAGTTTTACGTGGATATGTTAGAATTTTGTAATTTTGAAATGGTTATGCGTAATTTAAAATAACATGCAATGAGAAATATCGTGCTATTAGTATATTTTTTTATCTTAGTTAATTTACTCCAAAGTTGCACGGGACAAAACTCAGACTCCATCTCTATCTGGCAGAGTAAGTATCATAATTTTAAAGCCAGCTATTCTTCACTTTGGACTTTACTTCCAAGTTATGATACAGAAGAAAAAACCATATTTGGTGTAATTGATAAAAAAGATGGAAAATCCTACATTGTAAAAATTACTAAAGACGTTTCTAAAGAAGAGTTACCTGACACAGACTATTATGAATATTTCAAGGAAACAATGTTAAAAGAAAACCCAAATAATAAATTTCTGGGAGAACAAGACATACAGTTCCATGGCGAAAATTATCATGGACTTGAATTCTTAATGCATACCGAAAAATGGGGAATATTAAAACAGTATGCTTATATAAAAAGACAAGGTGATTTTTTGACAGGAATTCAAGTTTCTTATCCAATTTTGGAAAATGATACAAACACTGAAATGCCATTATCTCTTAAAGAACTTGATAAGAACATAAAATTTGGAAATAATTAAACAACACCTAACAACAAAATGAACCGACATCAATATAAAGACTTGACAATTGAAGTGCTTGACGAACCGACATACAAATTTGGTTCCGCAGACAATAATTTTAATTATTCAAAACATTATTTCAGTGACGGGTTGTCAGAATATGCAACTTCCAAACACGGAATAAATATTTATCAAGACGACAAAATTATTGACAGTTGCATTATTATTGGTTCTGGCGGGGCGACAGGTATTCATAAAAATTCATCACTTCTCGACAACGACCAATTACTCCTCTGTTGTTGCGAAACTATATTTTGTTTGACACTTCCAAACCTTGAATTAAAATGGAAAACGAAAGTTGATCAGGCAACTTGTTTCGAAATACTCAAATTGCATGACGATTATATTGTTCATGGAGAAATTGAAATCTCTCGCCTAAGTAAAGACGGAAATATCAAATGGCAATTTGGAGGCTCAGACATTTTTGTATCATTTGACAATGACGAAGCATTTAAATTAAATTCTGACCATATCGCACTTACAGACTTTTTAAATATTAAATACAAAATTGACTTTGCGGGAAAAGTAATTTGGACATCACATAAAAAATAAAAACTGCTGGTAACAACTTACATACGCATCTGCTTGATAAAGTTGTACCTTGACAAAAAAGTTTTATCTTTGTAGTATGCGTCTGTTTGCGGAATTACCCACAATATGAGAATTATCTTAACAATACTTTTATCATTTTTCCTTTTGGCAAAATATTCATTAGGACAAATACCTTTTCATAAAACTGATATAGAGGAAAGAGATCTAATTGGGAAAGTGCATATAGTGAAAGAAACAACATCTTCTTTTTTATCAAAAAATGATATTCGTTACAGTGCTTTTACTGTATTTGATGAAAGAGGATATACCTTAAAAGACTGGACAACGTTTAAAGAGGATACTACCTATGAAAATTATATAATATCATTTGACACAATGAATGGTATTATTACTAAATCTCTAATACAAAAAGATGACACTTTAATTGTATTTAAAGCATTTTTAGATTCTGTTTCAAGGGTGAAGGAAATCATAAAATACTATTCATTTACTGAAGGTTGTAGCCAAATGTATAGTTTTTATACTAATGATGGAGGAACGGATTTGATCTACAAGGAAAAATATGACTTTTCAGATACAACTGGAGTATCAAATGCATCATTTGTGTTAAGAGATGATAAATGGGTAGAAAGAGAAATATTTGCCTCACCAACAATAAAAAACAGAATCAGAAAAAATCGAAAGGTTATTTATGAATATTATCCAGGAAAAAGAAATAAATATATAATCAAGTATAAAGAGTACGACAGCTATGGCAATTGGACTAAGTATGAGAAATACTATAAGAGAAAACCAATATCAATTACGGAAAGAATGATTGAATATTATTAAAATATACTGTGGCGATACCAGCTAAACCCATACAGGCAGTAGCAATAATATGACAAGAACATACAATTTGAAACATTCTAGCAGTTTGACTGGCAAGTGCAAGCAAAATGCCTGTTCTGGGTCTAGCTTCAAACGTTATGGGGCATTATAAAATGAAGAAAATAATATTGATTATATCAATTATTTGGTTGACTTTTTCATGTACCTTGAAAAAAGAAGATATTATTGACAAGATAGTTCAACAAGAAAATGAAATATTAAACCAACTATTCTGTGAAATGGTATTTCCTCTTGTGCCACCACCGAATGATACTTCAGAAATTGGATTGGTGAGTTATGAGAAAGAAGTAAAAAGAATCATGGATTCAATTCAATATGAAATATATCTTGTCGACAGTTTGATAGTACCAGACAGATCTTACTTCCATAATTTTGACATTTCAAATGAATTTCAAATATTATATGAAAAATTAAAAAATGAATCAATAATTAAACCAAGAAAACTGGATAAAGATATTTTTAAAGTGAAAAGTAATTACAAACTTATTACTGACTTCAAGGTTGACAGTACTTTTCAAGAAAAGGTAATGCAACATAATTTGATTGGAGTAATTAAATTTTCGAGAGTTTCTTTTAACTATGACTTTTCCAAAGCTTGCTTTTACCAATCAATTTCTTGTGGACATGGTTGTGGTGGTGGATTATTTATATTTGCAGAAAGATTGAACAATAGATGGAGGATAGTCTTGAAGCATTTAATTTGGGTATCATGAAAAAATAACGTTCCACAACAACGTACATACGCTACTGTTTGACAAAGTTGTACGTTGACACAAAAGTTTTATCTTTGCAGTATGCGTCTGTTTGCGGAATTATGGGGCATTTAGGATTTAATGATATGATTAAACTATTAATAAAATTGATTCTTTTGACACTTCTTCTTAATAATTCGATAGAACAACTATTTGCACAAGTAAACTTGAAATATGAAATTGGATATAAATATTACTCAGGATTAAGTGGTTCGAGTTATGCATTTCATCAACTTAACCTTGACAATGCAGATTCTACTTTTACATGGTTAACAGTATATATGCATGATGCTGCTTTTAGTGGGATTAATACAAAAACGTTAAACTATCGTGGCAAATATTTTTTAAAAAATAATACTTTGAATCTTATTTTTGAAGATGGGGACTCTGATTTATCTGTTATTAGTAGTAGCTATAATAAATTCAAGATTTGCAAAAATCAAATCAGATTAAAGAATAAAAGAAATGCAAAAAGAAATATTGGCAACAGCTATGCTGCATTTCTTGATTCGGACTATAAAATAAAGGAATCTATAGTAAATAGAAAGAAAAATGCTATTGTTAGGATTTTAATTTGGCCATATGGATTTATTAAACACATTTTTATAAGTAATAGCAAAACTTATTATGTATATAAACCAATCTAGGCTATCAATGATTGAATATAAACGCACCCTAACAGCAACTACTTGCAAAATATTTCGGGGACAGGGAGTTGGGGGATGAATAAGTTTTACGTATCTTTGAAATGTCACTACTTTTGCATGGGGATTGATTGCAAATAATTTACATGAAGGTGGCGGCGAAACGATAGGAGCAATTATTGTAATGAAAAATATAGTACCACTTTTATTTATACTGTTGATTAATAATAATTCGTTTGGACAAAGTTGCAATATAGATTCTACAGCCAATCAGATTAATGGTAAGACTATTGAAACTGTGATAGACATATTAAAACTTGACAGTTCTGACTATCATTTAATAAACGAGCCCCCAGGTGTGATTAGAGGTATAACTGGAATTAAAAATGACCTTCATTTCTTTATTTATGTCGAAAGAACATGTAAACCATTATTGATTGACACAACTGGCGGGAATTGGACAGTTGAACAAACCAATTATTACGATTTGATTAAGAAGAAAAAAATATCGGCTATTGTTTAAAGTGCGGAAAAACTGTAAAAAGGAGTGGTACTACGATTTCATACTTTGATTTTAAAGAATAACTGATACTAACACCCTCAACGGCACAAACCTGAAAACATTTTCCATGATTAAAAAACATTTCGTAAATTTAAAAAAGGTGATCCGAAAAACTCAAGAGGTGGAAATGGGCCTTGGTGAAGCGGAGGATCGCAAACATATTTAAAAATTGACACCAGAAACATTTGAAATAGAGATTAATGATTTAACTCATACGCTGATCGAATTAGCGAGAGAGAGAACTGTAAACAAGATATCTGATAATTGTAAATATATCCTTTCCGAAATAATTGATATAGGAAAAAACAACTTCGATGATTTGAGAAAATTAAGAATTCTAAACAATGAGAAGAAAATTCCCAGGCTTCTTAATGAAATTATTTCGGAATTAATGCCAATTTACAACGATCTCTATGACATAAACCTATATGTTTATAAAGCAAAAAGCAACTTGACAATAATTGAGATTCAATATTTTCGGAAATCTTCTTTATCTCAGGAATATCGAACTAAAATCATTAACAATCGACCTATGATTACCTGTAAAATAATGATTCCACTCTACGCCGAAGTAGATAATGAAAAGTTCGATATTAATTGGGAGTACGGAGGATTTAAACATAATTGGAAAATGTTCTGGTGGAGAAGAAAAATCAAAAAAGATTTGAGAAAAAACGATAACTAACAACGTACATGCTTAACACTTAAGAGAAAAAGGGTTACATTTGTAAGGCGCACAGAACTAAGCTCAATAATATTGATATGAGAATAACAATAATATTTGTATTTTGTTCAATCTTACTTTCATGTACTAATATCCCTAAAAAAGAAATTGAGGGTTTTTGGGGATCAAATTACTATATCCTTGATATTAAAAATGATATAATTACATTTTTTCCGATGGGTTTAAAATATTCTTATGAACTAAAGGGCAGTTATTTATATTTATTAAAACTAATTGATAAAAATGAAAATATTTCAGATACTTTGATCTATCCTTTTTGTTTTGGTTCGGTAGATATTCTCAATGACACGTCATATATAATTGAGACCTCATTTTTTGAAGGCGATAAATGGAGTTTTCAAAAATTTGTTTCCCAAAAGATTAATGGATTACAAAAGATTCAATTTTCCTCTGGCCATTGGTCAAATGGTTTCGATTTTGAAACAGACACATCAGGTAATTCATTAATTATTGAAGATGGCTTAAAAGATAATTACAACACCTATACTTTCAAACTGCCTGAAGATATAACCAATGATATTCTATTTTTGACCTCGTTGATTGATTTTGACAATTTAAAAGAAAGGTATGTTAGAGAAGATTGTGCGGATTTTCCAAGGTACAGTTTTGTATTTTATTTTAAATATAAAACATACAAAACATATATCTTTTGTGAGAGTGAACTAGAATCTTTATTTCCACTCAGGTGCTATTTAGATATACT
>Ga0074195_1001810_pt1 | contig 27269 bp, 17 predicted proteins | sample EPASupsiteHSE623_FD_64525 | JGI IMG/M metagenome (GOLD analysis project Ga0074195, IMG submission 64525) | Bioremediated contaminated groundwater from EPA Superfund site, New Mexico - Sample HSE6-23 | ecosystem: Environmental > Aquatic > Deep subsurface > Groundwater > Contaminated ... | reverse complement strand
GGGGCGGCGATGATTTCTGTAAACATTATCCGGGCATCAGCTACATGCCGTCACTGAATGAACTGGAACGGACAATCTTCAGCTATTGACATGCAGACTCTTTCTACACCGGACCGGATCATCCTCAATTATTTCCAGAAAAAGGCGCAGACACCGTTCTTTGTCCTCGACGGAGAGGGCACCGTCACGGCCGTGAACACATTCACCTCCGACCTTTTAGGGGAACCGGTAACAGGTATTGCTTTTAAAGACCTCATCATTGATTTTCAGAACTCTTTCAAGCTGGAGGAGGTTGTCGATCAAGGGCAATCATGCCACCTTCTCAGTCTCAACATTCCTCAATCCCTTCCCAGGTCGTATTCATTCTCCTTTCACCGGCATAACGAGGAGATACTTGTCTTTGGCAATACGGACATTGACGAGTCGGAACTGCTGCGCAAAGAACTGTTACGGGCAAACCAGGAGCTGCATAATCTGACCCGGACCTTGCATAAAAAAAACGGCCAGCTCCAGCAGCTCAATGCGATAAAAAATCAGTTCCTCGGCATGGCTGCGCATGATCTCCGAAAGCCGATATCGGTTATTCTCTCCTACTCAGAGTTTCTGCTCGATGAAACGAAAGCTCTACTGAACCAGGAGCATTACGGATTTTTGAAAACCATTGAATCCTCGTCAAATTTCATGAAACGACTGGTGGATGATTTTCTCGATGTGAGTGCCATCGAAGCCGGCAGTCTTCCTCTCAATCTTAAACCAATACAACTAAGTGATATCCTTGAACGCAGCATGATTCTCGCAAACCTCCTGGCCGCGAAAAAAAATGTGCGGATACAGACCGTGGCCGACAGCAGTCTCCCTGCACTCCGGCTGGATGCTGACAAAATTGAACAGGCTTTGAGCAATTTGCTCGGCAATGCAATTGAACATTCCATGGCCGGCTCGACCGTCACAATCAGGCTGAAAGATACGGGGGAGCAGGTTCTGTTTTCTGTACAGGACAGTGGACCGGGGATCGCTGCCGATGAGATGCATCAACTCTTCCGCCCGTTTTCAAAAACTTCCACGACTAAAACGGCCGGAGAAAAGAGCACAGGGCTCGGGTTAACCATCGCCCGTAAAATCGTCGAAGCCCATCAGGGTGAAATTCGCGCGGAAAGCACTGTCGGCCGGGGCACCACCTTTTACATCAATCTACCTAAAGGATAATCTATGGAAAATCAGGAAATTCGTATTCTTGTAGTAGACGATGACCCGGAAATACTTTTTGCCACCGAGAGGGTCATTAAATCTGCTGGATACCAAGTCTCTTCAGCAGCAACCGGTGGTCAATGCCTGGAAATGGCCTGCAAAGACATTCCGGATATCATCCTGCTCGATGTGGAGCTTCCTGATATTCTGGGAACTGAGGTTTGTAGCCAGTTGAAAAACAATCCTTTATTGAAGCAATCCTATATCCTGATGATTTCGGGCAGTAGAACTTCGTCCAACGAGCAGGCAGACGGTCTGGATTCGGGGGCAGACGCTTACGTAGCACGGCCTGTTTCCAACCGTGAGCTTCTTGCCCGAGTCGCGGCTCTGGTCAGAATTCTCACGGCTGAGAGAGAGCGAGATCAATTAATCGATGAGTTGAAAAAGGCGCTCGAAAAAATCAAGGTCTTGAGTGGTATTGTGCCTATTTGCATGCATTGCAAACAGATTCGCGATGATAAAGGGTACTGGAACCGGTTAGAGTCGTACATTTCAAATCATTCTGAGATAGAGTTCAGCCATAGCATTTGTGAGAAATGTTTGGATAAATATTATCCTGATGATGACCCGGAATAGCTAAGTTTTTTTGTAAACAGCAGTATTTTCAGAATTCACTGGTCGCGGATTTGTCGAGGTCCTGCGTTATTGACACTGCCGCTACGAAAGGATGTCTAGGAGGGGCTTGATGCCGATCTGCTGATTCACAGAGGCGTGACCGCTGCCTGTGGATCCCATTCCACGTGGATCTTGCCAGCGTAGGTGTCAATACCGATTCGCCCATCGGATGGAATCTTCAACTCGTGTCGCTCACCCTTTTGGTGAATACCTCGGTAGATACATTGATGAGATTTATATCCCTACCAAAGAAAGTTACATGAAAACGGACACTATTCAAATGCCGTTTTTAGGTTTATTAACCTTTTGCAGAAACCGGTCCTCTCGACATCAGGGATCAGTCACTCGAAATTGAAATTTTCTTGCTTAAACAACTTCAGGCAGGCATCCACAACCAGGGGGTCATAGAGCACACCCCGATTTCGGGAAATTTCTTCCAAGGCTAAATCGACTCCAAGGGCAGAGCGATAGGGCCGATGAGAAGCCATGGCCTCTACCACGTCAGCAACACAAAGAACCCTTGCTTCAAGAAGAATATCCTCTCCTGACAGTCCTTGTGGATAGCCAGTGCCGTTGAATTTCTCATGATGTTCCAGCACCATCCGGGCGAGGGGCCATGGAAATTCAATATCGGCAATAATATTATAACCCGCCACGGGATGGGTCTTGATAAGAGAAAATTCGATCTCGGTTAACTTGCCTGGCTTGCTAAGTATCTCGGCGGGCACCGATATCTTTCCCAAATCATGAACCATTCCGGCCATGCGAATCCCCTCTATCCGATCTCTCGTCAAATGCATTGCTTCAGCGATGGCTACGGAAAGCTTGCATACCCGCTGCTGATGACCTGCCGTGTAGGGATCTCTTGTTTCTACGGTCCGTGTCATCACCTGAATGACCCCTTCCAAGGCATCTTTCAATTTGGCGGTCCGCTCTTTTACCATCTGCTCAAGATCCTGACGGTACATTCGATTGGCGATCTCCAATTTCAGACGACGTAACGCATTTCGGATATTAATGGCGAGTTCATTATTGTTAAAAGGCTTGATAATATACCCATAGGTCCCTGATTCTATGGCGGCATCGGCTGTTTCGCTATCATCCAGAGCGGTTACGATTATAACTGCTGTGTTCGGATATTCGGTATTGATATGCCGTGCCAAGTCAATGCCCGACTCCCCGGACATGTTCACGTCGCAAAGCGCCAGATCGAAGTCCTTTTCATCAAGGATTTTTCGAGCTTCCAAACCGTTTGCAGCTAGAGTGAAGGCGTATCCATTCTTCGAGAGGATGTGGCCCAGCAATCGCCGCATCTGTTCTTCATCTTCCACCACCAAAATATTTTCCATTATTTTTCCCCATCAAGCTTCCTTTATATTCGGATGCTCTATAGACATCATTCGGTGTCCAAAACTTGCCGTATTTTGGCAGCCAAATCATTTTGTGACAGCGGCTTCTGGATGAAATGCACGCCTTCGACCAAAACGCCCTGATGGGTGATGACATCGGCCGTGTAGCCGGACATGAAAAGGTGCTTCATGCTCGGATGAAGAGCGGCGAGCCGATGTGCCAGGTCACGGCCGTTCATCTCCGGCATGATTACATCGGTCAGGAGCAGGTGAATTCCGCCGATGTGAGCCTCGGCAATGCGCAAAGCGTCACCGGGGCCAGCGGCACTGAGAACGGTGTAACCCAGCCTTTCCAGTAAACGCTTCGCCATGACTAGGAGGGCGGATTCATCTTCCACCAGCAATATGGTTTCGCCATGGCCTAAAAGAGATTTAGCCGCTCTTGAATCCTTTGTGTCTACAATGTCAGTTGTGTCGCGGGGAATGTATATTTTAAAACTTGTCCCATTACCCGGCTCACTGTAAACGTTTATGAACCCTTGGTTCTGTTTCACGATTCCGTACACCATGGCCAAGCCAAGACCGGTGCCTTTGCCGATTTCCTTAGTAGTGAAAAAGGGCTCAAAAATTTGTTCGAGGATGTTTTTGTCCATACCGCTGCCGTTGTCGCTAAACGCTAGCATCACAAACGCACCGGGGGTAGACCCGACGTTCATGGCGCAATAAGCATCATCCAAGATGACGTTTGCCGTTTCGATGGTGACCTTGCCCACCCCGTCGATGGCATCTCGGGCATTGACGCACAGATTAGCGAGGATCTGATCTAACTGAGAGGGATCGATCTTGACCGGCCACACTTCGTGGGCCGGCAGCCATGCCAGAGAGATGTCCTCTCCGATGAGTCGTCGCAGCATCTTGAGCATGCCATCAACGGTCGTGTTCAGGTCCAGTACCACTGGGGCAACGGTCTGTTTACGGGCAAAGGCCAGCAATTGCCGGGTGATGTCGGTGGAGCGCCTGGCAGCATCGAAAACTTGCTGGAGGTCTTCATGCAACGGGTCAGACGAATCCACTTTTTCCAAAGCCATTTCGGTATACCCCAGGATTACACTGAGCATGTTGTTGTAATCGTGGGCAACCCCCCCGGCCAGACGTCCTACGGATTCCATTTTCTGAGCTTGGTGCAGCTGCGCCGTCAAAGCCAACTCTGCGGAGATGTCCCGTTTGACGCCCACATAGTTGATGATCTTCCCGGCGGCATCGAACACAGGAGAAATTGAGGTTTCCTCTGTATATAATGTACCGTCCTTGCGCTTGTTGACCATACGCCCATGCCAGACATGTCCTGCGGTGATGGTTTTCCAAAGATTTTGGTAAAAGGCCTCATTCTGTCGACCGCTCTTAAGGATGACCGCAGTTTTACCAATGATTTCTCCGAAGGTATAGCCGCTCACGGTTTCAAAGGCCGGATTGACGTACTCAATTTTTCCGGTCGGATCGGTGATAAGAATTGCCTCGCCGGTCTGCTCGATGGCCATGGTCACCTTTTGAAGTTCAGCTTCTTTTGCCGTTCTTCTCTGAATCTCCAACTTCAGGTCTTCCAAAATGTTGAGCTTTACCTTCTGATTCGCTCGGATTTTCATGTTAGCCTCCTGGAGGGCGAGGAGGCTCTGTTTGTGTTCGGTGATATCCTGGAAAGAACCCTGTACCTTGATGATTTTACCCTCTTCGTTCTTTACTGCTTCACCGGTCGTTCTCACCCAAACGCGTCTGCCGGTCCGGGTAATGATCTCCATTTCCTCGTCATAAGGGATCCCTTTTTCGGCACATTCGGTGAATTTCCATGTAATTCTGTCCTGCCATTCGGGTGCATAAAAACCGATTCCTTCAATTACTCCCGGCGAATAATCGTGGGGCATTTCATGGATATCGGCAACCACCTCCGACCAGATTGAGATATTCGTATCCAAATCGACGCTCCAGCCGCCCAATTTGGCGGTACGGCCTGCTATCCGGAGCAAAGCATAATTAAACAACAACTCTTCCTGTGTTTTTTCCCGCAGCATTCTCCTCTTTGCTTCGTCAATAGCCCGTTTCACGGCAAATGGCAGCCGTTCCGGCCTGTCTTTCAGTACATAATCGACAGCGCCTAATTTCAACAGTTCAATGGCCGTTTCTTCACCGATGGAGCCGGAGACACAAATAAAGGGAACTTCCGGACATATCTCATTGCTTATCCGCAGGGCGCCGAAGGCGTCAAAGCCGGGGAGCTTAAAGTCAGACAGTATTATGTCGTAAGAATTTTCACGGAGTGAAGAAATAAACGCATCTTCCGTTTCAACCCAGGATATTTGCAATGTGAAACCGGCATCCTTCAACTGCTCACTGATGAGTTCAAAGTCCCGTGCGGAGTCTTCAAGCACAATGACTTTAAGGAATTCACCCTGGCCACCTGGAGTTGTTTCCATAGCCTATTCCTTTGTTGGGTGTTCATTCAGTAAGGCCCAAAAAACCCCGATGTGTTTAACTGCATCGAGAAAATCCTTAAAATTGACCGGTTTTACCACATAGGCGTTGACACCGAGCGCATAGCATTTCTTTAGATCGGGTTCCTCGCGCGATGAAGTCAGCATGACCACCGGAAGCATTTTGAGTTGGTCGTCGCTACGAATGGACTGAAGAACTTCGATGCCGTCCATGCGTGGCATTTTAATATCCAACAGCAGCACAGCGGGCATGCCCTTTTTGCGATGATTGTAGCTCCCTTCATAACGCAGGAACTCCATGGCTTCCACACCGTCATTCACCACAAAAACGTTGTTTGCCAGGTTATGCTCCGTCAGGGCCTCAATGGTTAACTCAACATCATTGGGATTATCTTCGGCCAGTAAAATGGTTTTCAACTCGATCATGATTTGTCTCCTTGGCTATGGGACCCAAAGGGTATCGTAAAATAAAAGGTAGCACCTTTGTCCAGCTGAGCCTCAACCCAGACACAGCCTGCATGCTTGTGAACAATGCGCTGCACATTAGCAAGCCCAATGCCGGTGCCTTCAAATTGGGCCGGGGAGTGTAGCCGCTGAAATACGCCAAACAGCTTATGCGCATACTGCATATCAAAGCCGACACCATTATCGCGAACAAAAAATACCCAATGGTCAGACTCCTGGGTGAATCCTACCTCAATTTCGGCTTTATCTGTATTGCGTGTAAATTTAACGGCGTTATCCAGCAAGTTTATCCAGACTTGTTTAAGCAGCGAATAATCGCCAAACACTTTGGGAAGTTCCGCAACGGTCCAGAATATGTTTCTGTTTATTATATCGGGTTTTATTTTTTCAAGCACTTCCTTAACCAAAACATTCATATCCATGGCAACTTGGCGCAGCTCCTGCCTGCCTGTTCTTGAGAACTGCAGCAGGTCATCAATAAGCGTTCCCATCTGTTTCGAGGAATCGGTAATCGTATTCAGGTAGTGTTTAGCTTTATCCGGCAGGACTTCCCCGAACCGATTGTTCAGCAAATCGACGTAGCCGTTGATATATCGTAACGGTGCTCGCAGGTCGTGCGAAACAGAGTAAGAGAAAGCCTCCAGTTCCTTATTGGCTGCTTCGAGCTGGGCGGTGCGCTCGAGTACCCGCTGTTCGAGTTCGGCGTTCAGGCGGAGGATTTCGGCTTCCGCCATTTTGCGCTCGGTGATGTCGGAAAAAGTGCAGGCGTATTGGTTGGGCGCAGGACAGAACGCCGCTACGTCGAAGGTAACGCCTAATTCAGCGGCACTCATCTCGAAATGCGCCGGCTCGCCAGTCAACGCCACCCTGCCAAACATCTCAATCCAGTTCTGTTCGAGCGCAGGAAACACGTCATAAATTGTTTTACCAACTACATCTTCCGCCTTCCTTCCGGTGATACGTTCAAAAGCCGGATTGACGGCCAGGTAACGGCTGTTGATCGGACGGCTCTGCGCGTCACAGATAATCTCGCTGTGGGCAAAACCGTTCTGCATCTCGCGGAACAGTGTCTTATAGTTCTCTTCGCTTGCTTGCAGATCCTTGCTCGTCCGCTCCAACCGTTCGCGCGCTTCGATGGCATCTGTCATGATGTTGAGTGCCGCCCGGCGGGATTGACTCTGAATTTCTTCGGCCTGCTTGCGCTGGGTCACATCGCTCGCGGCCCCAAACCATTCGACGATTTCACCCTGCGCATCCAACAACGGGATCGCGCGTGAGAAGGTCCAACCCAAGGTGCCGTCCACGCGTCGGACGCGATGCTCCAACTCGAATAAGGACTTGGTTCGGATGGCTTCGTTGATGCCGGCCCTCACATGCGTCTGATCCTCTGGAGGAATGTATTCCTGCAACCAGGCGTCGCTCGGACTGAGCGTATCCACAATGAAACCCCGGCCATCAAGATGGCGCATCTCGCTCCAATCCGGGCTCATTTGATACAGTACATCCGAACTGGCTGTCACGAAGGCTCGGAAGCGCGTTTCACTCTCTCTCAACGCCGCCTCCGCCTGCTTGCGTTCGGTTATGTCACGGGCTGTCGACAATGTACCGGTCACAACTCCTTGTTCATTCACAAGTGACTTGCACCACCATGCCAATAGGCGAACGGTGCCGTCTTTGCGTCTTTGCTGACTCTCCAGGTAGAGCACATCAGTTTTTTTATTGAATAAGGGTTGAGATTTTTCATAAGTTTTTTCATTCCCTACAAGATATAAGGATGCTTCCTTGCCGATAACGTCATCACCAAAAAACTCAAGACCAACAGAGTTAGCCCAGGTGTAAATCTTGTTTGTGTCAACCTCCATGATAATATCGGGGATAGCTTCAAGGATTGCACTTTGGCGTTCGAGCAGGATTTGAAATTTTTTCGAGGAATCAATAACAGCGCGGGTTTTGCTGAGCACCTGCCTTTTCAATACAACAATAAATACAAGAGCAACAAGTGCCAGCAAAGCGAGAACGGTTACGGTTTTAAGCAACCAGCGGGGGATGCTAAACTCTTCATTGCTGTTACCGTGCGCCCATTTTTGGCGAGCCTTATTATAGGGAGAATCATACTGAGACCTCCAGGTGTTCAGGTAGTTATCCAACATCTCAAGAAGATTGTTGTTTTTCCCTTTGCCTACAGCGAAAAAAATATCAAACGGGTTGAATACGATCCCTGTAGAACGAAGACCGAACTCTTTCTGTTTGGCGACACCGAACGTATTGTTTACGACTCCGGCATCAACCGTTTTTGCTGCTACCGCCTTGAACACATCGTCGAATCCCTGCATCTCGATAAATTCACAGGTTATATCGAATTTTTTCACCAGTTCGATAAAATGCCGGGCGTTGAAATCATTTTTCATCACTGCAATTATTTTACCTTGTACTGCGGTGATGCCGTCAATTTCAGATGACAGCGGCACATATAACTCACCCCACACGGTAAGGAGGGGCGTTTTGGCATAATCCAGAAATTCAGCCCGCTCCGGTGTATAGGCAACACTGGTAATCACATCCAATTCTCCGGATTTGATCCGCTCCAGTCCTTCATTCCAGGATCCATACAGGTACTCGAAGCGAATATTTTCTCTTTGAGCAATATCGGCTAAGGCATCAACATAAAAGCCTTTTACAGTACCATCAGTGTCTTTAAAGATTCCAGGATAGTAATTGAAAGCTCCAACCCGTACGATACGCTGGTCAGCTGCATACAAGGCGAGACAACTAATGAGGACAAGGAGCATGCAGAGAGTTGATACGATATATTTCCTCATATGGCATCTCCTAAACAGCACTCTCGGAAGGTGAAAACAACGCCAGAAATGACACACCATCCGGCGAGAGGTACGCCGCCAAGGTGCTGGAGAGAGAGTTCATGCGCCACCTCCATCCGGCTTCGCCGAGGTCATTCCGGCACCGGATACACGGTCGGTCTCAAGCTGGCCCGTCGCATGGCGCGGCGTTTCGCCCAGGCGGCGGCACAACTCGTCGATTTCCTCTTTTAGTTCAATCATGCGCAATTCTCGCCCAACCATGGCGGAGTTGAAAATCTCCAGCTCGGCGTTGCTGGCGCGGAGGGCCTCCGCCTTTTGCCGCAACGCATCCTCCGCCTGCTTGCGCTCGGTGATGTCGCGGATGCTGCACTGGATCACCTTTTGGTAGTTTACTAGGGAAACGTTGCTGATGAATTCCACCTGGATCCGCTGTCCGTCACTGGTTTCCAGCGCCAGGTCCTCGTAGCGGATGTATTCCTTCCGCTGCAATTCCGAGAAGTTGTCTTGGTTGGCGACGAGGTCCTTAAAGAAGCCCAGTTCCCAAATCTTTTTGCCCAGAAACTGCTCGCGTGAGAAACTCAACAGCTTGATCAAATACGGATTAACATCCAGCACCATGCCCGTCTCCGCCTCAAGGATCAGGATGCCCTCCTTGGCTGATTCAAACAGCCCGCGATAACGGATTTCGGAAGCGGTCAGCGCCGCATCCGCCTGCTTACGCTCGGTGATGTCCTGAAATGTGCCAAGTACGATTTTATTTATACCGTCCCGCGATTGTGCTTCTCCAAGGGTACGTATAACTCGCCGGTTTCCTTTGGCTGTTATGATCGGTAGCTCCAGGTCGAACGACTCGCCATGTTCAATAGCTCTTTGTAGGGCTTGGGAGATAATCGGTCTGTCTTCCGAGGCATAAAAATCGATGGTGGTCTGAACGCTTGGGATGAAGTCAGAATCGACTTCATGGATTCGATAGACCTCTTCTGTCCATCTAAGACCCTTGGATTTTCCGTCGAACTCCCATCCTCCGATGTTTGCTATTTTACCGGTAGATTCCAGCAGGGCCTCACTCTTTTTTAACGCTTCTTCAGCCATGATACGGTTATTGATTTCCCGCCTGAGGCGACTGTTCCAGATAAAAATAACCGTAATTATCAGCGAACAAACTGCAGTTAACCCGGCAACCCAAATCAGGACCTTTTTGATATTGACACCGTATTCATACCTGATCTTAAACCAGTGGTTAAGAATTTCACTCTTCTCGGCCTCGGTCATTGCCATGAGAGCCTTTTTTATAATGCTTGCCAGTTCCGGCCAGTCCTTGCGTACCCCCATAGCCTGATCATGGCTGCCGAATGGGGTGGGAGCGGCAATTTTCAGGTTATTCAGACCTTTGCTCTGGATGAGATAGGACGCCATGGTGAGGTTCGCTATATAGGCATCACTGCCTCCGGTGGCAACCGACTGGAGTGCGTCAAGTGACGTTTTGAAAGGGACAATCCTGATCTGCGGGTACTCTTTTTCGATTATATCTTTGATAATATAGCCACTCTCAACGGCCACTTTTTTTCCTTTTAAATCTTGCACTTGCGAGACGAAGTCTGAGTCGGTGCGGTTAACGATTACCCAGGGGGAAGATAAGTAATCCTGTGTGAAGGCAATTTGTTTTTCACGCTCCTGAGTCCTCTTCATTGTTATGAGAAGATCGAACAATTTACGTTCGCCAATCAGGTCATCGATAGCTTCTTGCCATGTTGTGGATCCGGTTTTGACAAAGCTGAAGTTGATGCCGAAACGTTTACCAATCACCCGCAGGTAGTCAACAGAGATGCCATGTGGTTCAGGAGTGGTCATATGGTAAGGAGGGGCATTACCGATACGTACCCGCACGGTATGCCGGCGATCAAGCCAAGCCTGTTCCTCCTCCGTGAGCTGAATCGGGCTTTCGAGCTCTTTGTCGGCATATTGAGTAACCGTTTCTGGTGCCTTAACTTCGGCAAGTACCGCTGACACGGTGAAGCTAAACAGGAAGAGGAATAATGGGGTTTTCAAAAAGGAAGACATGTTGAAAACAGATTTCATTTTTCCACCTCAATCGTCATCATCGTCAAGCCTTCGGCACCGGGCCGGCACCGGAGGCACGGTCGGTCTCAAGCTGCTTCGTCCCGTAACGCGGCGTTTCGCCCAGGCGGCGGCACAGTTCGTCAATTTCCTCTTTCAGTTCGATCATGCGTAATTCCCGGCCGACCATGGCTCGGTTGAAGAGTTGTAGTTCGACATTGCTGGCGCGGAGTTCTTCAGCCTTTTGTCGCAACGCTTCCTCCGCCCACTTGCGCTCGGTGATGTCAAAGGCAAGCCCTCCCACGCCTTTTGTGTCATCAGTGAGCTTCAACGCAAATTTTATATCGTTAAGCCATTTGTCCTGACCGCCAATATTCACCTTGTATTCCAATTCCATCCTGGCGGAACGTCCTGACAATATCTCTTTGTCGGCATTCTCAATGTAATCGGCAATTTCTGGCTCGAAGAGCGATTTTGCAGAGTCGCATGCTTGCCCATTTTGATTCAAATGAATGAGTTCAAAAACCCTTTTATTACTGAAAATATGATTAAGAGAACCGTCTTTGATGTAGGCATAAACGGGCGTTTCGTCCATAAACGTCTTGAAACGCTCTTCACTTTTCAAGATGGCATCATTGAGTTCTTGTTGCTCCAGTTTCTGAAACGTTGTTTCACTGATAAGCTTGGTCGTGTTCAGCAAAAAATCCATTGCTGTTTTCACCCTTTCCTCGCAAACAACAGGCACCTTTGCGAGCGCTTCCAAGTATTCTTTTTCATCAAAACCATACTCTTCAGCCTGTTTTTTAAAAAAAAGACGATCAGGCTCTTCAAAAAAGAATTGGCCGGAGAAAAGGTTGGCTATATGCTCCCCTTTGATGACAATGGGTACCGCCACATCGACCAATCCATTTAAACATTTATAAAAATGATATTGTTCGCCTTCGTCCATTTTCCCAGCCAATACCGTATCGCTGATGGTACACTTTTTTGAAGTTTCAGGATTGACACGGTGAAATTCAGTGCAAATTTGTCTCCACCCCGATTGAGACAAAACATTTCCATCTAGATCTAAAATGGCCGTTACGAACCCTGTTGATTTGTTGAACCCTTCAAGCAGGGTGTCGACTTTCTTGAAATCAAGAAAATCCAGAATATTAACTTTCATCGGATTATAATTTCACCTTTCTGGTCGTTGAAACTTATTTATTGCCTGTAGCGCGGCGGTTCGCCCAGACGGCGGCAGAGCTCGTCAATTTCCTTTTTCAGTTCGACCATGCGCAATTCCCGGCCGACCACTGCGCGGTTGAAGAGTTCCATCTCAGCGTTGCTGGCGTGGAGTGCCTTGGCTTTCTGCCGCAGTGCTTGTTCAGCCTGCTTACGTTCAGTGATGTCGACGACCGTCGTTATGAAATAGAGCGGAGTCCTATCGCCGGTGTGCTGCAGCTTCACACTGACATCGGCCCAGACATGGGAGCCGTTTTTATGAATATAACGCTTCTCAAATCGCACACTGTCCTTTTCTCCGCGCAATAGGCAGGCCAGAATATCGGTGACGAAACCGATCTCCTCGGCGGGCGTCAATTCCTGCCAGGTCTTGCTGTGCAACTCCTCTGCCCGGTAGCCCAGCATTTCGCAGAATGCCCTGTTGGCGTTCACCTGGCCGGAGGGAAGCGTTACGGACTTCCCTACGTTTGCCGCTTCAAAGATGTTGCGATACCGTTCCTCGCTCTCTCGCAGCGCCTTATCCGACGACTCTCGGGTCGCTGCTGCATCTTTGAGTAAGGTGCGCACACCTTCGATTTCGGAGATAACTGGCTCGGAGGGCGCAGATGGCGAATTCTCCGCTATCGAGGCCACTGCTCTCGCCAGGCGCCGGCTGAACCACATGCCGCCCAATAAACTGACGAAGGTGACTGCCAACAGCGCGACCGTCAGGGTGAAGGCGACCAGGATCAGCGGTCGACGATAGACATCCTGGGGTATATCGAGGATTACCGACCAGGGCGATAGCTCCGATTTGACGACGAAGCGCGCAGCGGGGTCAACGTCCATTGCGACATTCAGATCCGGCGATGGCCGGCGGGCAAGCGCCTCCTGCTTGCCGTCCACCAGGGTGAGCACCCAGCCGGGGGGCATGGCCACCCGGTCGAGGTGTTCCTGAAACTGACGGGTCTCGAAGAGGGTAAGCAAAAGAAAGGCTATCTTTCCTTCGCGCGTGGCCGGTACGGCGATGGCGACCAGCGGTTCCTTGGCGATCGGTCCGAAAAAGCTGTCGCCTACGGCCGGTTTACCCGTTGCCAGCACAGTTGGAACGGCTGCATTGCCTTTGGGGCGCGGTAGCAGGGGCAGCTCAGAACCAAAGGGTACCCGCGTGTTGAAGAGCATGCGCATATTCAGGTCGGAGAGAATGACGTGGCTGCCGAATCCCTGATGAAAGCCTTGGGCCTCCCTGTAGAGATCTTTCCATCGCGAAGCATCGTCCAGCAGCGGCGACTCGGCCAGCATATGCAGGGCATTGATGCGGGCATGCAAGTGCTGGTCAATAATTGCGGCAAAGCTTTTTGCAAGGTTGGCGGCTTCAAGATCGCCCTCGGCCCGCCTGTTTAAAACGTTGGTGATGGACAGATAGGCCGCCAGCAGGACCAGCGGCCCCACGCACAGACAGATAAGCCGGGTCAGAAAAGCCTGAAGTGACAACGTCTTCACTTCGTCCTCCTTATGCATTCCTCACTCATCCATCCCCGAGCGCACTCGGGTACCTCAGCGGCTGTCCGGCCCGGGCCAGTAGCTCGTTGACCTCTTTTTTCAGCTCAATCATGCGTTCTTCCCGCCCCTGCATCACATCATTCCAGCGTTGCAGTTCATCCAATTGATCGGTTATTTTTTTCTCCGCCTGTTTCCGCTCGGTGATGTCGCGATCGATGCCATGGTATCCAGCGAAGTTGCCTTCCTCGTCAAAAAATGGGACTCCGCTGGTTTCTAAATAAACAGGCTCTCCGTTTTTCCGGGTGTTAAGATTTTCAAGATCCCTGAATGGACGCCGCGCGGTACAAATTTCCTGGAAAATACTGTTTATATTCTCAGCTTCCTGAGGAGGCATGAGGTCAAACGGTGTCTTACCTAATATTTCATCCGGACTGTAACCCAGTAAATCTTCCACCCGTGGGCTGGCATAAGTGTAACGATTTTCTGCATTGATGGACCATACCCAATCGCTTGTTGCTTCTACCAAGGCCTGGTAACGTAATTGGTTCCGTCGCAGCTCGGCAGTCCTTTTCAGAACCTTCGCTTCCAGCGCTTCTCTTTCCACCCGCAGGGCAGCTTCCGCCTCCCTGATCCTGAAGGCTACCTTGATCTGGGATACCAGTTCGTGCTCGTCTATAGGCTTGGAGACAAAGGCGTCTGCGCCGATCTCCAACCCCTTAATCCGACTTTGCGCATCGGTTCTGACGGCCGTGATCATGACCACCGGAATCGACCTTGTCCTGGCATCGGCTTTCAGTCGCCGGCAGGTCTCAAAACCGTCCATCCCCGGCATATGCACATCCAGCAGAACGGTGTCGGGTATCTCAGCCACCGCTTTGTCGATACCTTCAGGGCCGGATTGGGCGGTAATCACAGCACATTCGGGCATCAGGTTCCGCAGCAGAGCGGTGATTGAGGTCAGGTTGTCTTGCTTGTCATCTATTGCCAGTATTTTCGGCATAAAGGTTCTCCTTTTATCTATTGATCCACCCATCGATTTTTTTCCGGCAATCCTCCGGATCGATGGGTTTGGAAATGTAATCGTCACATCCGGCTTCGAGCACTGCCTCCTTGTCACCCTTCATCACTCGGGCGGTCATGGCAATCACCGGGATGGCTGCCAGCGCACTGTTATCCTTGAGGCGCCGCACTACGGCGAGGCCGTCCATCTTGGGCAGGGCCATATCGAGGAGAATCAGGTCCGGTCGGGCTTCTTCGGCCATCCGCAGCCCCGCTTCGCCGTCCGTTGCTTCCAGTATACGGTAGCAATTCTGCAACACCGCCTTGATGGTGGTCATGTTGTCGAGGTTGTCCTCTATGATCAAAATGGTTGCGAGACCCGGGTTACGAGTTGGGCGTTGCGAGAGATGGAGTGCGGGTTGCAATGCTTGAGTATCAAGCCCCGCCCCGACCATCATTCGAACCTTCGCCAGCAGGTTCTCCCGATCCACATCCCCCTTTTGGACAAGTTGCTGGACGTGGTTGGCGCTGAGCCGTTTGAGGTCATCGGAGGTCAGATCCTTGGCCGTGAGGATCAAAACCGGTATGGTTGCTGTCGCCTGGGTGCCGCGGATTTTTTCCAGAACCGCAAAGCCGTCGATTTCGGGCATCATTAAATCGAGAATGATTCCGTCGGGTATGGTGCGGCTAACGTAAGCGATGGCCTCCTGCCCGCCCCGGGCCACAGACACCCCATAGCCTGCGGATTCGAGTACGGACTGGACTTGGATGATGGCCGTCTCGTTGTCTTCCACTAGCAGGATTCGCAGCGGAGCGGGGGGGGGGCCGGCCCTGAAGCTTTGGGGCAAGGTCTCCAGGTCGGTCAGGAGCCGTTTGATTTCCGCAAGCAGGGTAACAGAAGTGGCAGTGCTCTTGTCCAGAACGGCAGAGACGTTGCCGCTCAGTTTTTTTCGGTCTTCCACAGTCAGATCCTTGGCCGTGACCACAATGACGGGTAGATCCCGGGTTTCCGGGATGGCCCGGATTCTCTCCAGAACGGCAAAGCCGTCCGGTTCGGGCATCATCAGATCCAGGACTAGGACATCGGGCACCTGTTGTGCGAGTAGCGACATGCAGGCGGCGCCGCCTTCGGCTATGATGGGGTTGAGCCCCTCTTCTTCAACAATCCGCTTGGTTTCCAGGCGGTCCAGGTCGTTGTCATCAACGATCAAAATCGAACGGGCCTGGGAACTGCCGATCCTGCGGATCTCCGCAATCAAACGCTTCGCGGATACCGGCTTGGTAATATAGCCGATTGCGCCGAGGGCAATGCCAGTCTCCCGGTCTTCGGTAACGGAGGCGACAATGACTGGAATATTTGCGGTTTTCGGATTTTTCTTGAGGCTTTGCAGTACCTCCCAGCCGTCCAAGTCGGGCATGATGACATCCAGGGTGATGGCAAAGGGAAGCTCGTGGGCTGCCAATTTCAGGGCCTCTGCCCCAGAAGTGGCGGTGACCGTATTGTACCCTTCCTGGAGGAGATAGCGGGAAATCATCGCCGCCATCTCCGGTTCATCGTCGACCACGAGAATGGTCTTCCGCGCTGTTTTTACGCCCGAAGGGGGTTTGATGCGGATCGGTTCAGGGAGGGGGGGCGCGCCCAGCCAGGAAAGTGGGAGGGTCAATGTGAAGGTGGAGCCTCGGCCCGGCATGCTCTCCACAGAGATTTCCCCACCCAGCATCCGCGCCGCCTTGCGAGCAATAGCAAGGCCCAGACCCGTTCCTTCGTGCCTTCGTGCCGAGGTTCCGTCCACCTGACGGAATTCGTCAAAGATATAAGGAAGTTCGTTTTGGGCGATGCCGATGCCCGTATCGGTTATCCGGACAAATACCTTTTCCTGATCGCTCCGGACCGAAATGCTCACGTTGCCAGCATCGGTGAATTTGACCGCATTGGCCAGCAGGTTCTGCAGGATTTGGGATACCCGGATCTCATCGCTTTCTATAGGGGGAAGGTTTTCCGGGAGGTCCTGACAGATCTCAAGCTGCTTTTCCAGGGCAAGCGGCATGATGCTCTCCACTATATTTTCCAAGGTCGAACCAAGGGCAAAGAGTTTAGGATGGATATCCATGCGCCCGGCCTCGATCTTGGCGAGGTCTAGGATGTCGTTGATCAGCCGGAGGAGATTTTTTCCGTTACGTTCAATAATCTCAAGATAGCTGATTTCTTCCTCGCTGAGCTTTGTCTTGGCCTGCATCATGAGGACCCGAGAAAGGGCCATGACCGAATTGAGGGGTGTGCGCAGCTCGTGGCTCATGTTAGAGAGAAACTGACTTTTCAGGCGACTGGCCTCTTCCACAGCCAACCACTGCCGCTCCAACTCCACATTCTGCTCCTGCAATCCCTCCGACTGTTTGCGCAGTTCTTCGGCCTGGGACTCCAACTCCACCTGCTGGGTCTGAAGTTCCTCGTTCTGCAGCTCGATGTGCTCGGCAAAGGCCCGAATCCTCCCGGAGGCCAGGACTCCGTTCAGGCGGGCGGTCACCAGCAACCAGACATCGTTGACCAGCCGAACCGCGGGCGCGGCATAGGAGCGGACCCCGGCAAGAGAGATCACCGCAACTATCCCTTCGTCACCGGGGACAGGCATGGTGATGATCTCCCGGGGCTGGAACGCACCGGCTACGGTGGCGAAAGTAAACCGCGTGCCCTCCGGAATGTTGACAATGTGTTGGATCTGACCTGAGGCGAGGGCCGCGCCAAATTCCCCATCTAGCTCCGCGGTGGAAAAAGATGCCCGACCGGCGGGGGCAAGCCCGATGGATTCAAAATGGTCGAAGGTCGTTTTCTGATCGTTCTGCAGATAGACGGCCCCGATCTGCGACCCGGTGTGAGCCATCAGTTCCATGAGCAGCTTCCGGCAGAAGACGCGCAGATCCTCTTCCCGAAGCATGATCTCGGCGATCCGGGCCGCAGATCCCCTGCTTTGCCACTCCGACTGAACCGTTTCGGCCAGGGCGTTGAACCTGGCGGCAAGAAACCCGAATTCATTGGCCGGGGTGTAGCGGCAGCGGGCCTCCAGATCGCCCCCGCGAAACCGATCCGCGGCCGCGGCCAGCTCCGCCATCGGCTTGCGGATGTTTTGCAGCAGGAGCCAGGAGATAAGGAACGACAGCAGCAGAATCGCGACAACAGTGACGCCCAACTGATGGTTCAGTGTGCGGTTCATCTCTTCGGCATCCCGGTAGAATTGGTTAGCCTTGTTCAGGGCGAAATCGTCCACCACCTTGATGCAGTCTAGCACTTTTGCAACATGCATTCCCGCGATACCGCTGGGGCTGAGGCGCTCGATCACTTCAGCAGCTTTTCCTGCACGCAGCAAACGGATGGTTTCAGTACGAATGATCTTGAAAGAGACGATGGCGCTCAACACATCGTCAATGTCCTTTCGGTTGCCCAGATACCTGTCATACAGAATGTCGATCTGCCGGTGAGCGTCAACATCCAAAAGCTCTACATTTTGCAGGATAGCCTGTATTTCCTGCTCGTTCTCCGCGGTCGGCAGACCTCGCATGTCGACGCGTATTCCCAGAACGTCGAAGTTGAGTCCACCGATAGCCCTGCGGACCGTGAGCGGATGATCGTAGAGCCTCTTGGTCTGGAGCCAGAGTGCATCCGTCTGTTCCCACGCCAGGGCACCAAGCAGGACTACCAGTGCCAGGATGACACCCATACCGACTTTGAGTTGGGTCCCGATGTTCATGTCTTTTAGTTTCATCACCGCCCGTTGCCTCCTAACGTTTCCGGTAAATCGGGCTAAAATCGAACACCCGGGTGAAGTGGTGCCGCATCGTCATGGGCGGGCTCTCCGCCTCCCCCAAAATGAGATACCCGTTTCGACTAAGGGCTCGGCAGAGCTTTGCAAAAATGATTTCCTGAGAGTCAGTATTAAAATAGATCAGCAAATTACGGCAGAGCACCAGATCGAAGTTGCCGAAGATGCTATCCTGCGGGACGCCATGTTTTTTGTCCAGCATATCGTAAAATGAGAAGGTGACCATCTTTTGAATTTCTGGAATCAATCGAAAGAATGAGCCTGCCGAGGTGAAATATTTCATAAGGAGCTGGTGTTTCATCTGTTCGACATGTGACAGCGGATAGAGAGCCTCTCTGGCATCCTTCAAGGCGCGGACGTCGATGTCGGTGGCAAAGAGGTGTAGGTCCATCTTGTGCCCTTCTTTTTCTAGCAACTCGTGAATCAGGATCGCCATGGAATAGGGCTCCTCTCCCCTGGCGCAGCCCCCAGACCAGACCCGCAGCGCGGGATTTCGCGTCTCGGCCTTTTCCCGGACTACGGCCGGCAGGATCCGGGCGGCGATCAACTCGAAGGTTAGAGAATCCCGGAAAAACCGGCTGACATTAATGGTAATGACATCGATCAGGTGATCCAACTCATCAGCGTATTGATGCAGGTAAACAAGGTATTCACAGAAATCGTTACAGGCGGTGGCCGTCAGCCGCTTGCCGATGCGACGGGCGAGCATATCTCGGTGGAAGCCTGAAAAATCAAAGCCCCTTTTTTCGAGGAGATAGTCAAGGAGAGGTGCAATTGTATGGTCTATCTCTGGCATGATAGCGACCCGTTGTAAAGAATTCCCACAAGAAACATCTTCAATAATATGCTACCTGAAGCCCAGAATTCAGGGAAGCACTATCATATTCAGAGCCTCTTGCAAAAGTCTGAATCTTAAGCGTCTAATCGACAGCCTCCAAGTTGAGTCGCGACGTAGGGGACAAGCAACACTGTTCGGAACCGGCCATGGATTTGAATGGACGCAAGGGATTAAAAGCCGCCAGTTTTCTCTTACCAAAACGCATTTTCAATAAAATTGTATTTATTGCATATTCAAACCATTACCATAGGAGGGCAGCAAGCAGATTCGTTTTACAATCAATTTATTGAGCGTGTTCAGATTCCACCTTGTCAGATTATAAATTTTCCAGGTGCCCCTGAAACACAGTATTTCTTTTCCAAACTCCCCCCCAAAACGATGTCACGCTGCAGGTGCGGTGTCATCACCCCTGAAAATAGAAGAGAGACCGATTGGAACGGTCGCTTTTTCCATTTTCACCAGGGAGATGATTACGCATGCAGTCCATCATTCTGTCTTTAGCCCGTCGATACGCCCTTTCTGCAACCGAAGTCATCCAGGAAGTTGAATCAGCCTTTGCTCGCCAGCTTTCCCACTGGTACCGCCAGGAGGTCATGGTCTTCCTCCGGGAGGGGATGCGCTTGGAGATTGTGGCCTACGGCAAGAGAAACGGTCTCCCTGTTCAACAGATCCTTGATCTTCCCGCCGTCCTCTCCCGCAATCAATTCAAGACCATTCTGGAAAACCACCTGGCCACGGCCGCAGTGATCAAACAGGTCCGCCTGCTCAAATCGTTTGAGCGGCGACTGCTCTGGGGCGAAATCATCCACAACAGGACCGGTGACCATCTCTTGGTTGAAACCGAGATCATTCCAGACGAACCGATCATCGCCACCTGTCCCCTCAACCGGATCGGCCTGCATGAACCCAATGTCGGCCGGTTACGGCCTGGACCACGCCGGGCTTTACATCTGCGCTGAATTGAGATTAGGGTCGATTTGTTTTGTTCAATGCTTCCAGCCCTCCTTCGACATAGCGGGTGTTGATGCCGTTGTCTGCCATCCGTTGCTGGACCGACTGGCTGACCGAGCCGCCACGGACGCAGTAGACGATCACTTCCTGGTCCGCAGGAATGGTCGGCAGCCACTGGTCGATTTCGGCCGGATTTTTCCACTCGGCCTTGGCAATGGTTTGCGGGGCTTTGTCAAAATCCTCCTTGCGCCGGACATCGAGCAGAGTGACGCCTGCACCGGAGGCAAGCAGTCCTGTTAGGTCTTCAGGTGAGAGGCTCTTGTTCATCGTATTTCTCCCTATACAAAAAATTTCCAGAGAAAGCCCAGGCCGGAACAGACGGCCAGGACAGTGATCATGCCCATCTTGCCGTATTTCATGGCCAGAAAGGCGAGGGCGGCCAGGAGCAGGCCGAACCAGTCGGCGGTGGCCAGGTCGGGAACAGGCAAGGTGGCGCCGAGCACATGGACCGGGACCGTGCGGGCGAACAGGGCGTTGATCCCAAACCAGATCGACAGGTTGAGCACCACGCCGACCACGGCGGCGGTGATGCCGGAGAGGGCGCCGTTCAGCAGCCGGTTGTGGCGGAGCTGCTCCACATAGGGTGCGCCGAGAAAAATCCAGAGAAAACAGGGGGCAAAGGTCACCCAGACAGTGAGCAGGGCGCCAAAGGTGCCGGCGATGTAGGGGTTGAGCAGGCCCGGATCGCGGAAGGCAGCGAGGAAGCCAACGAACTGCACCACCTGGATCAATGGCCCGGGCGTGGTTTCCGCCAGGGCCAGGCCATCGAGCATCTCCCCCGGATGCAGCCAGCCGTAGCCGGTTACTGCGTCTTGAGCCATGTAGGCCAAGACAGCATAAGCGCCGCCAAAGGTGACCGTGGCCATCTTGCTGAAAAAGAGCGCGATATTGGTGTAGACATGCTCAGGCCCAAGAAACAGGAGGAGCAGCAGCACCGGCCCGAGCCAGATCGTTCCCCAGGTGGTCAGCACCTTGAGGCTGCGGGCGAGCGTCGGAGCGAAGCGGCCTTCGCTGTCCTTGGCGAGCAGGATGTCGATGATCCCTCCCTCGTCCTTAGTCTGTTTGATGGCGGCATCACCGCAGATCCAATGGGGACAGCGATCACCGAGTCGCTGCGGACAGAGGCTCATGCCCAGATAACCGAGCAGGCCCGCACAGACGATGACCAGGGGGAAAGGAGCCTGGTAGAAAAACATGGCGATGAACGCCAGGCCGGCCAACAGTATGAGGTAGGGGGTCTTGAGCGACTTGGCGGCGATGCGAAAGACCGCCATGATCACCACCGCCAGGACCGCCGGTTTCAACCCGTAGAACAGGGCCTGCACCGCCGCTACCTTTTGGAAACCGGCATAGAGCAGGGTCAGGGCCAGAATCGTCAGCATGCCGGGAACAACGAACAGGATGCCGGCCGCGAGTCCTCCCCTGGTGCCGTGGAGCAGCCAGCCGATGTAGGTGGCCAGTTGCTGGGCCTCCGGCCCGGGAAGGAGGTGGCAGTAGTTGAGGGCGTGGAGGAAGCGATCGTTGCCGATCCATTTGCGCTCCTCCACCAGCATCTTGTGCATCAGGGCAATCTGCCCGGCCGGGCCGCCGAAACTGAGGAAACCGATTTTTACCCAGACCCGGAAGGCCTCGCCGAAGGAGACATGGGTCTGAGCTTGTTGTTCTTCCATGAGGTTCACCAGGTTTACGAGAGTGAGCGCGTCTGCCCGTTTTGAGAGTGCATGGTCATATCCTTGAACAGGGTAACCGAGTCCGCCTTGGTCCAGAGTCCAAGATACCCGGTCAGGCTTCGTTCAGCCTGGTATTCCATGAGTTGGTGGTCGTTCAAAAATGACCGAATCTGTTGCCCGTGGGTCTCGATGCGCAACCGGTGCCATTGATTGAGTTGGACGGGGATCTCGACACTCTGCCGCTCAATACGTTTGCCGTTTCTAAACTCGAATAAGACCGCGTTGTCCTCCAGTCCATTGATGCGGAAGACGAAATAATTGGCCCAATCCCGGATGGCAAAGGCCAGTCCAGCAGCTTGATCGATGGTACCGGCCATGGGTTTAGCCCAAACTTCAGCGCGGCCGTCCCCCATGTTGCTTTTCTTGGCGATGATCAGCGGGAAGTAGCAGTAGGCCTCGACATTGTCGAGGAACTCCTGGTAGCGCTTGCCCATGAACCGGGCCATGGTTTGGGTGACGCCGATAGAGATCGACGAGACGAAACGGGAACCATCCTGGAGAATGCCGGATTCCATGCCGGGATCGCTGTTTTTCCAGTCACCGGTAATCAAAAAGAAATTGGCCGGCGCATCTGTCCGGTCGGGTTCGAGAAAATCATACTTACCCTGGAGGAACGACTCGGTGAGCCTGACGACCTGCTCAGGCGTTTTCAAGGCCATGTCAAGTAACCGGCTGGTGCCCAGTAGCCGGCCCAACTGATCGAGGGCTGTTTCCATGGTCGGTTGGTCCAGGCGCATGAGTGAGGCTTGGATCAGGTCGCCCTTGATGGTGACCTCAAACCCGAGCCGAGTCAGGACGTTCGCCAGAAACTGGATGCGCAGTGAGCGGCCATGGTAGGCCCCGGCGCCGCCGGCAAAGCTCAGGGTAACATAGTTGTGCTCGATGTCCTCACTGCAGAGGGCATCCACTGTGGCGAAATGGTAACCAAACCGGACGTTCAGATTGAGATAATCGCCGGAGAGGATGGCATAACTTGCGCCTCCAAGCCGGCTGTTATCCTGCGGCCGAACCCCTGCCGCCATCAGCGACATGAAATCCTGAGCGCCCACCGCAACGGCGCTGGTCCAGTTGATGCCCGGATAGCTGAACCCTCGCCAAAGGGCGATGAACGGTGCGCTGGTGACATCGTGGGCGTTGATTTCATCGCAGGTGGTCAAGCCGGGACGCAGTCCGCCTCCCATGTCGAGGGCAAAGAGGTTGATCGGGATATTCACCTTGAGCCGAACCGCGTTGCGGGTACGACCGATGGATTCGCCAAAATTGAACATCTGGCGAACCGAAAGTTCATGGCAGAAGCGGATAATGTCATGGACGGTCCGGCACTTCTCCGGCGAGAAATCGGCAGAATTGGGATCAGTCAGATTGAGCGGCGAAATCAGATCGAGCAACCGCTGCAGACGCAGGTGGGCAGGGCTGTTAAAGATTGGCCGTTTAATCTGTCGTGCTCCCTGGATCAGTTCCTCCACGGCTCCCTGGTACACACGGCCCTGGTTGGCCCAGAGGGTGATGGTCTCGCCTTCCTTGAGGGTGGTGGTGGCGATTTGGGTGTCGAACAGGGCTGGAACCCCAAATTCCCTGGCCACCGATGCCAAGTGGCTGGCGGTGCCGCCGATATCGGTGATAATTCCCTTTACCTTGCTGACCCAGGGGGTGAGCGAAGTGGAGGCGGTCCGGGCAACAAGGATGGTGTCCGGATCGACCGGGACAGAGGCCCCTTCTGTTGTCGATAGTGTTTTGAGGAGGACTCGCCCGGTCACCACGCCGCCGGCGGCACATTTGCCGCCCTGAAGCAGCACGGGATGGCCAGGGTAGTCCATTCTTTCCGGCTGACTTTCCTGCTCTTCGCCAGCCAAGATCAGTAAAGGCCGCACTTGAAGGATGAATAGTTGACCGGAAGTATCCATTGCCCATTCGATATCGAGTGGCCTTTGATAGTGCTCCTCCATACGCAGAGCATAGCCGGCCAATTCCTGGAGGAATTCGGGAGGAGTTGAACCCGCCATGCCTTTGGCCTCTAGCACCGCAAGGGTCTTCTTGTCGAGCCGGTACGTCTGTTCCGGCGAGGCATCACCCCCAACCAGTTGGTCGCCAAGACCGGCAACGGCGCTGATCCTGATGCTATCACTGTCGTCCCCTGTGGGACTGGCGGTGTAGAGCACACCGCTGTATTGAGGCTGCACCATGGCCAGGACGAGAACACCCATGGGGGTTTCCCGGTCATCCAGACCATGATGCATACGGTAGGAGAGTGCGCTCGGGGAATAGAGACTGGCGATGACTTGTCGATAGGCCTGGGTTGCATCGGAAGCAGCAACATTGAGAACCGAGGTGTACTGACCGGCAAAGGAGATGTCGCCGTCCTCGCCGATGGCAGAACTGCGGACCGCCAACCGCGCCTCCGAAGAGAAAATGTCAGCCGCATCGGTCACAGCCTGGTGGATGGACTCCGGCAAGGGGGTGGTGAGAATTTGCTCACTGATTTGTCGACTGACAGCTTCCAGTTGGGCCGGATCATCATCGACCAGTTCCGCCAGTAGCGTGTAGATCTCCGTGTTCAGTCCGGTTTCTCCCAGGAACCGCTGACAAGAGGCGATGGTGATTGCAAAACCCTTGGGGGTCGGAAGGTGCAACTCGGCACCTATGTGGGCCAGATTGGCTGCCTTGGCGCCGACCACCGACATCTGTTCCAGGCCAATACGTGCGAGCGGCAACACCAGATCGTCGGTTTTGTGCCGGTGCAGGCCTGACCATTCATCCTGTACCGAACGTTCAATACTGCGCAGTACACCGAACAACGGCTCATACTCCTTTCCGGTCATCCCCGACAAAGCATGGACCATGCCGTCAACCTCAAGCAGCAGTTGCCGGCTCTTTTTTTCCACCATCTGCGGCACGAAGGGCCGGTTGTCGTAATAGATCTGCTCTAGGTCGGCCTGTAGGGTCAAAGCTGTCCGGTTATGATCAAGGAGCCGGCGGAAACGCCGGTAACGGGCCGTCTGTTCGGCATCCAAGGTCGGCAGCAACTGGCAGGCATCGCCTGTTTTCCATTTTTTAAACAACGGCATAGGGTCACCTTTCAGAAGATGGAGCTCACTGCGGCGTCATTGTCCAAGATTTTTTTTCTTGGGTAGCCGGGGTCGAATTGCTTGATCAGTTTACTCCTTTATATCCTTGAACATTTTAAAAAGAAACAGGTCATACGCAATCTTCAGTCCCCCGGCCACGAAAAAGGGGGTGGAAAACAAGTATGGATTGGCCATGAACAGGCCGGCCAGCAGCGGGGAGATCGCTGCCCCCACCGAACGGGCTACGGTGGTGATCCCCGAGGCAGCAGACCGTTCATCCGGGGCAACCACGGCCATGGTGTAGGACTCGCGAACCGGCACATCCATCTGCGATATACAGGCCCGGAGCAACAGCACGGCGACAGCCAGCCAGAAGTCTGGCATCAGCGGTACCAGGCAGAGCAGGATATTCGAGGGGATGTGGGTGTAGACCATGGTGCGCACCAACCCGATCCGGTCGGCAAGCCTGACTGCCAATAGTGCTGACACCCCAGCCAGCAGATTGGCACCGAAAAACAGGGTGCCAAGCATCCCCACATCAACACCGTAACGGACATGGAGCCACCAGGCGATCATACTTTGGACCACGAAGCCACCAGCAAAGGCATCGAGGGCAAAAAGCGAACTGAGTTTGAAGACTACCTTCTTGGAGCGGTGCAGACCTATGGTTTTGCGCGTCGAGCCTTCACGGGCTTCGGCCGCAGGGACCACCTCCGCACGCTGTGACAGTGTGGCAAAGAGCATGATGAGCACCAGACCGCAGCCTGCGTAACTGGCCATGATCGAGCGGTAGGCTTCCAGTTCGCTCCAGCCTAATCCCTGGAGTAACTGTGCCAACCAGCCACCGGCAAGGGCACCGGCAGCGGTGGCGAAGCAACCGGCAAGGTTGTACCAGCCGAACAGCCGGGTGCGCCTGTGATCCGGGATCAGTTGGGACAGTGCCGCTTGCTCGATGGACAGGAAGGGGCCGATTTCGCCGCCGCTTGGGCTGACAATGCCGATGATCGCGGCCAGGGTGATCCACACCGGATTGGTGGTGACGAGAAAGACCAATCCGGCCAGGATCATCAAGGTCGCACCGAGCAGGAGCATGTTCTTGCGGCCCACCCGGTCAGCTACCAAGGTTACCCAGAGTGAAACCAGGATATCGCCGGCCAGTGTTGCGGTAAGAATGGCCCCTACTCCGGAGGCACTTAGACCGGTGGAGGCGAGATAGAGGCCGAGCACGACCGAAATGAGGCCGTAAGCGAACAGCCGGGTCATTCGGGTGGAAAAGAGCAGGACAATGTCACGAGTTGTTGGATGCATGGGTACGTTTTTGGCTGGCCCCGGAGCAGGTCCCTGCTCCGGGGCCGTTGTTTTCAGGCCATCCAGCCCTGGATTTCCGTATGCAGGGCAAGGAAGCGCTGTTTGGTCGCGGGGGTTTTGCTGTATTTATCGTAGCTGTTGACAATCTCGACATACTGCGCCTCGGCCATGGCTTCATTGGCGCCCGGGACGATACCGTCGGTATAGATATCCACCAGCCAGTCGGCATAGGTGACGATTTTCTCCTCCGGGGTGCGCAAGGTATAATCGCGCACTGGCAACCCGAACTCCTTGGCCTCGGTCTCGGTCAAACCGGCGCGGACATGCTTGAGAATGATCTGACGAATGGCTTCGTCCAGGCCCAGTTCCAAGGCCATCTGGGCGCCGATCTCTCCATGGTCCAATCCATGGGATGTGGCCTTGCCCAGATCATGGAAAAGAGCGCCCCTGGCAAGGAGGTGTTTGTCCACCGGGATTTTCAGCCGGCTGGCGATCTCCAAACACTTTCTCGCCACCTCCAGGCTGTGCTGGACCGCATCTTCGGGGACTCCCGCATTTTTCAAGGTGGCGGTATCCTTCATCAGCAGATCCTCGGTCACATGGAGAAGGAACTCGGTGACCGCTTCCTCGCCCCAGGTTTCTTTGACATAGGCCCGGTTTGCAGCGAGCGCTTCCAAGTCGTGGCGGGCGGCCCTGTGGTCAGGGTGGTTGTCCAGCCAATACAGGCTACGCTGGTAGTAGGTTGCGGGTCGTTGCT
>Ga0074195_1001809_pt1 | contig 27274 bp, 26 predicted proteins | sample EPASupsiteHSE623_FD_64525 | JGI IMG/M metagenome (GOLD analysis project Ga0074195, IMG submission 64525) | Bioremediated contaminated groundwater from EPA Superfund site, New Mexico - Sample HSE6-23 | ecosystem: Environmental > Aquatic > Deep subsurface > Groundwater > Contaminated ... | reverse complement strand
AAACACGTACATTGAAAAAGGAACATCGACTTTTGATTCACTCGTCTCCTCGATTGACAACGGATATTTTATTAAATCAATCAAGCACGGAAGCGGACTCTCGACATTCACGATAGCTCCTCTCCGGGCTTACAGAATTGTCTCAGGAAAGCTCGCAGGGCCTGTAAAGATAAATGTCATAACAGGAACTATTTTCGAAACACTCAATGACATTGAGGCGCTCTCCGACGAAGTCATTCTGAAGTCATCCCTTATAGGCGGGTGCGGAAAGAACGAGCAGTACCCTCTTAGGGTGAGCTTCGGAGGGCCTTTTGTTCTTGTTAAAAAAATGAGCGTATCTTAGGAGAAAAGAATGAATAAAGAATATTACAAAGTGAAAACCGACGAAACAAGCGCATCAATCACAAATTCCGAAATAGATTCAGTGCGCAACAGAAAGATGGAGCGTTCGTCCGTCAGAATCTTTGACAAAGGATTTTTGGGGATATCGTCCTCAATGAGCTCTGCAGAGACGGAAGTTCTTGAAAGAAAGGCGATTGAATCTCTCTCTCTGAATATACCCGTTCAGTTTTCTCTTCCCTCCGGAATGAAGAGGACGTGGGACATTTCCGGAGAGAGTGTAGCTGAGGACAAGCTGCTCGAAGTCACAGAGAATCTTTTAAAGAGACTGACTGACGCGAATCCGGAATTCATATTTTCAGGGATCTGCCGTTCGTCAAAGACTGAAGAACATCTGGAGAATACTCTTGGAGCGGACTATTCCGTCAGGGCTTCTCACCTGCTTTTTGAAATAATGTTCAAACACAAGAAGAGCGCTTCAATACTCGACGGAGCATTCGCAAATGTGTATTACGGATATCCTGACATAGACGAGTTTGTAAAAAAGTTTTCCGACCATCTAAATGCGTTTAACAACCTTATTGTGATTGACGACACGTCCATTCCCGTAATTTTCTGGCAGGATCCGACAATAATGTCTTTCTTTGCGAGGCATCTTAATGGAGAGCTTATAGAACTCAACAGTTCATACTTTTCTTCAAAAATGAACAAGAGGATTTTCTCAGAGAATTTTTCTTTGTATGATATTAATTACGACCCTGAGCACCACATTGCAAATCCTTTTGACGGAGACGGTTTTGTCAGAGAGAAGCACATACTTCCTTTAATTGAAAACGGAACAGTGATGAGCGGAATGTATGACCTTAGAAGAGCGGCGATCTATAAAAAAGAGCCGACAGGAACATCCTCCCGTCCGTACAACAAATCATCGGAGATTTACCCTAATTATCTTTATGCAAAGGAGACGGGCGTCTCCATGAAGGATTTAAAGAGAGCATTGTTTGTGCTTATAACTTCAGGCGGAGATTTTCAGGATGACGGTTCTATTTCACTCCCCGTTCAGCTCGGATACCTTTATGAAGACGGAATTTTAAAGGGAAGAGTTCAGGAGCTGATGCTAAACAACACTATTGAAAAAATGTTCGGCATAGATTATATTGGTACACTCAAAGAAGCAATGTTCAAGGACAATTTTGAGAAGTTCCTTGCATTGAAGATGAACATTCAAAAAGGATAAGATGAAAAAGCACAGAACAGAGATAATAAATCTCACAAAGAACATACTCATTGAGTCCATAGATTTCAAGGACAATGATGAATACAATCCTGAGATGTTTTATCTTGTCTCTTTGTACATAATGGAGACGCTTTTTGATTTCTACTCAGAGGACATATTCAAGTTTATGCTTTACAACGGATACCACTATTTCAAGGAGCAGAAGCTTTCCGATGCAGACAAATCATATCTGATGATTTTTGAACAGGAACTGAAAAATTGGAACGGAGACCCTATATACAGCGAGATTGAAAGGATATTCATAGACCTTCTGACAAATGAGAAAAAGAGAATAGTGGAAAAGATAAAGAAAGAGAAACTGAGAACTGTCAGAATAGACGAACAAATAAACCTTATGGCAATAAGAATCAAGGAAAAATATACTTCAAACGTGAGGCTCAATTCTGATACTCTTCTCGACGAACTCTTTGACCTTCTTGATTAAAAACCCATAGAATTAAGAGATAAAGCATGAAATTAAGGATACTTCTGATTTTAATTGTTTTTTCAAAACTAATCTTTTCATCTTCAATATCTGGTTATGTATACGATAAAGATACTAATAAAACAGTGCCTTTCTGCAATGTATTCATAATGAACGGCACAATGGGAGACATAGGAGACGAAAGCGGATATTTTGCACTTGAAGGGCTTAAAGAGGGAAAATACACTCTCATAGTAAATATTATCGGATACTCGTCCGATACCCAGACAGTGACTCTCGGAAAGGATGATTTCAGGAGGGTGGATTTTACAATAAGGCATATTTCAATTGAAATGAAGGGGCAGGAGATAACGGGAGAGAGAGCTGATTTCACAAAAACCATTTCAATCAGCAAGGATGTTTACAAAAAAGAGGAATTTGATTTTTCTCCTCAACTGATAGAGCCGGACATAATGAGGGTCTTTCAGCTTCTTCCTTCTGTTGTCGCGTCAAGCGATTTTTCGTCTGCTCTATACGTGCGGGGCGGCTCCCCCGACCAGAACCTGATACTCTATGACAATTCCCCCATAATGAATCCTTTTCATTTAGGAGGAGTTTTATCTACATTTGAAACCAATTCAATAAGCGAAGCTGAGTTTTACGCAGGAGGATTCCCCCAGTCATATCCAAACAGACTCTCATCAGTGATTGATATAAAGAGCATCAACCCCACAAAGGATGATTTTCATGGAGTTGTTGACGCCTCCATACTTGCAGTAAATCTCTTTTTCGAATCAAAAATTTATGACGGACTCTCTTTTTATGTATCAGGAAGACGCACATATTTTGATAAAATCCTTCCTATAATTGGATTTACATTTCCTTATTATTTTTATGATTTAAATGGAAAACTTGATTATCTGATATCTGACAATATACGCACATCATTTACATATTTCAATGGCACTGACATACTTAAGCTCTCAATAGAGGATACTGTCGACATAGTCTCTCTCCAGTGGGGGAACAAGCTGTATGCGCTGAATTATTCACAGATACTTTCGTCTGCATCGTCTTTCAATTTCAACATATACTCATCATCCTACCACAACTATTTCGATGTAATCCAGATATTTAAGGCGCACTCTCTGATAGAAGAGTACGGTGCAAAGGCAGACTATTCAATTGAATCAGGAAGCTTTAATGGGAAATTTGGAATTGATTTTCTCAAAGATTCATTTGATTATTTTGTATCAATAGCAGATACATTTAGCATGTTCGATATAAAAAGGTCACCATACACTTTATCAGCATACCTTGACGGTTCATATAATTACAATTCACAGATTATAGGCCAGTTCGGAGTGAGATTTGACAAGTACCAGTTCAATGAGGGAATAATAATGAATCCTCAAGTCGGATTGAAGTTCTTTTTCACAAAAAGTCTTGCCATGACTCTAAGTTTGGCAAAGTATTCTCAGTATATTACTTCAATAAGGCAGGAAGACAATTCTTTTGCTTCAATATTCGGAGAAATGTGGCTTCCCGTTGAGAGTCTTTACAGTCCTCAAGAGTGCATACATGCGATATCCGGAATAGAGTATTATATAACTGACGACCTCTTTATTTCAGGCGAGTTTTACAAGAAGGATTATCCCAACATATTGTATACTACAATAGCACAATTAATAATCAACAGGGAGAATCCTGAGAACAGCTATATATCTTCCAATGCAAGGTCGAGCGGATTTGAAGTAATGCTAAAATCAACCTACGGAAAAGCAATGGGTTGGATAGGGTATTCATACTCACGAACGGAATTTTTAAAGGACAGTTATTATGTATTACCATTCTATGACAAAACTCACAATATAAATATGACATTGACACTTCCGATTTTCTGGAAAACGCATTTTTCTGTATCCGGCAATTACGGCTCAGGCCTTCCCTATACTGCTGTTGTGGGAAAGTACCGCAATTACTATTACGATTCAAGGACGGATTCAATTAAGCCGGGTGGATGGAGTGAAATATCAAGCGGGTACAATGAATCGCGCTTTCCTGCGTATAAGCGAGTGGACATCTCTCTTTCAAAAAAGTTCAAAATAAGCAGCTTTTCTCTTAAAGTCAATCTCTCAATTATAAATGTATTTAATTTCAGAAATGTTTATTTTTACTATTATGATCATGATTCAACGCCTTCAAAGAGATATGAGTTTACAATGCTTCCCATTGTTCCTTCAGTAGGAGTCTCAGGTGAATTTTAAAAGACTTTTACCATTCTTGATTATATTTGTTGTCGGCTGCTCCATTGTAGACGATGATGATACAATAATTAAAAATAAACTCAACATTTTTTCTCTTCTCTCTCCGGAGAAGGGTGAAAACTTCATACTCATAGACTCAATAGCTTCAATTTCCACAACAGTGAATGATTCAATATTCACAGTAAAAGATGCCGATGTTTACATCAACTCAGCTCTCTGTTTGTTTGAGGAGACTGAATCATACTTTTATAATGGACTTTACAGAGTAGGTACTGAAATACGGGGCGGCGATGTCTGCTCTCTAAAAATAGTATACAGAGGAGATACAATCATCTCTCAAACTCGAATACCGAAAGAATCGAAAATGCTTGGAATCTCAGATTCTCAGATAATTCATTATTCTGATTCAACAATATTCTTTTGGAATAAGTCCAATACATCTTTCTACAAGGTCTCTTTCACCGGAATGCAGGATTCTTTTCCAATGGATTATTACATGATGTACTCAATTGACGACACATTCTGCGCAGGCCAGCTGTTCAAGATTTTTCTGCCGGAGTCTGTTATGGTTGATATAAACGTGATCGCAATGGACACCAATTTCGCAAAGATGGAATTCTTCGGAGGATCCTCTTTTGAAGACCATTTCGGCACATTCGGTTCATACTCGAAATCTGTCGCAAGAGGCGTTCTTCTGATTAAAGACAATCCTTTTAAGGATTAAGGATTATAGTATCCCTGTTCCCTTCCCTGTCTTTTACCACAAAAAATTCTTTTTTGTCTTTTAATGTGCGAATCTTTACTTTGCTTTTGCTGAGAGAGGGCTCATTGTAAAGATAATTGGAATCTGCAATGAAACTCCAGTCTATTCCGGATTCTGAATCGTATAGAGAGTATGTGTGATATTGGTACTTGCCATTGGATTTCTTCTTAAGTCTCGAGTGTTTCGGCTTTATGATATCATTTCCCACTATAAATGATTTGAGATAATCAAATTCAACAGTGTCTGACTCTGAAAGTTTTTTTACGTATGTTTGCACACCATTGGAATACAAATAAAGACTCTTTCCGGCGTATCCGTTAAAAGCCAGTCGTACAGGATCCAAAAGAAACTGGTCGCAAAGTTTTATCTTATAAAGATTTGATGCGAATTCCATTCCCCTCTTATCCGGAGAATCTTCATCATAAAGAAATGATATGTCGCTTTTTGAAATGATTGAAATCGAATCTGAAAGTTTGTGATTTATTGTATTGTCAATATGTACAATATTCTCTTTTACTGTAAGCCCGTCAACAGAAAATCCGTTTTCTGTCTCGCCAAATCTTTCATACACATAGTATTTATATTTGTCCGAAACAATGTATTCTTTGAAGTAATTTACAACTTTATCCGAGACAGAGTATTTTGCGTATGATCCCGACATTATCAGAGTTATTTTATTATTTACCTTCTTCAATTTTACAAAACTGTCATACTGTTGTTTTCTTTCTTTGGATTTAATTACAGGTATATCGCACCTTGAAACATTATTGCTTTTATCCGAAAAAATCACAGAAAGCATTGTATCAATATCTGGAGACAATATTCCTTTGGACCCTTCATAAAGGAAAGAATCGAATAACTTCTTGAAGGAAAACAGGTAATTCGAGTTTTTCACAGGAACATCCCCTCTGTAGAAGAGCGGTGACTTTCTGCTTAAATCAAATGTAAGCGAATCCAGATTGTAAGAAAGAACAAGATTGTCGCTTGAATAAAGCTTTGCATCATAAGTAAAAAGCTTGGCAGTTACGGAATTGGCTTTATCAATAACCTTAACTGATATTGAGAAAGGACCGTCAATATTGACTTGTTTAATTTTGAATGTTGACTTGTTTATTTTTGTCGCCTGTAAGTATACATTATCATGTTTTCCGTTTATTAGAGTTGAATCAGAAGCACACTCGAATAATACTCCGTAAATGTATGGATATTCCGTATCAGGTATATTATAAATGCTTAAAGGATTTATCGGATTATTGTTCTTTGAGCGCACTTCAAAGTGTAGGTGCGGAATTGACGTGCCTGTTGAACCTGTAAAAGCGAATACCTCTTTTTTATTGAATTTAATCTGATTTTTCTGAGGATAAATTGTCTGCCTGAATCTGTCTTCTGAAAGAAAAGAATCTATCTTTTCACTGAACCCCTGCAGATGGGCAAAGACATAAATATACTGGCTGTCTTCAAGGAATACAGTGTTTCCGTATCCTGTGAAATCCCTTTTGATATATGAGACCCAGACATCATTAGGGGCATAGAGATTCTTTCCCTCAGCTCCCCCTGTTGAAATATCAAGCCCTGTGTGAAGATGATTCCACCTGAATTCTCCGAATGACCCTGTTATAATATTCTCATCCAACGGGAAATATGTATCGCCAGCGTATACAAATATTGAAGAGATGATTAGAATGACAAAGTATATCCGAGCCATTCCTTTAATCTCTTTTTTTCTATTATTTTCATTCCTCTCTCTTTGAAATACTTTTCAATCTCTCTCTCCTCGTCGGAGAGTATGCCTGAAACAAGAATTTTTGCGTTTGTCTTAGAGTATCTCTTCAATTCATCAAAGAAAGTTTTGAACTCGTGGGAGAGCATATTAACAAGAAACAGGTCGTATTTGTTTTTTTTACTCACTTTGTCTATTGCTCCGAAAATGAATTCTGCGTTTTTCGTCTTATTGAGTCTTGCATTGTCTTTTGTTGAGACAACTATTGAGTCGTCAATGTCAAATCCGACAACTTTTCTTACCCCGCTCTTTGATGCGGCTATTGAGAGTATTCCCGACCCGACTCCGCAATCCAAAACATCAAGACCTGTCAGATCTATGTCAGACATAAATAAAAGAACAAGCTTTGTTGTGGGATGCTCCCCTGTGCCGAATGAAAAACCCGGATTAAGTATTATTTCGATTTTCTTGGTCTTTGTTTCGTCTTTGTGAAAGTAGGGAATGATTCTGTATCTGCCGACATTGAACGGCTTGTAGGTTTTCAGGTATTTCAACAGGTATTTGTTCTCGAAAATCTTCTTCTTCTTGTATTTATCGAGAAAAAAGTTTTCGCGTATGATTTTTGCCGCAGAGAAAATCTCGTCAACAGTCCTTCCGTAAACATACAGGGTGCTCTTCCCTGTCTCCCTGTTTTCAAGAATTGAAAAATAGATTTTGTTTCTGTATGAAAGTATTTCAAGCTTCTCTTCGTCTATTGAAATATCTGTTATATCAAACTCCGCCTGTATATATTCTTTATTCATGCGGATATTCTATATATATTATTCTTTATGTCAAGTAAAAAGAGCAATGTAAATTCTTTAAGATTTGCGGTGGAAAGTCTTTTCTACTATATCAACAACTTTCAATGTTCCGTTTTCGCTTTTTATATTATCGGAACATTCTCTTAAGATCTTCCCGCTTTCATCGATTTTCATATTTTTCAGATTCTGCACTATTTTTTCAACCTTTGTTTTGAAGAATGGCATCGGTTTTAAGCCGAATCCATGTTTGAACACCTGCTCCCCCCATAAAAACTGGTCTGCAAAAATAGGCATTATGATTTGATATATCCCGTTCCTTAAAGCAATTGAAGTTGTTCCGGAGCCGCCGTGGTGCATGACTGCCTTCACTTTCGGAAAAACAATATTGTGAGGCATATAATCACAGCTGAAGACTCTGTCATTGTCTATCTTCAATTTTGTTCCGCCTGTGAACAAAACAATCCTCTCGCTTGTATCTCTGAGGACAGAGTTTACTATCTTCTCTATTTTATCCTCATTTGCTATGCTCATGCTTCCAAACCCAATGTATATCGGTTTTTCCTGTGAATCATTTATAAATTCCTCAAAAGATTTTTTCTCCGGAAAATTCTCCGCCTCATCATTAAACCAAAACCCTGTCACATAATTGCTTGAGTCCCAATCTTTCGGTCTCTGTAAAATATATTTGCTGAATCCGTAAATGTACCTAATCCCCATTTTTTTATGCCAAAGGTAGGGAGTAAGAGTCTTTATTCTTTTAAGTTCATACCTGTTCTCCCTGATGTTATTTACAATATCCTTGAAGATTATCCAAAACATAAGCCATGCCGCATGATACGAAAATTTATTATAAAGCAATTTGCCGAATAAAACGTCTTTTGAAAAGGATGAATGAATTTCGTTTGTCGGAGTGAGCGGCTGAAGAAGAGCCGCATATGCTTTTACACCATATTTCTGAGCCGCATCCGGAGCTCCCAACACCAATGCCGAATACAAAAGAACATCAGACCCTTTAACTGCCTTTTCAACATCTTCAATCAGACTCTCTACAAACGGGAAAAGAACGCGCGCCATTTCAGTGACAAATATCAATGTGTTTTGCTCATTTGCAAGCATCAGCTTGCTCATTGCATCCCGTATCATCTCCTCCGGATTCAATTTTATCGGTTTGAACAACAGCCCCTCGCTCTCTGTTCTCTGCCTGTATTTCTCATGGGAGGCAAGCGTCACTGTATAGCCCTTTCTTTTAAACTCTTTTGCAAGAGCAAAGTATGGAATAAAATCCCCTAAAGACCCTATGGTGATTATTGTGACATTGCGTATTTCATTATTCATTATAATTTTATCCTATATTTTTGTTCTGAAATTTTTATTATTTCTGACGACTTTGCTTTTTTGCTTATTTCAAGAAGCCCTGACCAGTGGCTCTCTTTTCTCTTTCTGCTTCTTGACTCTCTTTTTAAAGCCGCCGCATCTTTTGATTTCAATTCTATTGTGTATTCTTCAAAATTCAATTTTCTCATTTTGTTTCCTTCTTAAGTTTTTTAAATGCATCCTCTGTTTTTTCTTCAATGCTTCTCTTCTTAAGATATTTCCAATCAATTTCTTTTTTATTCAAAACAGCCATCTGCTTTGCCCACTCAAAGTCATCCTTTGATTTCCAATGTATATATGCATTCAGTCTGTCCTGAATTATATCCTCAATACCTATAATGAAGACTTTGTATTCGCCTATATCCACTTCAACCACTTTCTCCATGCTTCCTGCGAGAGCGCCTGAAGGAAATTCCACAAACAAATCAAGCTCTTTTGAAATATAATCCTTCCCTGATTTCTTAAAGCCGATGCTTTTCATTATTTTCTCCGCTTTCTTCGAATCTTCCATGACAATATCAATATCTCCTGTCGCATAACCCCCTGCTGTGTAAAATGCAACTGCATTTCCGCCCACGACGACAGGCTTGATTTTTTCTTTTTTCAGCATGTCCGTAAGGAATCCTGCAAACAAGAGCCGTTTTTTATATGTATTTTCCATCAATTTTATTCTTTCAAGAATCGGAGTCCTTCCTTTTTTCATTGAATCAATAACTTCCAGAGAATCAAATCTGTATTGCTTCCCCACCTTTATAAAAGGAATAGAACCCTCTTTGACCATTTTATAAACTGTCTTCTTGCTCACTGAAAGAAGCTCTGCAATCTCCTCTATGGTCAAGTAATTAGTCTCTTTATTTTGCACTTTAGCACCCTTTGTTATACTTTAGTATATTTTAGTATATTTTAAACTATATTTCAAGAGAAAAAAATTCTCGTCAATTCAATATTGAGGAGCAAAAATTAAGCCCCTGTTGACTTCTTTCATATTATACTCGCCGTCCCCCTTGACTATCCGCCATATCTACGTAATATCTGTATAGAGGTAAATTATGAAAAAATACATTTATTCGATTTTGTTTCTTCTTCTCTTTGCTTCGTGCGCAAAGAATGCGCATGAAACTGCCGATTATAAAATATTCAGCGCAAAGGAATGCAAAGAGATTTCAGTTTCGCAGTTCATTGATGAGCTGTCTTCAGGCAATGTCATTCTCTTCGGAGAGACTCATGATTCTCCTTTTGACCATTATCTTGAAGAGGATCTCTTTATGCGGCTTTCAAAGAACAATCCGAATCTCACACTCTCTCTTGAGATGTTTGAAAGAGATGTTCAGCATTATCTTGATTCATATCTTTCCGGAGATATAACTGAGGAGGAGTTTTTAAAAAATTCAAGGCCTTGGGGGAATTATTCAACTGACTACAGAAACCTTGTCGAATACGCCAAGAAGAATGAGATGAGTGTTATTGCCGCAAATATACCGCGGAATTTAGCTTCAATAGTGTCAAAAAACGGACCCGATTCGCTTAATTCGATTTCAGACATAAAAGATTTTTTTGTGAAGCCGTTTTCCACTCCGGATGATTATAAAGCAAGGTTCTATGATTTTTTCTCAATGATTCAGGGTGGGATGCCGATGTCGGGAATGGGAAGGGAGAACATGTTCCTCTCCCAGCTCTTCAAAGACGCCACAATGGCTTATTCCATAAATAAAGAACTGACTGACAATCCGGGATATAAAATATTCATGGTGTGCGGTGAATTCCATTCGGATTATTATCAGGGGATTTACCAGCAATTGAAGGCGATTAACAAGGATGTTAAGATTAAAACAATTTCAGTATCATCGGATTCAGCTGACTTTGACCCTGTAAAAGCTGATTATATTTTATTCAAATGACAGAAAATAACAGAATAGAGATTGAAAAGATAATCTCCGACGGAAGAGGCATTGGAAGAAAGGACGGAATGACTTTTCTTGTGAGAAGGTCTGCGCCTCTCGACATAGTCTTCGTCAGTGAAGACCGCGTGAAAAAAAATTACACGGAGAGTTCTATCTTGTCATTTGAAAAGGTTTCGCCTGTAAGAACCAATCCCAAATGCAGATATTATGATTTATGCGGCGGATGCGGACTGCAGCATATAAAGCCGGAAATTCACAAAGAAATAAAGACCGCCATCCTGCGCGAACTTCTTCTGAAGAATGCAAAAACAAATTATACGGAAAATATAGAGTATATAAGCGGAGAGTTTTTCAATTACAGAAACAAAATCACTTTGTCTGTTCAAAACAACAGAATCGGACTTCTTCGGGAAAATTCAAATTCAATAGTCGATATAGAGGAATGCCTTATATGCGCAGATGAAATCAACAAGATTATAAAAGACATCAGAAACAAGATTGTTTATGACAACAGAATAAACAAGATTGTTCTGAAGAAATCAAGGTCAGGCAAAACTCTCGCCGCATTTTATACTGATTATGCAAAAAAAGAGAATTATGCCGATTTCATAAAAGAGATCAATGCCGACAATATCATAATCATTCTCAAAGACAAATCCGCTGTTTACGTTAAAGGAAAGGGTTTGCTGACAGACATGATAGACGGCAAGATATTTTCATACACATATTCGACTTTTATGCAGGTAAACACATCCATTCTCGATAAAATAACAGAGCATCTGAAAAACAGCCTTTCAGGCGGAAAGACATTCATAGATTTGTACTCAGGTGTGGGAATATATTCAATACTCTTCTCTGACAGATTCAAAGAAACAGTCTCTGTGGAGTCAAACAAGTCATCTGTTTATTTTCACAGAAAGAACCTTTCGGAAAACCGTATTGCAAATGTGAATGTCGTGCAGAAATTCATTGACGGGAAGATGCATCTTGATGATGATTTCTTTGAAACATGCCTTATTGACCCTCCGCGCGAAGGGGTGCATCCGATTGCAATGAAAAACATTCTTGATTCCGTATCAAAGCAGATTATCTACATATCATGCGATGCGGCGACTTTGGCGAGAGACCTTAGAATGATTTCAGGCAGCGGATTTGAGATAAAGGATATAAAGATATTCGACATGTTTCCGAACACAATACATTTTGAAACTGTTGTTGTTTTGAAGAAAAAACTATAAGCGCAGAGTTTTGAAAAATTTCACGCACTCTTCCATTGAGCCGGAGTCAATATCTTTTGAGAAGACCTTGTCGCATGCAGGTCCGTGGTCTGGAGAGACCCTGAGAAACGAGAGTCCGCATGTCACATTTATTCCGCTGTTGAATGAAAGCATTTTAAATGGAATCAAAACCTGATCGTGATACATTCCGAAGAAGACATCAAATCTCTTCAAATTCTCTGAAGTGAATGCGGAATCTGCGCAAAGTGGAGAAGAGACATCAAAATCTTTTTTCAACCTTTCTGTTATCTTAAATATTTTCTCGTCGCCTTTTCCAAGAAGTCCTTTGTCCGAGCAGTGCGGATTCAAGCATAATACTGCACACTTGGGAGTTGTTTTAAGATATTTCTCATAAAATTCATACGCTGCCAGAAACTGAGGATACAAATTTTTATAATTTATCATTGATTCGACATCGGATACGGCAACATGGGTTGTCAGAGGAACCACGGCTATCTTTTTTGAATATAGAAGCATTGCTGTCTTTTTCTTTTCTCTGAAAGCAAGATATTCCGTATGTCCGATGAAACCCTTGTGAATTTTACTAATCTGGTTTTTATTTACAGGAAGCGTAATAAGGCCGAGGTACTCGCCTCTTCTCTTTAATATCAAATCCACAGATTCTTTTAAGGATGAAAATGCCAGTTTTGCAGAGTCATCAGACAATTTTCCGGGAGAAATATTTAAACCCTTTACGGATGTCTGTATTAATTTAATGTTTTTTGGAATTTCAACATTAAAAAACCGGCAGATCTTCTCTGTCGGTTTTATATCAGTAATCAGATCAAAATAAATATTTTTTTCTTTCTTTGCTGTCTTTGCCAAAAGCAGAAGATTTATTCCCGAGATATCTCCTGCGGAGACGAGAATTTTTTTCATTCAAATACTTTAACCAGTATCTTCTTCTTCTCTTTCTCCACGAGAGAGCTTATCTCTTTCTCGACTTTTCTGTTTTCAATTATTGAAGCAATCATACTCTTGACTTCTTCATAGGCGCTTATTGAGCCGCCTGATTTGTTCTTTACCATGAAGATTTCATAGCCGAAATCACCGAGTATGACATCGGATACTTTTCCGTCTTCAAGTGCAGTCAAAACCTTTTTTATTTCATCCGACAGAACATCAACGGAAACCTTGCCGAGAAATCCGCCTTCGTTTTTAGTCGAAGGGTCATCGGAATATACTCTCGCGGCGTCTTCAAATGTCATCTTTCCTGAAGATATCTTCTCCACTATCTCTTTTGCCCTGCTTTTCGCCTCCAGAGAATCATCCTTTGACACTGCCATTTTTATCACTATCTGCTGAAATTTTATTGAATCGCTTCCTGCTCCGATTATCTTTATAAGATGAAATCCGCTTCTGGACTGCGTTACAAGAAGAGTGTCTTCCTTCGAATTTGTATATAAGAATGCCGCAAGCTCCTGCGGAAGATCTTTGTATTTGACATATCCGACTATGCCTTTGTTTTTTGCAGATTTATCTTCGGAATAATCCTTTGCCGCATCACCCATATCGTTTCCAGCCTTGACATACATGAATATTGATTCCATTTTCTGAAGAGCGGACATCATGTCTGCAGAATCCGGCTGGACAACAACTGATATGTGATAAAGATCCGCTGAAAGAGGCATGAAGAAAGAGTCTCTGTTTTCTTCATAAAACTTTTTCATCTCATTCTCATTGACTGTAATGTTTATCTGCCTTCTCATCATCAGCTGCTGTTTGAGAGCCATCTTTAACGCCTGTTCCAGATAATTCTTTTTGAGATCCGCCTCCGTAAGCCCTGTCTGCTTCAAATAACCTGCAAACTCCTCGTCGCTCTTGAAATTGAGCTTTACATCTTCAATTCTTTTGTTTACGTCATTTTCAAGAAGAGCAGTGTCTATGATTATTGAATCCTTTTCCGCTATTATCTGCAGTATCTTATCCTCAACCATTATATTCAGCATGTTTTTTTTGAGGGAATCCGAGACTTCCTTTGTAAAGAGAGTCGAATTGTAGAGGACGCTTATTCTATCATCGTATTCCGATTTTAAAATCACGGAATCATTGACTGTAGCATAAATTTTGTCCGCACCGGTCTGTGATGCGGACAAAATGTTAAATCCTAAAATAAAAACACAGAGTAACAGAATATTACTTCTGAGTTTCAATGTATTCCACCTTTGCCTTGTCTTTGAGTGTGCTGACAAAAGATGCTATGTATGTTTTGTTTCTGTCTGCATAGAGGAGATTCATGAGATATCCCTTTCCTGAAGCAACATCAATGTTGGAAGGCACATAGTCGATGAGCTTGACAATCATGACTGCGCCATTCATTTCCATGAACGGGGCCGATATTTCTCCCTTGCCGTTGAGTGAGAATGCCACTGAATCGAGTATGGCAAATCCGTTTGACGCCCACTGTTTGTAGATAAGATACTCAGGAAGAACTCCGCCGTTCTTTGCAGATGCCGCGTCCATTGAAACTTCTTTTGCCATTGCTTCAAATGACTTCTTTCCTGACTTTATGACATTGTAAATTGAATCCGCATAAGCAGGATTCGGCTGAAGCACTATTATTCCTATCTTGACTTTCTTTGACAATTTGCCTTTATTTGCTTCATAGTATGCTGTCACGTCCTCGTCTGTAAGCGGAGGAAGCTCTGATATTTTCTTTTCCATGAATTTATTTGCAACCAAAAGGCGCTTCTGCATTTCAAGCTGGTTTGCTATCTCCGGATCCTTTTCCGTTCCCGCCTTTACAGCTTCCTGATAAACTATGAAATTGTCCACAAGCTCGTCTATGACAACCTTTTTGTTCTCTTCTGTAAGCTGTCCGCCCTGCATGACAAGAGTCACGAGCTCATCAGTTATCGCTTCCCCGTTGACTTTCGCCAATGGCGCGCCTGTTGTGACGAACTGATTCTTTGAAGTATTGTTTGTCACAAGATATGCAATTGCCAGAATAAGAATTATTGCAACTGCAAGCAAAATTATGACTGTGTTGTTTTTCTTCATTTTGTCTCCTTGCTTTTTGATAATATTTCTTCAAGTAATTTCTCGTATTTGTCTTTATATACGACAAATTTCATTTCTTTCTGCGCTTTCTCATATTCAGCATTCACGATTGAATCTGTGGCTGATTTAAGATAGTCATTCTTAAGAGCTCCGTTCTTGAAATTGTCAGTCAGTTCAGTCGGCTTCGGAGGAACTATCTCCATAACCTTTATGAGATTGTATCCGCCCGGATTCTTGAATATTGATGACACTTTATTGGCTTTTCCCAGAGACATTGCCATCTGGTAATAACCTGTAGAATCATCCTCTGTGTAAATATAATAATCGGGTTTTGAAAATTCCTTCGGCTTCATTGTCGAATAGAGTTTGGCAAAATGCCTGAAATCATTCTTCTTTGCGAGAGAATCCTTGACCATCTGCACTTTTGCGCTGTCCTCATTAAGCATTATGTAGATTCCCACTCTTCCCTTTTCTGTGAATTTTTTAATGTTTTCATTATAGTGCTTTACAAGAAGAGAATCGTCTGTCAAAATGCTTGACCTGATATCTTTCACTATCTGCTGTTCAATGAGTATCGCCATTTTCAGTTCGATTTCCTTTTTGAATTCATCGCTGAGGTTTCCGCCCATTCTGCGGCCTTTCTCATATATTGTCTTGAAGAATACCATTCTGTCAACATGGCCTTTCAGAGCATCCGGGCTGTTGAACGGAACCTTTCCGAATCCGTCCTTTACCGTAATGTCCATGACTTCCTTTATTGTCCAGTCGCCGAGAGTGGATGTCACAAGAACAAGATTCTGGGCTCCCTGAAGAGAGTCAATCATTACGACTCCTGCTGAATCAAATTTTAAAGAACCCATCAGCTTGTTTATATTATCCATATTTATTTTCATGTCAGCAAGCGCCCTTAGCCTCTTCTCGCTGTTCACAACCTCTTCATTGACAAGCTTCTTTTTCAGGGATGTCTCTATTGTTGTTTTTTCCGTCTGATAATTAGACATATCCTTCAGTTCGCGCTTGTTAACTCTTATAATGTGATATCCGAAGGGGGTTTTTACAGGCTTTGAAATCACACCTATCGGCATCTTCATGCATGCATCCTCAAATTCCTTGACGAACATGCCGCCTGAAAACTCTCTGAGCATTCCTTCATTGTTTTTATTGTTCGTATCCTCAGAAAAGAGAGCGGCCATCTCTCCGAACCTTTCGGGAGACCTCTTCAGTATTGCATATATGCTGTCAGCAAGGGCTTTTTCTTTCATGAGAATGTGCTGCGACCATATTGTGGTCTTCTGCTTTTTATATGTTTCATAAACCTCTTTCTCGCTCACCTTGACTCTGTCGAGCACTTCCTGTTTATAAACATACTCTATCAGCTTGTTGTTTTCGGACTGTATCCTCATCTGCATTGCATTCTCGGGAATGCTGTTTGTCTTTTCGAGATAAGCGTATGCAGTAATCTGCTTCAGTGTATTCTCAAAAACCATGTCCGCCTTCGCCTTATTCTCTTCATAAGTGGCATTCGGCATCGGTACAAAGAGCTTTTCAAAATAGCTCTTATAAAAAACTTTTCCGCCTGCCTCTGCAAGAGGATAATCCTTCTCGGCACATCCCGTGACGCCAAGAATCAATGTTGCAAATATCAAAGCAACTATATAACCTTTACGCATCAAACCTCCTTTTAATCTTTTATTTTATCAGATTATAACAAACTTTTCAAGAGTTTATTTGTATATGAGTACACGTCTTTCTCAATAACATCTTTTATTATTATTGTGAATGACGGCTGGTGTTTTATTTCAATCGGATTCTCAACTTTTGCGAGCATCCCCTTCATTTTTTCAAGCTTCAATTCGTGACCCACCATGAATTCAACATTCAGGTTCTTTCTTGACATCTCTATGCGCCCTATCATCAGCTCCCTGCACATGAGTTTGAGCTCCTGCAGAGTGAAAATGTTTGATATTTCAACAGGCATCTTTCCGTATCTGTCTTTGAACTTTTCGCGCTCTTTATCTATATTTTCGATTTTTCCAATCTGAGAAATATCTCTGTAAAGCTTTGTCTTGCCGCTCTTTGTAAGATTGAATTCGTCCGGCACGTAAGTTGAACCGGGCAGATTGACTGTGGATTCTATAAGTGAGACCTTCTTCTTCCCCCTTACTTCATCAATCGCCTCATTCAATATCTTGAAATAAAGATTATATCCCACATTTCCTATGAATCCGTGCTGTTCGGTTCCTAAAATCTTTCCTGCGCCTCTCATTTCAATGTCTTTTATCGCAAGATTTATTCCTGCTCCGAGAGAAGAGTATGATTTGAATGCGGAGAGTCTCTTCTTTGCATTTTCAGTTATCTGGTCTTTGTCCGGCACTATAAGATAGCAGAATGCCTCTCTTTGGGAGCGTCCGATTCTCCCCCTCAGCTGATGAAGCTCGGCGAGTCCGAACATATCCGCGCGGTTTATTACCATTGTGTTCACATTCGGATTATCAATTCCCGATTCAATTATTGCAGTGGAAAGAAGAATGTCATGCTTTCTCTCCCTGAATTCATGCATCTTCGATTCAATCTCCTTTGAATGCATCTTTGCATGTATTGAAACTATCCTCACATCTTTCAATGATTCTTTAAGCTTCTCTTCAACTGATTTCAGGGTCTCAATCCTGTTATGCAGAAAATAAACCTGCCCCTGCCTTGACAGCTCTTTGTAGATTGCCGATTTGATTGTGTCTTCCGACCATTTCACCACAAAGGTCTTGATTGCCTGTCTTCCGGCGGGAGGAGTCATTATGTTTGAAATGTCCTTTATTCCTGTCATTGCCATTTCAAGTGTGCGCGGTATCGGTGTGGCTGACATTGCCAGCACATCAACAGATTTTTTTATCTCCTTTATCTTCTCTTTCTGCTTTACTCCGAACCTGTGCTCTTCATCTATTATATAAAGCCCGAGGTCAAAAAATTCCATGTCTGATGCAAGAAGCCCGTGTGTTCCGATTATTATATCTATGTCTCCCTCTCGTATCTTCTTCTTTATAATCTGTTTGTCTTTGTCTTTCTTGAATCTTGAAATCACCTCTATCTTTATCGGAAAGCTCTTCAGCCGCTCTCTGAGCGTCTCATAATGCTGTTGTGCGAGAATCGTCGTGGGCACAAGAAATGCCACCTGTTTGCCGCTGAGATACGCCTTGAATGCCGCTCTTGCAGCCACTTCTGTTTTGCCGTATCCCACCTCCCCGGAAATGAGTCTGTCCATGGGGTTTTCATTCATCATGTCTTTTTTAACCTCTTCTATCGCCCTCAGCTGGTCGGGGGTCTCTTCATGCTCAAACATCTCCTCCATATCTATCTGCCTCTCGTCATCAGGCGGATATTTGAATCCCTTGATTATCTCTCTCTCCGCATACAGGCGGAGGAGGGCTCCTGCGATCTTTTTAAGAGACTCGCGCACCTTCTCTTTCTGCTTGTCAAAAGAATTTTTTGTCAGAGAGGAGAGTCGCGGCTCTTTGTCTTTTGACCCGATATATTTGTCTATGAGCCGTATCTGGTCTATGGGCACAAAGAGCTTGTCATTGTTTTCATAAAATATTTTGATGCAGTCTGTATATCTTTCTCCGTATGCCACCCTTTCAAGGCCTGCATACTTGCCGACTCCGTAGATTTGATGCACTACGATGTCTCCAAGCTCAAGAGAATCAAGCTCTTCAAGGGCTACGGGAGAGAGCGGAACCTCATAAAAATGGGAATATCTCTTTCTGGAGAATACTTCATAATCATTTATGAAGAGTTCTTTTGTTTTTGGAAGGGAGAACCCGGAAATCAGATTTCCTCTGAAATATTCTGCTTCAACATGAGTGATTTTCTTTATTCTTTCCTCTTCATAGTCATTCGCGCAGAATATCCTCACTTTGTATCCGGGATAATTAGAATTGAGATATGAACTGAGAGATCCGGACTGGAGAGCGAGAGGCTTCAACTCCTCGCTTTTTTCAAAATCAATCATTGACTTTTCCTCAATCTCTTCAATGTCATAGACCTCATATCCAAAGAATGCATTTTTATAGTCAAAATTACTTTCTGCTGTTATTTTTCTCGGTATTATGAATTCGTCAATCTGCTTTATCGACTCCTGCGTCTGCGTCGACACTATTCTTATGTCTTCTACCACATCATCATACATTTCAATTCTGACGCACGGCCCGATGAATCCAAAAATGTCAAATATGAATCCTCTTATTGCAAATTCTCTCCTCTCGTAAACATTGTCAACCCTCTCAAAATCAAAATCCTCAAGTTCTTCGGAAAGTTTTTCCGAATCAATCTTCATCCCTCTTTTTATCTTTATGAATGCTTCTTCGGCTGTATTTCTGTCGGGAAATTTTATTTCTGGAAAGGACTTTTCAGTGACAATCGATTTGCCTGAGAGAAGCGCATACAGAGCCATGTATGAAGCATCTTCATGTGAAGAATCAATCAGAAGATACCTGTCCTCTTCAAACAATTCAAGATTTTCAAACAAAAGCGATGCTGATTCGAAATCATTCTCTATGATTATTTGTTTTTCTTTTTCGGATTCTCTGTATTTGAGTACAAACGGGAACAGCCCCCTTACGGAATTTAGGGGGGTATGATCTTTTCCAAATCGAATAAGCTCTCTGAATCTTGACATATCTGTTTAATTAAGTTAAAGTATTATAATGAATAAATTATTTATTTCAACATTAATTGTTTCCTTATTCTTTCTCTCCTGCTCAATCATGGGAGAGCCGGATGAGGGCACAATAGTCTATTACGGATTTGATTTTTCAAGCGGATATCTTAATTCCAATTTTTCAAAGAATGATATAATATCTCTTGTTGATTACAATCCCTCCGTTGAACCTCACGAGAAGGGGATTGACATCTACCTGCTTCTCGACACGCTCTCTCTTCGCCAGGAAATAAAGGATTTTGGAGAGGAGTCTTTCAATTTTATTGACAGAATAGATGCTACAATGGAATTCGATTCAATTTCAAGCCCAATATCTGTCGGTCATCTTTACGTCGTTAAATGCAAAGACGGTTTCGCAAAATTCAGGGTCATGTCGATTTCAGGCACAACAATTTTCAGAAAAGAGATTCAAATCATATACGAATTCACTTCGGATTCGCTTTTCTGATCAGCACTTCCTCTCTTTCATTTTTTTATGCGCCACTTCAAAGCCCATGTTCACAGCTTTAATGTTCATTTCAAGAAAATTCTTCGGAACATTTTTTTCTACTGCTTTAAGAGCGTGCTCTTCAGTAAAGTATCCGCCGACTACAGTCAAAATCCCCACTGAAATCATGTTTGTGAACATCTCGCTTCCCGCAAGGTCTTTTGACATTTGCGAAATCGGGAATGACATGAATCTCTTGTCCAAAACATCGAATTTCTGCACATAAAAATCATCAAGAACTACAATCCCCTCTGGCTTTATCTCTTTGTGGAAAGAGTCATACGCCTCCTGAGAGAGGCATAGCATAAGGTCTGCAGATGATATTTCAAGAGTGTAGATGTCGCCGTCGTCTATTATGACATCCGCCTTTGAGAGTTCTCCCCTTGCCGCAGCTCCGTAAATCTGCGACTGAACAACATTGAGATTTGCGTAAATTCCGGCCGCTTCAGCCAAAACTTTCGCCGCGAGTATTATTCCCTGTCCCCCGTTTCCGGCGAGACGAATCTCTGCTCTCATCATTTTTCACCCCTTTCGGCTTTCTTTAATACATTCTCATTGTATGATTCGCAGTATTCGCTTCTGTTTTCGTCAACGAATACTCCGACAGGGAATTTTCCCTTTTTTTCATCTTCATTCATCTCATTCCACTTCTTTATTGAAACAGCCATATTTGCCACATAATCAAGCATCTGGTATGGCTCTTTCATTTTGTTTCTTCTTCCGAATTGTGTCGGGCATGTAGCCATTATTTCTACAACAGAGAATCCCTTGTGGCTTATCGCCTGTTCGATTATTTTATCCATTAACGCTATGTGGAAGGCGTCTCCCCTCGCCACAAAAGTAGCTCCCGCTCCCGTTGCAAGCTTGACAATGTCAAACGGGGGCTCAACATTTCCGAAAGGAGCTGTCGATGCGTATGCGCTCACAGGAGTCGTAGGCGAGTACTGACCGCCTGTCATTCCGTATATGTTGTTGTTGAATACTATCGCTGTTATGTCTATGTTTCTTCTGCATGCGTGGATGAAATGGTTTCCTCCGATTGCAAGAGCGTCGCCGTCTCCCATCACATCAATCACAGTCAAATCGGGGTTTGCGAATTTTACTCCGGTGGCAAATGTGAGAGAGCGTCCGTGGGTTGTGTGCAGAGTGTTCATGTCAAGGTATCCCGGAGTTCTTCCGGAGCATCCTATTCCCGATATTACGCTTATTTTATTTTTGTCGAGCTTAAGTTTGTCAATACCTCTAAGTATTGACGCGGTTATGATGCCATGGGCGCATCCCGGACACCATATATGCGGAAGTTTGTTGGTGCGCAGGTAATTGAATATATTTTCATTAAACATTTGCGACCTCCCGTATCTTGCTGAGAATCTCAGAAGGATTTATCAGCTCCCCGTTTGCTTTTCCGAGGAATTTTACTTTGCATTTTGTCCCTGCAACTGCGCGTTCGACTTCTCCGACCGCCTGTCCGAGATTCATTTCGACTACAAGAATCGTCTTTGCCGTCTTTGCGACTCTTTTAACATTCTCATATGCAAATGGCCACATTGTTATGGGTCTGTATAGCCCTGCTTTTATGTTTTCCCTTCTCGCGTCTTTTATAGCCCTCATTGCGCTTCTCGCCGTAGCTCCGTATGCAAATACAACTATGTCGGAATCTTCAACCATTCTCTCCTCATACCAGTCAAAGTCTTTTCTGTTTTTTAGAATTTTGTCTCTAAGCCTCTCCTGAAGCTTTTCAACCAAATCCGGATTGGATGTCGGGAATCCCGTGTGGTCATGCGTCAATCCTGTTATATGGAATCTGTATCCCTCTCCGTAAGGAGCGAGAGGCGGAACCATTCCGTGTTTGGTGTCAAAAGGATTGTAATTTTCAGGATCTACAGTCGGTTTTATTCTGTTCACTATTCTGTATTCGCTCTTGTCTTTTATTTCAACTTTTTCCCTCATGTGCGCTATGATTTCATCCGTGAGGAGTATCACTGGCACTCTGAACTGCTCTGACAGATTGAATGCCTCTATGGTCAGCTTGAATGTCTCCTGAACAGAGCATGGAGTCAGAGCTATTATCTCATGGTCTCCGTGCGTCCCCCATCTTGCCTGCATAACATCTGCCTGCGCCGGATATGTGGGCATTCCTGTCGACGGTCCGCCGCGCATGACATTCACTATAACGAGAGGTATCTCTCCCATAACCGCATATCCTATGTGCTCCTGTTTTAAAGAAAATCCCGGACCGCTTGTAGCTGTCATTGATTTTGCGCCTGTCAAGGCGGCGCCTATTGCAGAGCCTATTCCTGCAATCTCATCTTCCATCTGTATGAATTTTCCTTTCACAAACGGGAGGGCCTTTGCCATCCCTTCGGCAATTTCAGATGACGGCGTTATCGGATACCCGCCGTAGAATCTGCATCCGGCAATGATAGCCGCCTTTACGGCAGCGTCATTTCCCGACATCAACTCTATCTTAGCCATTATTTCTCCTGTTAAATATAGATTTTCCTTTACTGTCTATTCCTACAAGAACGGGGAAATCAATTATCTCCATTCTGTAAATCGCCTCTGATTTCAGTTCTTTGAAAAGAACACATTCTGTTTTTTTTATCCTGCTTCCGTAGAGAGACCCGAGTCCGCCGAAAGCCGCAAAGTATATTTTACCAAATTTCTTGTGTATATCAATATCCCTCTCACCCTTTCCTATTGTTGCAAAAAGATTGTTTTCAAACAAAAACGGCAGGAATTTATCCATTCTCTTTGCAGTCGTCGGTCCGCATGAAAAAAGATTTTTTTCATTTTTATTTGTGGGCCCTGCATGAAAGATTATTTTGTTTTTCAGTATTTCACTCATCTTTCCGCTCTCAATTATTTTTTTCAATGCCGCGTCCCTTGCTGTAAATACTTCGCCAGAGAGTGAGACTATCTCTCCGCATTTTAAAGATTTCATTTTCGCAAAATCGGAAGTATTCACTTTTATCATAAAATTATCTCTTTTACCCTTTCCTGAAAGCAATTGAACATAACCGCAACAGGAAGAGAAGCAATGTGTCTTTTTCTTATAATCACTCTGCAGTCCGCGACCGTCTCTCCAAAATGAAGCCCCTGAATTCCTATGTTGAGTTTGTTTGCCTTTTTCTTAACTTCACAGCTGATTTTCTTTTCATACACTTCCCTGTTGTCATTGAAGCATCCTGTCAGAGCCATTTTGGACAAAAGAGCGGATTCTTCGGATGACTCTCCTATTCCTATGGAGAGTATGTAGGGAGGGCATCCCCTGTCCTGCGCAAAATCAACTGCTTTTACTGCAAAATCAATTATATCATCATCTGTAGAAGACGGTGAAAGCATCTCGATTTTTGTGAGGTTTTCACTGCCTCCGCCTTTTGCTAAGAGCACAATCCTCGTTTTTTTTGCATCCGACTGGATTATGTGAATAACAGGCTCGTTTGAATACTTTTTGTCTCTGCCCACAACGGAAAACCTGAGACCCTTTTCCTTTGTAACTGCATTAAGTTTTTCGGAAATCTCTTTTTTCAAATCTCCCTTAATGCAGAAATCATATCCCGCCTCTATGAAGAGAGTCAAAACTCCTGTGTCCTGACAAAGAGGCGTCTTGTTTTTGACAGAGAGAGTTTGATTTTCTTTTATAAGATTGAGAGTCTCTTTTTGAATAGTTGTTTTCGGATTTGAATAACGAAGTGAATTCAATATTGCACTGCTCGTGTGCAGATTCATTTTGAAATACTCATCAGAGATGAGTTTTGCGAGGGATTTTGCCTTGATGATGCTCAATTGCTAATTTTCTGCCTTTGCCTCTTCCTCTTTGCATTCAAAGACCTGAATTGCAAAGTCGGGGCATCTCAGTTCGCACATATGGCATCCGATACAGTCGGCAGGCCTTGCGGCTATGACTTTTCTGTCCTCTCCTATTTCAAGCACATTCTTCGGGCAGTAGTGGACGCACAAAGAACAGCTCTTGCATAGATTCTTGAAAATCTTGTGATTATAGCTTTTTTTCATCAAAACTCCATTTTTTAGTAGTTCAAGAATAATAATATATTAAATTTTAATGTCAAGGGGGAAAGCGCCCCTCTTGGTACTCCGGTATGCCGGTAAATTGGTAGCATGTCGAAACACAAATACAGATATCCGGTTGTATCCGTTCCGGCTTTCGTTTATAGTCGTTTGTTTGAAAGACGATATTGTTCTGAATAAATAATTTGTATTTACAACAATCTTCTAAAACCATAGGACAGACCTTATCGGCTTCATGGGGACGTGTCCCCATTATACCCACGCCAATGGTGGGGACACCACTTCTTGTAGTGTCCACACAACATAAACAACCACATTTGATTAATTTTCTTATCTTTATAACTCCGAGTGAGAAACCTGTCCACAGCGCTTCTCAGTAACAATGTCTCTCGTGAGGACAATCAATTCAATTCTTATTGATACACGTAAGCACAAGTCGGCGAGGATGCTTCGCGCAGTCGCCCATCGAGGTCTGCCGAGATAAAGCGGCGAAGCGAAGTGTGTGAGCCGACGCTACACTATTCGGCAGCCACAAATTGTCAACATATCTCGGAACGGATACATGTTATCTGCAAACTTTTACCCGTTACCTTTAGCTATTAACTGTATTTCTCTTGCTCATGGCCCACAGCTTATGGTGGAGTCCCCGCCTTCACTTTTCTTACTTATACAATTGACTGTGAGTTCCTATGGCAATAAAAATCACTTCTGTCGATTTTTCTTTGAAAACCGCCCTGTAATCTCCAGAAATATTAATGCTTCTATAGCCCTTCAGTCTTCCCGAGAGAGTATGATTATTCAATATTGTACTGTATTTGTCATATCTGTAGATTTTCAATCTTTCAATGAACTTAAGCTTTATTTCCTGCGGGCATTTTCCGAACATTTTCTCGAATTTCTTCGAGAGTAAAATATTCATTTTTATTTAGATTTTTTCAAGATGTTCTATCAGGTTGTCCAAACTCTTAAAGCCCTTCATTTTACCGCTTTTATATTCTTTCTTAAATTCTTCGACTGCTCCAAGCAGTTCATCCGAAGGGTTTGATTCATTTTCATTTAAACTTATATACAATTCTTTTTTCTTTACGAATCCCCTCAAATAGATATTAAGGATATCGCTTAAATTAAGCCCCATTTCACCTGCGATTTTCTGCGCTTCGTCTTTTATTCGTTTGTCGGTTTTGAAATTAATAACAGCATCCATAATTTTCTCCTTTTTTCATTGTATGTACATTATATATACAATCGATTATTTGTCAAGACCATTATTTTCCTTCTCGAACCGTCATTGCGATGAGTCTTCATTTCTTTTTGAATTTTCTTACTCGTAACCCGGAACTTCTTTTTTGAAGAAGTCAAGAATCCAAGCGCCGTCCCCGACGTCCCCGACGTTAAAATCTCAGTATTTTTTTGCTTATGAATGTTTTTTCATTTTTAACAACAAGAAAATATATGCCGGAAACTACATCGTTTAAGCGTATCTCTTTTTCAAAAGAAGCATTATCAACATCCGCAGATTCCTTTTTTATTGTTTTCCCGCATATATCTTTTATTTCAATCGTGTAATCTCCCTCGTCAAAGTTTTTCAGTTTTATCTTTTGGAGATTTCCGGACAGCATTAGAATATCGCATTGCACTCTTGTATTTCCGACTTCCGGCAAAACAATTTCATCAGGTTCATAATCCACATTAAAAACCCACAGACCCGTTCCCGGGTCGCTCACGTAAAGACGGGCTTTGTCTATCGCCGAAGAGTACGTTTCATTATTTGTGTATAATGTATCAATTAGAGAAAGTTTGTAATTTTCAAATTTGAAAAGCCTAAAACCGCTGTAGCCGGCGCACAGGTAAATGTTGCGGTTTAAAAACTTGAAAGAGTTTATTTCCGTTCCGTTATAAAACGAATCCCTTTTCGCTATCGATGCGTTGTTTCTTGAGTATTCCATCATATAAATCCATCAGTCATTTGTCGCCGCTGCAATATATGGCATATCAACAGATATTTTTAAAATATATTTGTTCGTGAAAATCTGGTGCTCCTTATCTGTGGAGTCCGCCTCATAGGTTGTAAGGTTTCTTGAAATCACCTCTCCGCTTTTTGTTGCAAAGAAAAGCATGTCCTCATCAGATGCAATGTCAGTGACGTAAAAATTCAGAGTGAAAGTGTCAAGAGCTGATTGTTCGGCAAAATCAACTGCAGAGCATGTATAAAACAGGGTTTTCGTGACATACTCATTGTAGTGGCTATACAAAAAGATTGTTTTGCCTGCCACGATCATATTATAGAGATATGGTTCGTTCTTAAAGAAAGATTTTACTTTAAGAGGTTGAGCGTAGCTTAAATCATAAATGAAAAGATTTGAATACATTTGATAGTACATATAATTGTCGAAAAAATAGTTTGTTAATACAAAGAGATAATCATTCTGAACTGCAAAGTCTTTTATACGGATGCTTTCATAAACTGTAGTGGCGCCGAAAATCTCTTTTTCGGATTTCTTGACATCGTATTCAACAGCTCCGGTTTTGGCTATATTGAAGTTCTCGTCAATCTCAACTATGGCTATTCTGTCAGGCAATTGGCCCAAGTACACTTTTCCGTCGCGCGAATAGATATCATTGAAAGCGTATTCCGATGACAGATAAAATCTGAGATCCATCCTTCCCAAATATGAAGAAAAGAATTGGAAGTTGTTGCCTCCCGCCAGAAGAAGCCTTGTCGAATCGACGGACATGCTGTATATTGAGAATCCGCTCTTCTCCTGCGCTAAATATATGCTGTCCTTGTCAGATATGTTGTAAACGCGCAGTTTGTTATTGCCGGATTCTATCAGTCCATCTCCGATGCTTTTTACTTTTGTTGCATCAATGTTTAAAGTGATTGCCGCGCCTGTTGATTT